>OCZT010001448.1_pt1 | contig 24555 bp, 20 predicted proteins | sample 1539031 | NCBI WGS metagenome assembly OCZT01 (sample SAMEA3539308, study PRJEB22396) | soil metagenome | biome: tundra; feature: field; material: soil | place: USA | collected 2010-05 | depth 0.15 m | reverse complement strand
AGTTCAGACGTGTGCTCTTCCGATCTGCTCGCCGACGGCGCGCGCGTCGGCACCTCGGCCACGCGCAGGCGCGCACTGCTCCTCGACGCGCGTCCCGACCTCGCGCTCGGACTTCTGCGCGGCAACGTGCCCACGCGCGTACGCTCGCTGCGCGAGGGACGATTCGACGCGATCGTGCTCGCGGCCGCCGGCCTCGCCCGGCTTGCGCGCGCGGAGGGAGAGCATCGCCTGTCGCTCGGCGATGAGATCGTCAGCGTGAGGCTAGACCCGGAGCTGTTCGTTCCCGCTCCTTCGCAGGGCGCGATCGCCGTGCAGGTGCGGGCGAACGACGAGGCGGTTCGTGCGGCCGTCGCACCGGTGGACGATCGCGCCGGCCGTCGCGCCCTGCTGACGGAGCGCACCGCCTTGTTCCTTGCCGAAGGCGGATGCACGCTGCCGTTCGGCGCGTGGTGCCGGGTCGCAAACGACGGCGGGCTGACACTGACCGCCGCGTTGGGACTCGACGATGGCACGATCGCCCGCGCGGTCGCCGTGGGAACGGATCCAGCATCGGTCGCGGATGCCGCATGGGCCAGCCTCTCGCGCGGAGTGCACGCATGATCGCGATGCCGCTCGCGGGAAGGCGCGTGCTGGTCACGCGCGCGGTCGAGGACGCCGGAGAATGGGCGGTTCGCCTCGCGGCGCTAGGCGCCGACCCGGTGGTCCTGCCCTGCATCCGCGTCGAACCGTTCACGGATGAGCGTACGCATGCGCGACTCGAGACAGCGCTTCGCGACGCGGATTGGCTTTGCGTCACCTCTCCGCGCGGCGCCGACGCGGTGGCGCGGCTCGGCGGACCGGTTCCGACGGCGACGCGCGTGGCCGCGGTGGGCGACGCGACGGCCGGCGCCGTTCGTTCCTTGCTGGGGCGCACGCCGTTCGTCTCGCGTGACGCCACGTCCTTGGCCCTTGGCGAGGCACTGTTGGCGCAGGATCTCGTGAAGGCGGCGGATCGAGTCGTCATCGCCGCGGCGGAAGGCGGGCGCACCGACGCCGAGCGCGTGCTGAGGCGCGGAGGCGCTCACGTGACGCGGATCGACGTGTACCGCACGGTGCCGGCGTCTCCGACGGCTGCGCGAATCGACCTTGCCCGCGAGAACATCGGCGACGTGCTGCTCGCGAGCCCGTCCGCCGTGGAGGGACTGCTCAACCTGGCGTCGCTGCCGGCAGGCGCCCGGATTTTCACGATCGGCCCGACGACGACCGCCGCCGTGGTCGCCTCGGGCCTGTCCGTCTGTGGTGAAGCGATGCATCCCGATCTCGACTCGCTCGTGGAGGCCATGCAATGAGTGAATGGAACGCCGCAACAGCGCCGCAACTCGCAATCCCGGGGCGGGCGCGCCCGCGACGGTTGAGGCGGAGCGCGGCGCTGCGCGACCTCGTCGCGGAAACGACCGTGCTGGCGCGCCAGCTCGTGATGCCGCACTTCGTGCTCCCGGTCGCGAAGGCGGTCGAGCCCATTCCGTCCATGCCGGACATCTTCCGCACGGGCGTGGATGACCTCGTTCGTGCCGTCGAGTCCGACCACAAGCTCGGTATCAAGTCCGTGCTCCTCTTCGGAACGCCCGCGTCGGGCGCGAAGGACGCGACCGGAACGAGCGCGCACGATCCGGAGGGTGCGGTGCCGCGCGCCGTGCGCGCGCTGCGCTCGGCCTTCGGGCGCGACCTGGTGATCGCGACTGACGTCTGCCTGTGCGCCTATACGGATCACGGGCACTGCGGCGTGCTGGTCGATGGCGAGGTCGACAACGACCGGTCGCTCGCACCGCTCGCGGCGATGGCAGTCGCGCATGCCGAGGCCGGCGCGGATCTCGTCGCACCCTCGGACATGATGGATGGCCGCGTCGCGGCGTTGCGCGACGCGCTCGACGCGGGAGGCCACACCAACACCGGGCTGATGTCGTACGCCGTGAAGTATGCCTCGGCGTACTACGGCCCGTTCCGGGACGCCGCCGACTCGGCTCCGCATGAGGGCGACCGGCGCGGGTACCAGATGGACGTGCGCAACGCCGCGGAGGGCGAGCGCGAGGCGCTGCTCGACGCGACCGAGGGAGCGGACATCGTCATGGTCAAGCCGGCGCTCGCGTACCTCGACGTCATCCGGCGTGTGCGTGAGTGCACGACGCTTCCGCTGGCCGCGTACAACGTGTCGGGCGAATACTCGGCGGTGAAGGCGGCTGCGGAGCGCGGGTGGCTCGACGAAGCGGCCGTGGTGCGCGAGAACCTGCACGCGATGGTCCGCGCCGGGGCGAACATCGTCATCACGTATCACGCGCGCGCCGCGCTGGCCGGGAGGTGGATCTGAGCGCCGGGCCGAAGTCCACGGCGCTGATGGCCCGCGCCGAACGCGTGATGCCGGGCGGCGTGAGTTCGCCGGTCCGCGCATTTCGCGCGGTCGGGGGCACGCCGCTGGTGCTGCGGTCGGGCTCGGGCGCCGAGTTCGAGGACGTCGACGGCAAGCGCTACGTCGACTTCGTCTGCTCGTGGGGCCCGCTGATCCTCGGGCACGCGCATCCGGACATCCTGCGCGCCATCACGGAGACGGCGGCGCATAGCACGAGTTTCGGCGCGCCGTGCGAGCAGGAGATCGTCCTCGCCGAGTACCTGACCTCGAGCTACCCGGGCCTCGAGCAGGTGCGCTTCGTGTCGTCGGGCACCGAGGCGACGATGAGCGCTATTCGCGTGGCGCGCGGCGCCACCGGACGGGACAAGATCGTCAAGTTCTCCGGCTGCTACCACGGCCACGCAGATCACCTCCTCGTCGCGGCCGGCTCGGGACTCGTGACGTTCGGGCGACCGTCTTCGGCGGGCGTTCCGGAGGCGTTCGTCGGCCAGACGATCGTCCTGCCTCTCGATGACGAGCAGCGCCTCACGGACCTGCTGCGCCGCGAAGGCGACACGATCGCCGCGGTCATCATCGAGCCGGTGCCGGCGAACAACGGCTTGCTGCTCCAGCGCCCCGAATTCCTCGCGACGCTGCGCCGCGAGACGGAGCGCGCCGGCACCCTGCTGATATTCGATGAGGTGATCAGCGGGTTCCGGCTCGCCCGCGGCGGCGCCGCGGAACTGCTCGGCATCACCCCCGACCTCGCGACGTTCGGCAAGGTCATAGGCGGCGGCCTGCCCGTCGGCGCGTTTGGCGGCCGCCGCGACCTCATGCGGCATCTCGCACCGCTCGGCGGCGTCTACCAGGCCGGCACACTCTCCGGAAACGCGGTCGCGATGGCCGCGGGGCTCGCGGCGCTTCACGCCCTGGAGCGCGAGGACGGTTGGCGGCGCCTGGACGAGACGGGGCGGCAGCTCGAGGAACTCCTGACGCCGGTCCTCGCCCGCGCGCCGTTCGGCGCGCGCCTCGTGCGGTGCAAATCGCTCTTCTGGATCTCGCTGCAGGACGGGCCGGCGCCGCGCTCGGCCGAAGCGATCGATCCGGCCGCAGCCGACCGCTACCGCCCGATCTTCCACGCGCTGCTCGACGGCGGCATCGCGATGGCCCCGTCGGCGTTTGAGGCCGGCTTTCTCTCGCTGGCGCACACGCCCGTTCACCTCGGGCGGTTGCGCGACGGGATTGCCGGCGCGTTTGCGGCCGCGGGAGGCGTCGCGTGACCGCGAGGGATTCGCAGCGCGTCGTCCGGCTCACGCAGATGGGATTCATCGTCCTCCTGCTCACGTGCAGCGCGCAGCTTGCCTACTGGATGGCGGATGAATGGCGCTACACGCAAACGGTGCGCGAACACCGGCGCGCGGCGTACGAGCAACAGGCGCGCTCCTCCGGGGAGCTGCTTCGCGCCGGTGTGCCCTGGTCGACGATCTCCGCGTCCGAACCTGAGATCGAGCTGGGCGCCGACGGCGTCCCGCGCGTGTCGGCGGCAATGCTGGCCCAGCTCGACGCGGATCGCTTCCACCGGCTGAACCGCTATGCCTGGGAGGGGACGTTCTTCCTGGTCGTGCTCATCGGCGCGATGGGTGTCGTTTACGCGGCGTTGCGTGAGGAGCACACGCTCCGCCGGCAACAGGACGACTTCCTGGCCGCGGCCTCGCACGAGTTCAAGAGCCCGCTGGCCAGCCTTCGGCTCTCCGCGGAAACCGTGGCCATGCGCGACCCCGCGCCGGCGCGGCGCGCCGAACTCGTGCAGCGACTCCTCTCGGACATCGGCCGGCTCGACCAGCTGATCGCGAACGTGCTCGACGCCTCGCGCCTTTCGCGCGACCACGTCCGCGCGTCGCGGGAGCGCGTCAACCTCGCGCCGCTCGTGGCGTCGGTGGCTGACGAGCTTCGCCCGCTCGCGGACGATTGCGCGGTCAGCGTCCGGGTGGACGTCGACGCGGGCCTGTGCGTGGACGCCGATCCGGAAGGCGTCCGCACGATTGCGCGCAACCTCATCCACAACGGCATCAAGGCGTCTCGCTCGAGCAGCGGGACGGTGAACGTGCACGCCGCCCAGGACGCGAAGGGTGTGACCATCCGCGTCGAGGACGACGGCATCGGCTTCGCGCCGAACGAATCGCGCGGCCTGTTCCAGAAGTTCCATCGCATCGAGGCCAACGGGCAGGAGCGACTCCCGGGAACGGGGCTGGGACTGTTCCTGGTCCGGCGCTGTGCCGAAATCGACGGCGCCGAGGTCTCGGCGTCGAGCGACGGACCCGGGCGGGGTGCGCGATTCGAGGTGCGCTGGCCGGCCCCCCGCGCCGCGGAGGCGGGCGCATGACCTCACGCATCCTGGTGGTCGACGACGAGCTGAACCTGGCCCGCGGCATTCGCGAGAACCTCGAGGCGGAGGGCTACACCGTCGACGTGGCGGCCGACGGCCTTCACGCGCTCGCGAAAATCCGCGCGGAGGAGTTCGGGCTGGTGATCCTCGACGTCATGCTCCCCGGCACCGACGGGTTCACGGTGTGCGAGCGCATGCGCGCCGAGGGACGCGACACGCCGGTGCTCTTCCTCTCCGCGCGCGGCGGCGGCCAGGATAGAATCCGCGGGCTCGAAGCGGGGGGCGACGACTACCTCGCGAAGCCATTCCAGCTCCGTGAGCTGCTGCTGCGCGTGACGGCCATCCTCCGCCGCCGCGCGCGCTACGACGAGATGACCGCGCTCGAGCCCGTGCTGACGTTCGGCGGCAACGAGTTCGACTTCCGCACGTTCCGCGGGCGCTCCGCAGACGGCGCCGAGCAGGTCCTCACGCAGAAGGAGGCCATGATCCTCAAGGTCCTCGCCGAACGCGAAGGCGAGGTGCTCCGGCGCGACGACATTCTCGAGAAGGTCTGGGGCGACGAGGTACTGCCGTCGTCGCGCACGATCGACAACTTCATCGTTCGGCTTCGCAAACGGTTCGAACCGGATCCCGAGAAGCCACAATTCATTCACACTGTTCGGGGCGTGGGCTATCGCTTCACCGCCGCGGCGGAGACCGAAGCATGAGCGCACCCACGACCGCGGCCGCGACCGGCCGCGACCTCTTCCTCGATGCGATCGCCTGCCGGCCGACGTCCCGTCGGCCACTCTGGGTCATGCGCCAGGCCGGCCGCTACCTGCCGGAATACCGGGCGCTGCGCGAGCGACACACGTTCGAGGAACTCTCGGGCAGCGCCGAACTCTCCGCGCAGGTGACGCTGCAGCCCCTCGCGCGCTTCCCACTCGATGCCGCGATCATCTTCGCCGACCTTATGACGCCGGTCGAGGCACTCGGCATCGAGGTGAAGTTCGCTCCCGGCCCGGTGCTCTCGCGGCCGGTGCGCACGGCCGCCGACGTCGCCGCGCTGCGCAGTCCCGCACGCGGTGAGATCGCACCGCACATGATGCAGGCGATCCGCACGGTGAAGGAGGAGCTGAAGGGCGAGCGTGCCCTGCTTGGATTCGCCGGCTCGCCCTGGTCGATCGCCGCCTACCTGGTGCAGGGGCGCGGCAGCCCGGGCTTCCCCGCCCTGCGTACGCTCGCCGCCGCCGACCCGAGGACGCTCGACGCGCTGCTCTCGAAGCTGACCGACCTGGTCATCGAGTACGTGCACGCCCAGTTCGAGGCCGGCGCGGACGCGGTGCAACTGTTCGACACCTGGGCGGGCGTTCTCTCGCTTGACTCGTGGACTCGGCTGGTGCGTCCGCACATCGCGCGTTTCCTCGAGGCGACGCGCGGCGCCGGCCGGCCGCGCATCCTGTTCGTGCAGGACGCGTCGCATCTCGTTCCCGCCTACGCCGGGCTGCCGAGCGAAGCGCTCGCCGTGGACTGGCGCGAGGATCTTGCCGCACTGCGCCGCAGTGTCGGCGCGAATAAGGCGCTGCAGGGCAATCTCGATCCGGCGATCCTCGTGGCGGGGCCCGAGGCCACGCGACGCGCGGCCCGAAGCTTGCTCGCGTCGGTACCGCCTCGCGGGCACATCGTGAACCTGGGTCACGGCATCACCCCCGAGGCCCCCATCGAAAGCGTGCAGGCGCTCGTCGAGGCCGTGCACTCGGAGCACGAATCGTGAGCACCACCATCGACCGTGCCGGCGCCGGTGCCACGGCACGCCCCGTCGAGCGCGCCATCACCGCCGACCTCCTCTCGAGGTACGACCGGCCTGGTCCGCGCTACACCAGCTATCCGACCGCTGTCGAGTTTCATGAAAGCGTGGCCGAAGCCGCATACCTCGACTGCCTCGCCGCGGCCAACGCGCTCGGCGACGCGCCGCTCTCCATGTACGTGCACCTGCCGTTCTGCGAGCAGCGCTGCCTGTTCTGCGGCTGCCACACGATCATCTCGCCGCGAAAGGACGTAGCCGTTCCGTATCTCGGGATGCTCGGCCGGGAGATCGAACTCCTCGCCGCGCGGCTGCCCGAACGGCGGAAGTTCGCGCAGCTCCACCTCGGCGGCGGCACGCCGACGTACTACACGCCGGAACAACTCCACGCCCTGATCGGCGGCCTCCTGCGGCACTTCACTCCGCTGCCGGGCGCCGAGCTCGCGTTCGAGGCGGATCCACGCGTGACGACGAGAGACCATCTCGATACGCTCGCCGACCTCGGCTTCAATCGCGTCTCGTTCGGCGTGCAGGATCTCAATCACGACGTGCAGGAAGCGATCAACCGCGTCCAGACGCGTGAACAGACCGCGCGCCTCGTCGACCATGCCCGCACAAGGGGATACCGCGGCATCAACGTGGACCTCATCTACGGGCTGCCGCTGCAGACGCCGGAGAGCTTCGAGCGGACGGTGGACTCCGTGATCGCGCTGGGTCCGGACCGTTCCGCCGTGTACTCGTTCGCGTTCGTGCCGTGGGTGAAGGGAAGTCAGAAGAAGATCGAGGAGGATCAGCTTCCGCCCCCGGACGTGAAGGTCCAGCTCTTCGCGATCGCGCGGGAGCGCTTCCTGGCCGCGGGCTACGAGCCGATCGGCATGGATCACTTCGCACGGCCCGACGACGAACTGGCGATCGCGCGCCGCGAGGGACGCCTGCGCCGGAACTTCCAGGGATACGCGGTCATCCCCGGCGACGACGTCGTCGGCCTCGGCATCTCGGCCATCGGCGATGTGCGCGGCAGCTACGTGCAGAACGAGAAGAAACTTTCGACGTACGAAGAGGCCCTCGCCGCGGGGCGGTTGCCCGTGGTCCGTGGCGTCCGCCGCTCGCCGGACGACGAGGTGCGCCGCACGGTCATCCACGAGCTGATGTGCAACTTCCGCGTCGAGACGGCGGAGATCGAGCGCCGCTACGGCATCGACTTCGCGCGCTATTTCGCGGACGACCTGGCGTTGCTCGAGCCGCACGAGCGCGAGGGAATGGTTCGCGTTTCGCCTGAACGCATCGCGGCGACACCGATCGGGGAGCTGTTCGTGCGCAACCTCGCGATGTGCTTCGACCGCTACCAGCGCGAAAAGCGCGCCGCCGACGCGAAGCCGGCGTTCAGCCGCACGGTGTGAGCATGGCACGTCTCGTGGTCGCCGGCGGAGGAATCGCGGGGCTGGCCGCCGCGTGGTCCGCGCGCTGCGCCGCCGCGCGCGCCGGCGTCACGCTCGACGTCCTCGTGCTGGAGCGGGACGACCAAGTCGGCGGCAAGGCGCGCACGATCGTGCGCGACGGGTGGATGGTCGAAGGCGGGCCGTCGGGCTTTCTCGGCGGACGTGCGGAAGTCGATGCGTTGCTTCGCGCGGGTGGACTCGCGGACGACGCGGTGGAGGCGCGTGCCGCGGCCAAGCGCCGGTTCCTCTATCGCGGCGGACGGCTGAGGGAGATCAAGGCGTCGCCGCTGGGATTCGCGCGATCCGGCATCATGAGCGCCGCCGGGCTCGCCCGTCTCGCCGCGGAACCGTTCGTGCCTCGGTCGCGCGGCACCGACGACGAGACGGTGTGGGCGTTCGCGGCGCGCCGGCTTGGCGGCGAGGCGGCCGATCGCCTCGTGTCGCCGATGACGCTGGGGATATTCGCCGGCGACGCGCGCCGGTTGTCCCTCGCGTCGGCATTCCCGAAGATGGCACGCCTCGAACGCGAACACGGCTCGCTCATTCGCGGTTTGATCGCACGGCGAGGGAAAACGAGCGCTGGCCCCCTCACGTCGCTTCGCGGCGGAATGCAAAGCCTTCCACGCGGTCTCGCCGCGAACGGCGGATTTCGCGTCCGCTGCGGCGCCTCCATACAGCGAATCGCGCGCACCGGCTCCGGCTGGACTGTCAGCGTCGCCGGTGACGGCAGCGCGATCGAGGCGGACGCCGTGATCGTCGCGACCGAGCCGTGGGCGGGCGCGTCGCTCATTCGCCCGCTCGACGCCGCGGCCGCCGACGCCCTGGAGGCGATCCCTTGCCCGCCGGTGACCGTCGTCGCGCTCGGTTTCGACGCGTCGGCCCGCGCGCACATTCCGGACGGATTCGGCGTCCTCATCGCGCGCGGCGAGGGATTCCGGATGCTCGGCAACCTGTGGGAGACCTCGCTGTATCCGGGACGTGGTCCGGACGGCGGCATTCTCGTGCGCGCGATGTTCGGCGGCGCGGTCGACGCCGCCATCGGCGAGCTTGACGAGGCAGAAGCGCTCGCCCTCGCCACGCGCGAGGTCGCACGACTGTACGGGCTGTCCTCCGCGCCGGTGTTCGCACACGTCGTGCGGCTTCAGCGGGCGATCCCGCAGTACGAGGTCGGACACGCCGGCCGCGTCGCCGCCGTCGATCGCGCCGTCGCGGCATTGCCGGGTCTGGCCGTCACGGGATTTGGACTGCGGGGCGTGGCGTTCGGCGACTCCGCGGCCGACGGCGTCCGCACGGGCGAGGCAATCGGTCGTTGGCTCGTCGCTCGCACCGTCAGCGCAGCCGCGCTCGAACGAGCGCCCGGAGTTCGGAGCGCGACATGCCATTGAAGAGACTGAAGGGTTGGTGGAGCTCGAGAACGGCGGCGCGCCGGCCGGTCGCCTGCCGCACGGACTGCCCGCTCGTGGCGTGCGAGGCCGGGCTATGCGCGACCGTGCTCGGGGTTACGTGCCCGGCGCTCGAGGCTCAGCGGCTGCGTACCCTCGGAGTGTATGAGGGGGCACGCGTCAGCGTCGTCGATCGCCGGAGCGGCATCCTGCTCGACGTCTGCGGCACCCGGCTCGCGCTCGACAACGCCCTCGCCGCGTCGATCCTCGTGCGTCCGGTCGTTGCGTGACCGCGTTGGCCGCTTCGACGGCGTATCGTCGGCTCGAGAGCACGGCGCCGGCGACCAGGCCGGTCCGCGTCGCGCTCGTGGGCAATCCGAACAGCGGCAAGAGCACGCTGTTCAACGCGCTCACTGGTCGCCGCCAGCCCGTGGCGAACTATCCCGGTGTCACCGTCGAGCGCGTCGAGGGTTCGTACGATCGCGAGGGGTCGGTCGTGACCGTGATCGACTTGCCCGGCACGTACAGTCTGACGGCCGACTCCCTCGATGAATCCATCGCGATCGACGTGCTGAGAGGACGCGCGCGCGGCGTGGCGCCCGTCGACGTCGTCGTCGTGGTCCTCGACGCGGAGAATCTCGAACGTCATCTGTTTCTCGCGACGCAAGTGCTCGAGCTGGGTCTGCCGGCGGTGCTCGTGCTGAATCGCAGCGACCGGCTCGCCACGGCGGGAATGTCGATCGACGTCGTCGAGTTGATCCACACGTTCGGCGCCGTCGTGGTACCCGCCGTCTCGACGACCGGCGAAGGCGTGGAACGAATTCGCCACGCCATCTCCCGCGCGGCGTCGCTGCCCACGTCGTGGCTCAGCGAACGCCCGCTCGATGACGCCGGCGGTCCCGCCGCGCGATACCGCTGGATCGCGTCGGTCATCGCCCGCACCGTGACCCGCGCGCCACGCACGGGACGCCCGATGAGCGACCGAGTGGATGCGGCGCTGCTGCATCGCACGTGGGGACCGCTGATCTTTCTCGCGGTGATGGCGCTCGCGTTCCAGTCGCTGTTCACCATCGCGCGCCCGCTCGCCGATGGCATGCAGGCGATCCTCGATGCTGGTGCCACCGGCCTGCGCGTCGTGCTGGCGCCGGGCGAGCTGCAAGGCTTGCTCGTGAACGGTATCATCGGCGGCGTCGGGAGCGTTCTCGTCTTCGTGCCGCAGATTGCGATCCTGTTTCTCGTCATCGGCGTGCTCGAGGATAGCGGCTACCTCGCACGGGCGGCGTTCGTGATGGATCGCTTCACGCGCCCGCTCGGGCTGCAGGGCAAGAGTGTCATCCCGCTGCTTTCGGGATACGCGTGCGCCGTGCCCGCCATTCTGGCCACGCGTACGATCCAGCACACGAGGGAACGGCTCACGACGATCATGGTCGTGCCGCTCATGAGCTGTTCCGCGAGGCTCCCGGTCTACGCTCTTCTCATCGCGGCGTTCGTGCCCGCGGTGTCCATCGGCGGGTTCTTCACGCTTCAAGGACTGACGCTGCTGGCGATGTACCTGCTCGGTACGCTGGCCGCCCTGGCGTCAGCATGGTTGTTCCGCCGGACGATCCTTCGTTCCACGACGAGGTCGCTGATCATCGAGCTTCCGCCGTACACGCTGCCGAGTGCGCGTGTGCTCGCCGCGACGGTCTGGCGGCGCATCGCCGTGTTCCTGCGGCGGGCGGGAACGGTGATCTTCTCGATCTCGGTGCTGCTGTGGGCGCTCGAGAGCTACCCGCGGGGACCCGAAGGTGTGACGTCGGAAGCACGGCTCGCGCAATCCGCGATCGGCCGGATGGGGCACAGGGTCGAGCCCATCGTACGGCCGCTCGGCCTCGACTGGAAGAGCGGCGTGGCAATGATGTCGTCCTTCGCGGCGCGAGAGGTCTTCGTCTCGACGATGGCCACGATGTACGGCGTGTCGCACGATGCCGGGAGTTCCCCGGTCCTGGCCGCCCGGCTGCGCGAGTCGCGGACGGCGACTGGCGGCGCGACATACTCGCTTGCGGCGGCGCTCGCGCTCATGGCGTTCTACGTCTTCGCCCTCATGTGCACGAGCACCAGCGCCGTGACCGTGCGGGAGACCGGCGGTGGATGGCGCGGCGTCGGGTGGGCCGCGCTCCAGTTCGGATACATGTTCGCCCTCGCGTGGATCAGCGCGTTCCTCGTCTATCGTGCCGGCCTCGCGATCGGGTTCGGAGGGGTCGCGTGAGCGCCATCTGGGTCGACCGTGTCGGCGTCGCCGTGATCCTCCTGGCGGCGAGCGTGTTCCTGGCGCGAAGAATTGTGCATCGCTTGGCGATTGTCTTCGGACCGAGCCCGAGGACCTCCGACGTTTGCGGTACCGAATGTGGATGCGGGGACGGCGGCGGCGCCAATGGCCGCGAGGTTCGACCGTAGATTATCCTCCGGTCTGCGGCCTCCGGCGTGCTTCGGATGCCGGCAAATGCACGGGGTCGTCCGTCCCACTTTCGCCTCGCAGGGAGCCGATGTTGCACACTATCATCGAACCGTTCCGCATCAAGGCCGTCGAGCCGATCCGCCTGAGCACCCGCACCGAACGACGAGCCTGGCTCGACGAGGCAAGACTCAATGTCTTCCTGCTTCCGGCCGACCGCGTGCTGCTCGACTTCCTGACCGACAGCGGAACCGGCGCCATGAGCGCCAAGCAGTGGGGCGCGATCATGGAAGGCGACGAGAGCTATGCAGGCTCAAGGTCTTTCTTTCGACTCGAGTCGGTGCTCAAGGATCTGACGGGCTATCAGCACATCATTCCCACGCATCAGGGGCGCGCGGCCGAGCGCATCCTGTTCAGCGTGGCGACGAAGCAGGGCGATATCGTGCCGAACAACACGCACTTCGACACCACGCGCGCCAACCTGGAGTATCAGGGCGCGGAGGCGGTCGACCTCGTGATCCCCGAAGGGCTGCAGCCGCGCACGTACCATCCCTTCAAGGGGAACATCGACGTCGGCCGCGTCGAGGAACTCCTGAAGCGCGAGGCGCACCGCATTCCCTTCGGCATGATGACGCTCACGAACAACAGCGGCGGCGGCCAGCCCGTGAGCCTGGCGAACCTGCGCGCGTATCGCGAACTGCTGAACCGGTACGGCAAGCCGCTGATCCTGGACGCCTGCCGTTATGCCGAGAATTCTATGTTCATCAAGCTGCGCGAGGAGGGACAGCAGAATCGCACCGTGAAGGCCATCGCGCAGGAGATATTCAGCCTGGCGGACGGCTGCACGATGAGCGCCAAGAAGGACGGCATGGTGAACATCGGCGGTTTCCTCGCGCTGAATCTGAGCACGTGGGTGGAGGCGGCGAAGACCTTGCTCATCCTCACGGAGGGCTTTCCGACATACGGTGGTCTCGCGGGACGTGATCTCGAGGCGCTGGCGGTCGGCATGGAAGAGGGGCTGAACGAGGACTATCTCCGCTATCGGCTCCGTACCGCCGAGTACATGGGCGAGAAGATGAAGGCGGGCGGCGTGGCGATCGTCGAGCCCACGGGCGGCCACGCCGTCTATCTCGACGCGAAGGACTTCCTGCCGCATCTCGCCCCGGCGCAGTATCCGGCGTGGAGCCTTTGCAACGCGCTCTACCTCGAGGCGGGCATCCGCGGAGTGGAGATCGGTTCGGTGATGTTCGGCAAGCGCGACGACGACGGCACCGAGCGCTACCACTCGATGGAACTCGTTCGTCTGGCTTTCCCGCGACGCATGTACACGCAAAGCCATTTCGACTACGCCGCGGAAGCGATCTGCGAGCTGAAGACCCGCGCCCACGAGGTGCGTGGCGTGAGGATGGTGAAGCAGGCGAAGTACTTGCGGCACTTCACGGCGGAGTTCGAGAGCGCGTAATTGAGCGCATGAACCTCGTTGCCCAGGCCGCGGTGGTCACCCTCGCGATCGTCAACGCCCGCGTCTGGACCGGCGATGCGCGCCGTCCCTGGGCCGACGCGATTGCCGTCGCCGGCAACCGCATCGCGCTCGTCGGCTCGAGCGCGGAGGTCCGCAAGCGCACGCCCCCCTCGGCGCGACTCGTCGACGCGCATGGCGGCTTGGTCGTTCCCGGCTTCACCGACGCGCACGTGCATTTCATTGATGGCGGGTTCGCGCTCGCGTCCGTGCAGCTGCGCGACGCGAAGACCAAGGACGAGTTCATCCGCCGCATCGCCGCGTTCGCCCGGACGGTGCCGCCGGGCACCTGGATCACGAACGGTGACTGGGACCACGAGAACTGGGGCGGCGAGATTCCGACGCATTCATGGATAGACTCGGTGACGCCCGACAATCCCGTGTGGATCAACCGCCTCGACGGCCACATGAATCTCGCGAACGCCGCCGCGCTCAGGGCGGCCGGCGTCACGCGCGGCGTCGCCGACGTCAGCGGCGGAACGATCGTGCGCGATGCCGGCGGCGAACCGACGGGCGTCTTCAAGGACAACGCGCAGCGAATGGTCGAGCGTGCGGTCCCGGCGGCGCCGGCGGCGATGTCGGACCGCGCACTCGATGCCGCCATGCACTTCGTCGCCGCGCAGGGCGTGACGTCCGTGCACAACATGGGTTCCTGGGCCGATCTCGCCGTGTTCGAACGCGCACATCGCGAGCACCGGCTGATCACGCGGATCTACGCCGCGGTGCCGCTCTCGACCTGGCAACGGCTCGCGGACACGGTGAAGGCGCGCGGATTCGGTGACGACTGGCTGCGCATCGGCGCGCTCAAGGGATTCGTCGACGGGTCGATCGGCTCGCACACGGCCGCGATGCTCCAGCCCTTCACCGACGCGCCGGCCGACTCCGGCTTGTTGGTGAACACGCCGGAACACCTCTACGAATGGACCTCGAACGCCGATCGCGCCGGCCTACACGTGATCGTCCACGCCATCGGCGATCGCGCCATCCGCACGCAGCTCGACATCTTCGAACGGGTCGAGCAGGAGAACGGCGCGCGCGATCGCCGCTTTCGCATCGAGCACGCGCAGCACATCGCGCCGGCGGACATGGCGCGCTTCGCCAGGCTCGGCGTCATCGCCTCGATGCAGCCCTACCACGCGATCGACGACGGGCGCTGGGTCGAGAAGGTCATCGGCCCGGAGCGCGCGAAGGGCACCTACGCGTTTCGCTCGCTCCTGGACCACGGCACGACGCTGGCGTTCGGGTCCGACTGGTTCGTCGCGCCCCCTGTGCCGCTCACCGGCATCTACGCCGCGGTGACCCGGCTCACGCTGGACGACAAGCAGCCGGGCGGATGGATGCCCGAGCAGAAGATCAAATTGGAAGAGGCGCTGCGCGCATACACAACAGGCGGCGCGTTCGCAGGCTACGCGGAGAAGGACCGCGGCGTGCTGCGTGCCGGCATGCTGGCCGACATCGCGGTGCTCGACCGCGACCTGACCAAGGTCGCTCCGGAGTCGATACGCGATGCCAAAGTGACGATGACGATCGTCGACGGAAGGATCGTGTTCGAACGGTAGGCGCGCCGTTGGGGATGAACGCGCAACCGCAGCAGCGCCTTTTCAATCCCTTCATCACTACATTTACGGTCATGCCAAGGGCACCGGTCTCCGCCTCTCGATGGTTCATGACATCGTCGCGCAGCACGGCGGCTCCGTCCATGTCCGCCGACCGGATCCCAGCGCAAACCATCACCGCCATCCGATGCCGCAAGACCTCCTGACCAGCCGCCGCGCGCCGACTTTCGAAGTGGGAGCGGAACTCCGCCCGCAACCGGTGCCGCGTCGCGCGCTCGCGATCTCGTTCGCCGCGCTGGCTTTGCCGGTCGCCGCGGCGCTCTGGCTCCCCGAGCAGGCGGACAACTCGCTGGGCACGCTGACCTGGCTCACGGCCCTCATTCCGGCATTCCTGCTCGCGTACTATCGAGGGTTCGCCGGGGTCACCATCGCGCTCGCGGGCGGCATGGCCGTCATTACGGCGACCCAGATCAGCATCGTCGTGTTCGACATCACCGAGCCGAACTGGCCGCTGCTCGCGGCCATCGTCGGCGCGTATCTCGTGGTATCACTCGGTATCGGTGTCCTGGCGGAGGTGCTCCGCCGCGAGCGACGCGCCGCCGAATCCATGGCGCTGATCGACCGCTTGACCGGCCTTCCCAACCGGCGCTACGCCGACCTGACGCTCGAGCGGGAGTTCGCGGCAGCCGCCCGCGGCGGTGTGCTCACCGTGGTGATCTTCGATCTCGATCTTTTCAAGTCGGTGAACGACCGGTTCGGTCACACCGCCGGCGATGGCGTCCTTCGGGCGTTCGGCCGGGTGCTGCAGGAGAACACGCGCAAGGCCAATCTCTCCGCCCGGTTCGGCGGCGAGGAGTTCATTTCGATCCTGCGCGATTCGACCGCCGAGGCCGGCGCGATAGCCGCGAAGCGGGTGCTCGACCAGACGCGCGATCTGCATTTCCCCTGGGGGAAGCAGACCGTCAGCGCCGGCATTGCGACCTACGAGCCCGGGATGGGAAGCTACGAGTTGCTGGTCGGAGCGGCCGACCGTGCGCTCTACACGGCCAAGGAGGGCGGGCGCGACAGGGCGTGCATCGCGCAGCCGTTCGGTGCGCGCTCTGATGTTGCGCCGTCCTCCGCCGCTGGCGTTGCGCCGTCTTCCGCCGCCGGCGTTGCGCCGGGAGTTCCGGCCACGGCTGGTGTCGTTCAACCAACGCGGGCCCCGAAGCCCGCCGTCGGAGTCCCGAAGGTGTACGTGGTGGACGACGACGCCCAAGTGCTGAGCGCCGTCAAGCGGATGCTTCATGGCCGCGGCTTCGAGGTCTGGGGCACCACCGACCCGGCCGAGGCGATTCGTACCTTCACCAACGCCCGGCCGGAGGATCGCCCGGCGCTCATTATCGCGGACCTCATCATGCCCGATATGACGGGCACGCGCATGATGGAGCAGATCGAGCGGGTCAGCCCCGGCATTCCGGTGATCTACATGTCGGGATACGTCCATGAGAGGGCCTCGTGGACCGGAATGCCCGGATCAGTGGCGGCGATCCTGGAAAAGCCGATAGCGCCGGAGAAATTACGCGAGGTCGCGGAGCGCACGCTGGCGGCCGCGCCCGTCACGCCCACCGCTGCCACGACTGTGCGTTGACCAGGCCGCGCATGCCTCTGGCGACCCACGACTGGATTTGCCATAATCGATCGTCCCGCGTCCCTGCCCCTCAATCCCGGTGACTCTCATGCGCACTCTTCTCAGACTCGGCGCTTGCGCCGCGATCCTCTTGGCTCTTGCGACGCCCGCGCGCTCGCAGGGCATCTTCGACCGCATCAAGAAGAAGGCTGAGGACGCCGCGGCGCAGAAAGCGGAGGAGAAGGTCTCGGGCAAGATCAACGAGATGGCGCAGAAGATGGTGGACAACTCATTCTCGTCGATGTTCGGCGATTCGGCGGGCGGGGCTGGCGGAGCGAAGGGCGGCAAGGGCGGCGGCTTGCTCTTCTCGATCAACAGCAACGCGAAGACGGAGGCGAGTTACAGTTTCAACGTGGTCACTACCATGGAGATCGAGTCCTCCAAGCAGAAGGACAAGGCCGTGCTGACGACGCTCTACAACACCAACGAGCCGTATGTGGGGATGAAGATCGTCAGCCCCGACGACAAGAAGTCGAACGGCACGGCGTTCATCGTGATGGACGCGAAGAACCAGGCGATGGTGATGATGATGAGCACCGACACGTCGAAATTCTCAATGGCGTACGGATGGTCGGACGCGCAGAAGTATGCGCCCCCGACGTCGAGCGCTCCGAGGGAGCAGGTGAACTGGGACACGGTGAAGGTCTGGCGGAACTACACCCGGATCGGCACGAAGACCATCGCCGGATACGCGTCGGACGGCTACCGCATGGAATCGCCGGACGGAACGGTAGACGTGTGGGTTTCGCACGACCGTGCGCTGGCCGGCGGTGGCATGTTCGGGGCCAGCTCGCAGCTGAAGCAGATGCGTGGCCGCCTCCCGGCGGACTATCCGCAGGGGATGCTGATGCAGGTGACGAGCGTGAACAGCAAGACGGGCGAGAAAGGAAGTATGACGGTCACGAACATCGACACGAACGCACAGGTCACGTACGCGATGTCGGACTACCCGAGGCTGGGGGCGGCGAAGAAGTAACGACGTCGTCGGGCTCGCACCGCTCCCCGCGGCCGGTCACGCGTCGCCGGCCGCGTCGGTAGCTTTCGCGTATGTCCCTTGCAGCCCGCCTCCGCACCGCCCGGGTTCTCTACGTCGCCGTGGTGCTGCTCGCCACGCTGACCGACCTGCGTGCCGAGTGGAGCTGGGCCTACGCGGCGTCGCATCTCGGCCGCATGTTCGACCCCGGCATGGGTTGGCGAGACGCCGTCGACGGGCTGCGAAACGTCGCGCTGTTCGCCGGCCTGGGCGCCGTGTGGGTGGTGACCGCCGCGTCGTTCAGTTCCGGAGGCGAGATCGTGCGCGCCACCGCCGTCGGGTTCGCGCTCAGCTTGCTCGTCGAGACCGCGCAACTCTTCTCGCCCGACCGTATTGCGAGCATGATGGACGTCGGCACCAATACGTTCGGCGCCGCGTTCGGCGCGTGGATCGTAGTCGCTGCGATCGGCGCCGTGCGCGCCCGCAAAGGGGCCAAGAGCTACCTCGGCGTGCCCGCATTCACGCTGGCGATGCCGGCCGTGCTCGCCACGATGGCAGAGGCGGCCACGCCGCTCTTCAAGTCCGAAGTCCAGTACACGTTTGGCGGGCCGCCCGCACGGCGATTCGCCAGTGCGTGGGCGGCGGCCCTGCCACTCCAGTTCAGCGAGATCCCGTTCACCGACGTCCTGCTGTTCGCGCCGGCCGGCTTCCTGCTGGTGATGTTGGCGGGAGAGGGCGAAGGCGGTACGAGCGGGTGGGCTCGAATCGGAGCCGTCGGCGCCGCGGCCGTTGCGGCCGTCGGAGTCGGTCATGGCGTGCTCGGCGTGAGCATCCGCTGGGAAGCAATCGTGACTGATGCCGTCTCGGTCGCGTTCGGCGCGTGGGCGGCTCGGCGCTGGCTCGGTACCTTCACCCGAACCTACCGCGGCGCCAGCCGAGCGCGCGTCGCGTACGCCTCGTACGCAATGTGGCTGGTGGCCTGGAGCTGGAGACCGTTCGTGCCGTCCACCAGCCTGCACGAGATCCTCGACGAGTTCACTGCTTCCCACCTCATTCCGCTCCGAGCGCTGAGCTCGCGCGTGGACGCGTTCTCCGCGTTTCACATCGGGCAACAATTCCTCTTGTACCTGCCGCTCGGCTGCATGCTGGCCGTATGGCCGCTGCGACAGAAGGGGCCGTGGTCAAACCTCTGGCCGGCCGTCTGGTTCACGCTGGCGCTGGAACTCGGTCACGCGCTGATAGCGGAACGGTTCCTCGACGTCACTAACGCGCTGATCGCAATGGCCGCAATTGGAATCGGATGGCTCGTCATCCGCCGGCTCGGATTCTCACCCTACGGGGAGGCCGTCGCCTGAGTCGGTAGCCTCCTGGGACGCGCTTCAGCGACCGGCTCAACGTGATGGGCGGTCGCCGCCGCCCAAACGTCGTACGCCCCGCGAGGGAGGCGTCTCGCACGAATCGGTCATCAGCACTTTGGCGCATGGTCATCCGCTGCGCCGGTCGCCTACGTTCTCCACAGAACGTTCTCGCGTTTGCATTCATGGCAATGGCGGTGGCGCATGCAGCTTCGAACGGCGCTGACTCGCGCCCGACCTGGGAACCTGCAACGAGGCGCGCCCGTGAAGTCACCGGACGCTCGCGCGAGGATGCGCACGGCCACTCGTCGCGGTGCGCAAGTGCTGTTCGCGCTCCTGCTGATTTGTCTCGTCCCCAACATGTCGCTCGGCTACTCCGTGCTGACGCACGAGGCGATTATCGACTCGATGTGGCTGCACGACATCACGCCGGTCCTGCTGAAGCGCTTTCCGGGCGCCACGGCGGACGAGCTGCGCGAGGCGCACGCCTATGCCTACGGCGGCGCGATCATCCAGGACATGGGCTACTATCCGTTCGGAAGCCGATTCTACAGCGATCTCACGCACTACGTGCGGAGCGGCGACTTCGTCCTGGCGCTCTTGCGCGATGCACAGGACATCAAGGAATATGCGTTCGCGATCGGATCGCTCAGCCATTACTGGGCGGACAACGGAGGGCACCCCATCGCGACGAACGTGTCGGTGCCGATCCTGTATCCAAAGCTCAAGCGCCAATTCGGCAACAACGTCACGTACGAGCAGAACCCGTCGGCGCACATCCAGACGGAGTTCGGGTTCGACGTCTTGCAGGTGGCCCAGGGACACTACGCCTCCGACGATTACCACAACTTCATTGGATTCATGGTGGCGAAGCCGTTGCTCGAGCGCGCGTTCAAGGAGACGTACGGCATCGAGCTCGCGAGCCTGTTCACCAACCTCGACCTCGCGATCGGCACGTACCGGCATACCGTGAGCTCGCTGATACCGACGATGACCCGGGCCGCGTGGGAGTCGGCGAAGGGCGACCTGGCGAAGAAGGGAGTGGCCCAACCCGGCACGGTGACGGCGGACAGCGTGAAAGCGCAGTCGCCGAAAGCAGGACCGGCCATCACGCGCGACAAGTTCCTGTACAATCTGTCTCGCTCGGCATATAGGAAGGAATGGGGAGACCAATACCAGAAGCCGAGTTTTCTGGACAGGGTGCTGGCGTTCGTGCTCAGGATCGTGCCCAAGATCGGACCGTTCAGGGGTCTCGCCATCAAGCCCTCGACGCCGGAAACCGAGTTGCTGTTCATGCGGGGCTTCGATTCAACCACGGTGGCGTATCGCCGATCGCTCGTCCAGCTCGGCGCGAACCGCCTCGCACTCGAAGATCGCGATCTCGACACGGGCAAGCCGACACATGCGGGCGAGTATTCCCTTGCCAACAGCACCTTCGCGCATCTGCTCCATTCCATCGCGGGCAACAAGTTCCAGGACGTGACGCCGGAACTCCGCGCCAACCTCATCGCGTTCTTCCGCGACACCACGATGCGCGCCGGCACGAGGAAGGACAGTACGGCGTGGCAACAGACGCTCCGTGAGCTCACGAACCTGCGCGTCGCGGACACCACGGCGCACGCGGCGGGGAGCGTCGTCCGGCAATAGCGAGGGCGGTACTCGCGCTTCCCGAGGACAACCGCCGCTGCAACTCGCCTACGGCTTCCTGTTGTAGTCCTCGGTCTTCGGCTTGTGCTTGTAGTCATGGCGCTTGTCCGCGCCGACCCACTTCTTGTCTTGGGGCGGAAGGAAGTAGTCGTCGTTGTGGTGGTAGACGATGACGGCGCGCGCGCCGCGGGACGACTTGTCGTAGTACTGACCGTTGACGACGTACATGGTCGTCGGCTGCCACTACAGTCATCCGAGAAGCGTAGAGGGCGGAGTGCCCCGAGGGTATCGCACGTTCGTGAGCGCGGCGGAGTACGCCGGAAGGACGGTGAGGAGCGAGCGCGGGACTCGAACCCGCGACCCCGTCATTATGAGTGTCAGGAATCACGGGCGTGCGCTCGCTCCACAGAGCGAAAACATGGTTGGGCAAGTACTTAGAAATACGCATATATTCGTATAGTTTGTCCCCGCCCATGTCCCCGGAATGGTCCTCGGACCCGATTATTTCCCGACCGTCCGTTTCTACCGGTTGGGCGTCTGCGGCGCCCCGACGCACGACGCGACGAATCGGGCGAACGGTTCGATCTTCCCTCCTGCACTCGCCTTGTCCAATGATGCCATGTACTCCTTCCGCCGGTTCACGGGAATGATGGTCCATGGATAGCCGCCAGACGCGAACATCGCATTCATGAGGAAGCGCGCCATGCGGCCGTTGCCGTCCATGTACGGGTGGATGAAGACGAAGCAGAAGTGCCCGAGGACTGCGCGTACCGCGGGGCTCGGTTCCTCCGTGAGGAGCTCGAAGAGCACTGGCATCATCGCGCGGGCCGCATCGGCCGACGGCGGAACGTGCAGGGCGTTCCGAATGTAGACCGGGTTGGTGCGGTAGCCGGCGAGATCTCGCACCTCCAGAATGCCTGCCGTCACGCCCGGCTCGAAGAGTTTCCGGTACCACGTGCCGTGGTCACGATCCGCGATCATGCCCGCGTTCGCGCCACCGAGGATCGCCTTGAGGGACCCCATCACTTCGCGGCGGGCCAGGAAATATCCCCGCGCCGCCAAGGCGTCGCGCGTGGTCGCATCGTCGGCGTTCGTGTCGGGCGCCCACTTGCCACTCGCCGCCCGCTCGATCAACTGCGCGGTCACCTGATAGCCCTCGATCGAGAGGGAGTGGTATGCATCAGCCTTGTATGCTTCCTCGGCTGCGGCCAGATACCGCCGGGAGTTTTTCGGCCGACCCGGCGGGGTGGCGAAGTGTGCGGCGATAGGCTCTCGCATGGTCTGCCACATGAGGCGCAGCCGACTCACCGCCAGCGAGGTCGCGCGGTGGGAGCCGACGGTCGGCAGCGGGCGCGAGAACGGATCTGTCTCCTGCACGGTGTAGCCAGCCGACCGCATGGTGGCCAGCATTTCGTCCGCGAGCTTGGCGCGGTGCGCGGCACGCAGGGCGCCCGCGAGACGACCGGCGACGACGGGCCGTCCCTCGTCCACCAGGATGCGATTCAACCCAGCGACGTCGCGCAGCTGGCTGAGCACGACCTGCGCGTCGGTGGGGAACGTCTGAAAGAAACGCTCGGTCACCCGCACGAGCGCGTGTTCGATGTTCAGGACGCGGAGCGATCCCACCTGCTCCACCTGGTCCGCTGTCATGCGCGCGGGTGCTTTGTAGTCGAGGAGCGAGCTCCCGCCCGGGAGGTTGAGGACATAGTTCGTCCCCCGTTCGGCATGCACCACGATCTGCGCCGGAAGCGCCGTCGCCCCCGCCTGCACGAGGAGCGAGAGGTCGGGCGCCAGATGCCATCGCGCGCGAAATCGTTGGTCGCAGTAGCTGCCGACAAAGTCCCGCAAGGACGCGAACCACGCGGTGGTGTCGCCGGCTTCTTCCCCAGGGCGCGACGAGATGTACCACCCCTTCACCACGGGCTGGAGAAAGCCGGCTGCGGTGAGCGCGGGAAGCTGGTAGCGTGAAAAGTCGGTCGCTCGGAATGCGCGGCGCCCCCGCTCCTGAAGCGTCTTCATGCGCTTGAGGCCGTTGACGAGGAGGCGACGCGCGGGCGTGGTGGGCTTGGCCATGGGAAGAAGCGGGTGAGGACTTGTGATATCGACTGAGCAGTATCGATGCAGATGACATATAGGGTAGTCGGCCTTATGTAATATAGGGTATTCGGCTCTTTGAAGTATAGGGTATCTATCCTTCAAGGGGCGCACGATCCGCCGGCATTCGACCAAGACGCTCGATCGCCATTTACGCGCACGACCTGCTGAATGGGAGCACCCGCCTGATGGTCGAGAGCGCGAGCGGTGTCTGGACGAAGTAACGACCGACTGCGCGACGTTCTTGAAGCCGAGCCCGATGGCGAGTGCGCGCAAGCCGCTCGCGGCGGCCCGGTCCGCTCCCGCTACCGGTCGATCGTCTTCAGGCTCGCGGCGGCGTACCGGTCGCCCGCGACGGCATCGCGCGGCACGGCCGCCTCGAGCTCAGCGACGTCGGCCGCGCTCAGCCTGATCTCCGCGGCGGCCGCGTTCTCCTCGAGATATTTCCGGTGCTTCGTGCCCGGGATCGGCACGAGGTCTTCGCCCTTCGCGAGGACCCACGCCAACGCCAGTTGGCCCGGCTTCACGCCGCGCCGCGCCGCGATGCCCCGCACCCGCTCCACCAGCGCCTGGTTCCTCGCGAAGTTCTCCGCCGCGAACCTCGGGAAGCGCACCGTCCGCGAGTCTCCCTCGCCAAGATCGCTCGTCTTGGCGATCGCGCCCGTAAGGAATCCTCTGCCGAGCGGGCTGTACGGCACGAAACCGATCCCCAGCTCGCGCACCATCGGCAGGATCTCCGCCTCCGCGTGCCGCTCGAAAAGGGAGAACTCCGTCTGCAGCGCGGTGATCGGGTGCACCTGGTGTGCGCGTCGTATCGTCGCCGGCGATGCCTCCGACAGGCCGAGGTACTTCACCTTCCCCGCCGTCACCAGCGCGGCCATCGCGCCGACGGTCTCCTCGATCGGCGTCGCCGGATCCACGCGGTGCTGGTAGTACAGGTCGATGTGGTCCACGCCGAGCCGCTTGAGCGATGCGTCGCACGCGGCGCGCACGTACTCGGGCTTGCCGCTCACCGCGAAGAAGGTCGGGTCGTCCTTCTTGCGCACGTTGGCGAACTTCGTCGCGAGGAAGACCTCGTCGCGCCGGCCGCGGATCGTCCGGCCGATGAGCTCTTCGTTGTCGCCGATCCCGTACATGTCGGCCGTGTCGAGGAAGGTGATCCCGAGCTCCAGCGCGCGCAGGATCGTCGCGGCCGATTCCGCGTCATCGCGCGGCCCGTAGAACTCGCTCATCCCCATGCAGCCGAGTCCCACGCGAGAGACGACCGCGCCCTGTGATCCAAGTTTCACCGTTTTCATCGGCCGACGCACCCTCCATGACCTGCATGTTGCCGATCGGGAGCCCGGCGACTGTCGCGGCGCGAAGCGTCGAGCCCTGTGAACCACCCCTTGACGGAAAGATAGCGCCCGTCGGTGTCGTCAGGATCGCTCACGGGGGCTCCCGGAACGAACGCGGCCTGCTCCCGGCCACATTCGCTCCTCCACGAGTTGGTTCAGGCCTGCGCCTTTGCCTTCGTTCCCGCGTGTTCGCGCTTTTCCTGCACGGCTTCGACCGGCTGCGCGCCGTGATGTTCCATGTGACTCTTCGCTGCGGCGTCGGCGCTGCTCTTGGCCATGTTCGAATGTCCGCACGCGCACTGTGCTTCGTGTGCGGCCGTCTTGTGATCGCCCGAGCCATAGGCCTTCTCGGCCGCGCGGTGGTGGCGGGTGGCGCTCTCGTGATGATACGCGGCCTTTCCGTGGTGCTCAGCGGGGCTGTGTGACATGAGGACCTCTCGTGACTGGAGAAATGGACTGCGCGATACTGCGAGCCGAACGCTCGCTTGCGTCACGGCGCCCGGGAATCGGCCAATCGCGGTACGCACGATGGGCGATGCCCGGCACGATCGGTTACTCCGTCACCCGGCGCAGCGTCGCCGGCGTGTGGAGCCAATGGAGCCGGCCGGTCGCCGGGCCG
>OCZT010001447.1_pt1 | contig 24571 bp, 26 predicted proteins | sample 1539031 | NCBI WGS metagenome assembly OCZT01 (sample SAMEA3539308, study PRJEB22396) | soil metagenome | biome: tundra; feature: field; material: soil | place: USA | collected 2010-05 | depth 0.15 m | reverse complement strand
CATACGAGATATTGACGTGACTGGAGTTCAGACGTGTGCTCTTCCGATCTGGTAGCCGAAGAACGACACCGGGGCCCGGGCCCCGGCCAGGATGAGATGGTCAAGCCCGGCCAGCTGAGCTTCGGCGTGCTCGGCCAGGTAGGCCAGCCGGGCGACGGCCGGAACCCCGGCGCCCCCTTCCATCCGGGCCGGAAACGTCTCGGCCAGCAGCCGCACCCCGGTCGCCGCGCTGATCCGGCTGGCCGCGGCGAGCCCCCGCTCGGTCAGCGCCGTCCCGCCTAGCAGGAGCAACGCGGCCGGCCCGGGGGCCAGCAGCTCGGCCGCCGCCTCGATCTGGCCGGCCGCCACCGGATCCGGCCTGGACCGGGGCCGGGGCGGGGCGAGCGCTCCCCCGTCACCCCACGACACGTCGGCCGGCAGCACCAGGGTGGCGATCTGGCCGCGGCGGGCAGCCGCGACGGCCCGCATCGCGTCGTGGGCCAGATCGCGGGTCGTGCCGCAGGTGTGCACCCAGCCGGACACGGTGCGCGCGAGGGCCTCGATGTCGGACTGCAAGGGCGAGTCGTAGCGGACGTGGCCGGTGGCGTGGCCCCCGACGATGGTCACCACAGGGGTGCGGGCCCGGCGGGCGTTGTGCAGGTTGGCGAGCCCGTTGGCCAGGCCCGGGCCCAGGTGCAGCAGCACCGCGGCGGGCCGTCCGGCGATCCGCGCGTAGCCGTCGGCGGCTCCGGTCGCGACCCCTTCGAACAGCGCCAGCACCCCGCGCATCCGCGGCACCGAGTCCAGCGCGGCCACGAAGTGCATCTCCGAGGTACCCGGATTCATGAAACACGTGTCGACGCCCGCGCCCACCAGGCTGCCGATCAGTGCCTGCGCCCCGATCATGGCCATGATCGTAAGCTGTTCCGATGACGAACGGGGACGGGTTCCGCACCCGGGACGGCGCGAGCTAGACCCCCATTAGGCCGACGGCACCGCCGACGGCACCGACACCACCGGGCCGTGCGCGTGGTTCAGCACCGCGTGGGTGACCGCGCCGGGGCCGTGCGGGCCAGGGTGCCTGCCGATGACGACCAGGTCGGCGCGCGCGGACAGGCCGGCCAGCGCCCGGCCCGGGTGGCCGTAGACGACGTCCTGGCTGACCGGGACGTCGGGGTACTTGTCCCGCCAGTCATCGAGCAGCGCCGCGAGCTTGCTGGTGAGCTGCTCTTCGATCGCCCGCGCGCCGGGGGCCGCCAGGGCCTGGAAGGCCCGCGCGGTCTCCGATCGCGGCGTGTTCCAGGCGTGCACGGCGAGCAGGCTGGCCTGGCGCAAGGTGGCCTCTTCGAACGCGAAGGCCAGCGCGGCCGCACCGGTCTCCGGGTCCCCGATGCCGACGGCGACCTGCCGGTGCGCGGACGTGGTCTCATCGCGGACGACCACCACCGGGCACGGGGCGTGGGTGGCGGCGTACCGGCTGACCGATCCGAGCACCAGCGCCGTGAACGCACCCGAGCCCCGGGAGCCGACCACCAGCATCAGCGCGCCCGATCCGCTCTGGGCCACCGCCTGGGCGGGCGCACCGGTCAGGTGATCGGCGTCGACCAGCAGGTCGGGGGACACCTGCGCGGCGCGCGCGGTCGCCGCGGCCAGGGCCAGGTCCCGGTCCTGGGCCAGGGCGTCGGTCACGATGGCGAGGCCGGCGTCGTCCCGGCGCTCCATCATCCGGGGCAGCATCGCCGCGGCGGACACGATCCGGAGCGGGGCGCCGCGCATGACGGCCTCCCGGGCCGCCCAGTCGACCGCCCGGAGCGATTCCTCCGAACCGTCCGTCGCGGCCACCACGGGCTTTGCTGACATGCTGGACCTCCCTGGGGGTTTGCCTGCGAGAATGTTCTCATGGAACATGGCTCATCACGTCCTGCGGGCTCCAGGGGTTCGGCGGGCTCCATCCTGAGCATCGGCTCGGTGGGCTCGATCTTGTCGATCGGCTCCTCGGGTTCCATCCTGAGCATCGGGTCGGCCGGCTCGATCCTGAGCATCGGCTCGCTGGGCAGCGTGTTCTCCATCGGGTCGGTGGCGAGCATCGGCTCGATCCTGTCGGCGCTTTCGGCGGGGTCGGTGCTGGCGTGGCGGTCGGCGGGGCGAGCGATCGGCCGTCAGCGCGCCGAGTGAGCCCCGGTCATCATGGCCGCGAGGTCGTCGGGGTGCAGGAAGGACGGCGGCGGCGGCGGTCCCCAGGCGAATAGCCCGCGGGCTCCTTCCAGGTCTTCCGGTGTCCACAGCTGGTCATCGACGATGCAGTCCATGTCGGAGTAGTACTCGGAGAAGTTGCCCGCCGGGTCCTTGAGGTACCAGAAGAAGTTCGATCCGGCGTAGTGGCGGCCCAGTCCCCAGACGTGCCGTTCGGGCCGGCCCGGCCCGTTGTAGACGGTGGCCGGGACCGGGTCCTGGCGCAGCCGCGGGGCCACCTCCAGGCTCACCCGGACGCCGGTGACCGGCTCGACCGCCTCCAGCTGCGAGCCAGCGCGGGTAGCGCGGGCACGCCGAGGCGACCCAGGCTAGCCCCCGGCCCGGGCCAGGTCGTCCGCGTCGTCGACGCCCACCCGCAGGCCGAGCAGGCGCCGGGTGGGCGCGGGCAGGATCTGCAGCTGCCGGCCGGCGTCCTGGGTGCTGAACCAGCCTCCGGCCTCGGGGGCCAGGCCGAATTCGGCGTAGTACGCGGCGGTCTCGGTGACGTTCGGCACGCCGATGGTGACCGAAAGCAGGCCGTGCGGGCTCATCAGATGCTCCCGTCCGCCGCGACGAACCGGTGGCTCATCTCGCCGATACCTTCGATGTAGCTGGTCAGCACGTCGCCGGGCGCGAGCCAGCGCTGCGGGTTACGGCCCAGGCCGACGCCCGACGGGGTGCCGGTGAAGATGATGTCGCCCGGCAGCAGCGGGGTGACCCGGGAGAGCTGTTCGATCAGCTCGGGCACGCCGAAGATCAGCTCCCTGGTGCGGCCCTTCTGCATCTGCTCGCCGTTGATCGAGCAGCTGAGCTCCAGGTCCCCGGGGTGGTCGAACTCGTCCGGGGTGACCAGGTACGGGCCGACCGGCCCGAAGCGCGGGTAGGACTTGCCCAGGCTGAACTGGGGCGGCGTCGCGGCCATCTGCAGGATCCGCTCGGAAATGTCCTGCCCGATGGAAAGACCGGCCACGTGCTCCCAGGCGGACCCGGCCGGGACGCTGGCCGCGGTGCGGCCGATGATGACCACCAGCTCGACTTCCCAGTCGGTGTGACCGCCGGGCGGCAGCGTGATGTCGCCGTGCGGCCCGGTGATGCAGGACGGGAACTTGGTGAACACCGGCGGGGACGTGACGGGCCTGGCGAACCCGGACTCGGCGGCGTGCTCGCTGTAGTTCAGCCCGATGCCGAACACCTGGCGCGGCGACGGCGACGGCGAGCCCAGCGCGGCGGGGGCGAACGGCTCGGGGTCGGGCAGGTCCGCCGAGGCGGCCCAGCCGGCGAATTCGGCCCAGCGCTCGTAGCCGGACGCGGCGTCGGGCCCGAACCGGCCGCCGCTGGCCGTGTGGACGTCGACGGCGCCTGCGCCCTGGATCAGGTGAAGACGCTGGTTAATGACGGCAATGCGCATGGTGCCCCAAATCTGTCAACGGGGCAAGCCGGCGGGTACGACCTCGACTCCGCCGCACCAGATGCGGCGGACCGACCGGGTGGCGGTGATGTCCCGCAGCGGGTTCCCGTCGATCAGCACCAGGTCGGCCCGGCGCCCCGGTTCGATCACGCCCCGGTCGGCCAGCCCGAAGTAGTGCGCGGGCCGCGAGGTGGCGGCGCGCAGCGCGTCCAGCGGGGACAGCCCGGCGTCGACGAGGAGTTCAAGCTCGTGGTGCAGGCTGGCGCCGTGGCTGATCGCCGCGGGCACGCCGACGGCGTTGGCGTCGGTTCCGGCCAGGATCGGGACGCCGGCCCGGTACATGACGGTGACGCTCTGCCGGGCCGCAGCGTAGTCGGCGCCCGGCGGGGCGGACTGCGCCACGACGCCCTCCATCATGGCGAGCGTCGGGATCAGGATGCGGCCGTCGGCGACCGCGGCGGCCGCGGCGGTCTCGTCCAGCGCCTTGTCCAGGGGCACATGGGTGAGGACATTGACCCGCGCCCGCTGGGCCATTTCCACCGCCTCATACGACGAGGCGTGGGCCACGGTGAGCTTGCTGCGCTCCCGGGCCGCGGCGGTCAGCGCGTCGAGCGTGGCCTGGTCATGGCTGGGGCCGGGGTTCCCGACGATGATCTTGATGTAGTCCGAGCCCTCGGCGATCCGGTCGGCCACGAACCGCGCCGCCTGATCCGGGCCGGCTATCAGTCCCCGCTGGCCGGTGACGGGGATGCGCGAGTGCATGCTGCCCGGCGCGACGGCGGGCGTGCCCGCGCTGCGGATGCCGGTCAGCCCCGGCACCGAACGCAGTGAGCCGACCAGCTCGGGCGGCGCGCACGCCATGTCGAGGGCGGTGGTCACGCCGAAGCCGGTCAGCAGCTCGAGCGTGTGCCGGTCGTGCAGGTGCACGTGAGCGTCGATAAGCCCGGGCATCAGCACGCCGCCCGCCCCGTCGATGACCTCGTCCGCGACGCCGCTGGCGCCGATGCGGCCGCCCTCGATCACCACCGTGCCCAGCGACAGCAGCTGCCGGCCGTCGAACACGCGGACGTTGGTCACGGCGGTCCGGTGCGGCCGTTCCGCGCTGCCCATGAGCGTCTCCTCGGTTCGTTCCTGTTATACGCCCGCACGCACCGGGCGGAGTCTCGCGGCCGCCTCGAGGTCCAGGTCGGCCGGGTCGGCGGCCCGCCACGCGATGTGCTGGTCGGGCCGGACGAGCAGGAACTCCCCCGGCCAAGGGTAGGCGGCCGGCGCTTCGGTGAGCGCGAGCGGTATCCCGCGGCGGCGCGCCCGCCGGGCCAGCGCGGCGGCGCCCGGATGACGGTCAAGCCCGGCACCGACGAGGGTGAACCCGGGGCCCAGCCGGTCGTACAGCGACGAGCCGTCCGGTAGCCGGACAGGTCCAGCCGTCCGATCAGGCCCACGATGGCCGCGCCGACCACCCAGTACTGCACGGCCGGCCCGAGGTGCGTGTCAAGACCGGGCGCGCGGAAGACCAGGTTGAAGTTGGGCCGGGGATCCGAACGGCCCAGGTAACACGCCCCGGTCTGCTCGCGCACCACCCCGCCCGCGCCGTCGCAGCCGAGCACGTAACGGGCCCGGATCGGGTAGCCGGCGCCAGCGGCGTCCCGGACGGCCACGGTGACGCCGCCGGAGTCCTGGGTCAGCGAGGTGGCGGCGTGGCCGAGGCGCAGCTCGGTGCCCGGGCGGCCGCGCAGGTGCTCGCGCAGCACCTCCTCGACGACCGGCTGCGGGACCTGCTGCCCGGCCTCGGCGAACCGGTCATCACGGTCCGCGGTCAGGCCGAACGCGCCGTCGAAGTCGGTGATCCTGGCCCCGGCCAGGGACTCGCAGAAGGTGACCCGCTGGGACCAGGCGACCGGCAGCGGCGCGGCCCGGCGCAGCGCGTCCGCGACACCCCAGCGGCGCAGGTGCTCCATCGTCCGGATGCTCGTGGTCTTGGCCCGCGGCCTGCGGTGCGAGACCTCCGCCCGCGGCTCGATCACGACGCAGCCGACGCCGTGCAGGCTGAGCTCGGCCGCCGCGGCCAGGCCGGCCGGACCGCCGCCCACCACCAGCACCGTCGTGCGCTCAACTCCGCTGGCCGCCATGGGATGAATCCTCGCTTTTCGTACCGTCGCTGTACATTAGGCGTTTCATTGATTGGATCACACACAGGGGCGGACCGGCATGGCGAGCGACCTGCGCCCACCGGACACGGCAACTCAGATGACAACGCCGCTACGGTCGCCCCGCTGCAGCAGATGTCCAGCGGTGTGACCGTCTCTGGGACGAGAGCGCCCGGCTGGCCGGGCTGGCGTAACCGTCACCTGAGCGCGCTCGCCGCCCGGCTGGCGCGAGCACCCCGGCCTGACCGCGGCCGCCCGCCGCGGGCCGCCGTAGCGGGCTGGAGTCTTTCTTTTCCGGCCGAACGGACTTGGGCTCACCGGCCACGGAACGGTCAACGTGGTGCCCGGGGCACGCAGGCGGGGCCGTTCGGAAGAAAGATCGGCAGGAATTATTGCGGGTGGGCGGTTGTCGATACCGGTATCAAACTTAAGGAGGCAGACGATGGCGACGGTCGAGCTGACGGCCGGGAACTTCAATTCGACGGTGAGCGGCGACGGCCTGATCCTGGTCGACTTCTGGGCGGAGTGGTGCGGTCCGTGCCGGATGTTCGGGCCGATCTTCGAGAAGATGTCCGAGCGGCACCCCGACGCGACCTTCGGCAAGCTGGACACCGAGGCCGAGCCTGAGGTAGCGGCCAGCTTCCAGATCTCCTCCATCCCGACGCTGATGATCATCCGGGACAGCGTGCTGCTGTACTCCCAGCCGGGCGCGCTGCCCGAGGCGGCCCTTGAGCAGCTGATCACCAAGGCCAAGGAGCTCGACATGGCCGAGGTCAAGGCCACCCTGCACGCGGCCGACGCGGCTAAGTCGACCCAGGCCGGGCGCCCGCAGGCTTAGCTCACTGGGCTTAGGAAAGCACGCGGCGGCGGAAGTTGCGCAGGCCGATGGCCAGGAACACTACGCCGAAGCCGGCCACCACCGGGTAGATGACGTAGAGCTGCATGTGCGGGGCGGCGGTGAAAGCGGCCCGCATCCCCTCGTTGACGTAGATCAGCGGGTTGATCAGCACCAGCGTCTGCAGCCAGTGCCAGCCGCCGATGGTCACCGGCGCGAGCTTGGTCCAGGAGTAGTAGGTGCCGCCCAGGAACGTGATCGGCAAGATGATGAAGCCGAACATCAAGCCGATGTTCCTCGGCTCGAAGCTGGTCCCCAGCACCAGGCCGAGCCCGGCCATCGCCACGCAGGCCAGCGGCACGAACGTCACGATCAGCCACCAGTGCAGGGTCAGGTGGGCCTGCACGCCGGGCGCGTGCACCACCGAGGCGATCGGCAGCACGATGATCGCCGACAGCACGCCCTGGGCCGCGCCGGAGAGCACCTTCGCGATCGCCACCAGCCAGATCGGGCACGGCGCCTGCACCCGGTCCTCGATCTCCCGGGTGAAGCCGAACTCCTGCGCCATGGCCAGCGCGATCGACTGCACGCCCTGGAACATGACCGAGATCCCGACCACGCCGGGCACCAGGACGGTCGCGAAGGCCGATTCGGCCGCGGTGCCTTTCCCGCCGCCGATCCCCTGGCCGATCTTCGGGAACACGTAGAGGAACACGAAGCACAGCAGGAACGGCTGGATGATCGTGCGCAGCACGAACTCCCAGAAGTGCTTGCGCAGCACCACGACGTCGCGCAGCATCAGGGCACCGAGCGCGGTCCAGCTCGCCGCGGCCACCGAACGGGTCGGGCCGCCGCCGATCTGGCGCGCCGGCGCTGGGGTTCTCGGGTTCGAGGCGCTGGCCGGGGTCTGGGCTGTGGTCGCCATCAGTCGCGTAGGTCCTTCCCCGTCAAGCTGATGAACACGGTCTCCAGGCTGGGCTCGGCGATCGACACGTCGATGAGCTCGAAGCCGCCGCCTTCGGCGGCCAGCACGATGCGCGGCACCAGGCGGTCGCCGCCCTGCATGTGCAGTTCGAGCTTGTCGTCGGCGATCCGGGTTCTGGTAACGCCCTTGACGTCGCTAGCCAGTAGCGTGGCCAGGTTCTGGATGTCGCCCGTGGTGCGCACGGTGACGATGGTGTCCGCGCCGATGCTCTGCTTGAGCGCTTGCGGCGTGTCCAGGGCGAGGATGCGGCCGTGGTCCATGATCGCGACCCGCTGGCAGAGCCGGTCGGCTTCCTCCATGTAGTGCGTGGTCAGCAGGATCGTCTGGCCCTGGCCGTGCAGCTCGCCGAGCAGATCCCACAGCGCCAGCCGGCTCTGCGGGTCCAGGCCCGCGGTCGGCTCGTCCAGGAACAGCACCGAGGGACGATGGAAGATGGCCCGCGCCACCATCAGCCGCTGCGCCATGCCGCCGGACAGCGCGTACACCGACGCCTTGGCCCACTTGGACAGCTGGAACTGCTCGAGCAGGTCGGTGGCGATCTGCCGGGACTGGCTGGCCTTGATGCCGAACAGGCGGCCGTGGAAGTACAGGTTCTCCCACACGGTGAGCTGGCGGTCCAGCGTGTTCTGCTGCGAGACGATGCCGCTCAGCTGCTTGGCCAGCGCCGGATGCGCCGCGACGTCGATGCCGCCGATGAACGCCCGGCCCGAGGTCGGCACCACCCGGGTGGTGAGCATGCCGGCCGTGGTGGTCTTGCCTGCGCCGTTCGGACCGAGGAGGCCGAAGATCTCCCCGGTCCTGACGTCAAGGCTGAGCTTGTCCACGGCGGCGAAGTCGGTGCCGGGATACACCTTGGTCAGGTCCTCGGTGTGGATGGCCGCGGCGGGATCGCCTTCGTTGAGGTCGGCCGGGGTGACCGGCGCTTGTGCGGTGCTCATAGAACACCCAGCCTAGGCTCTGGTAAGTGCGGCCTTCGCCGGCGGCCTTGGGTTACCGCTTGGCTTCGGCCAGCGCGGCGCGGATGGTGCCGGCGTCGGCGGGGGTGCCCGTCTCGTCGGAGAACGATCCGTACGGGGCGCCGTAGCACGGGCGGCCCGCGTCCTGCCGCCAGCTTTCTGCGAGCAAACCCGTATCCACGGTGTCGTAACCGATCGAGTCGAGGAACTCGGCCACCACCGCCTTCGCCTTCTCATCGTCACCCGCGATGGGCAGCGCGGTCCGGTCCGCGGCGCCGGACGGGCGGGCCAGCGAAGCCAGGTGCTTGAAGAAGATATTGTTGAAAACCTTCACGACGGTCGAGTCAGGCAGCTGCCGTTGCAGCAGGCCGCTGCAGGTCAGTGCGCCGTTGTCCAGGTCCGCGAGCTGCCCGTCGCGCTGCGGATAGTAGTTGCCCGTGTCGAGGATGACCTTCCCGGCCAGCGCCTCCGCCAGAAGGTGAGGGTACGCCTTGACCGGGACCGAGACCACCACGATGTCGCCCGCCGTGGCGGCCTGCTGGCCGGTCGCGGCGGTCGCCAGCGGCCCCAGCTCGTCGACGAGATCCTTCAGTGTTTCCGGCCCGCGGGAGTTGCTCAGCACCACGTGGTGCCCGGCCGCCACGCTGAGCCTGGCCACCGTTCCGCCGATCATCCCGCTGCCGATAAAGCCCACAGTTGTCATGACCCCGCCAACCCCGGCTCGCGCCCGATCATTCCATGCCGACGGCGGCGCCTTCCCGGGCGGCCGTGACCGGGGCGGTTGCTGGTGCGGCGGTTGCGCGGGGGCGCAGGGTCACGTAGCTGACGGCCACGCCGACGGCCAGCAGCGCGATCGTGACCAGCAGGCCGGCGTGGTACCCGTCCACGAACGCCTGCACGGGGCTGGTGCCGGACCGCAGCGCGGCGGCCTGCCGGGTCCTGAGCACGGCGCCGATGACCGTGATGCCTAGCAGCCCGGCCACCTCCCGCGAGGCGTTGAGCAGCGCGGACGCGACACCGGCGCGGTCCGCGGGGGTGGCGTGCATGACCGCGTTGGTGAGCGGCACGTTCATCAGGCCGGCGCCCGCACCGAACAGCATGAACCCGGGCAGCAGGCTGTCGTAGCCGGCCCGCAGGCCCAGCCGGGCGAACAGGGTGAGGCCGACGACCATCAGCAGCATGCCGAACGCCACCGTGCGGTGCGCCCCGGCCCGCGCTTCGACCCGCGGGGCCACGGCCGCGAACACCGCGACGCACAGCGCCATCGGCGCGAACGCCAGGCCGGCCTTGGTGGGCGAGAAGCCGAGCGTCTGCTGCAGGTACAGCGAGGTGAAAAAGTAGATGCCGAGTATCCCGAAGGCCCAGATCATCATCGTGCCTGTGCCGCCGCTGAACTCGCGGATCCGGAACATCGCCAGCTCCACCATGGGGTTCCGGCCGCGGGCCTCGACCACTCCGAAGGCGGCGGCGGCCACCGCGGCCACCGCGAACGCCCCGATAATCGGCGCTGCGGTCCAGCCCAGGACGCCCCCCTCGATCAGCGCGTAGGTCAGCGCGAACAAGGCCAGCGCCGAAGTGATCAGCCCGGGCAGGTCGAGCTGGCGGACCGCGGACTCGGCCCGCGATTCACGCACGTAGCGCAGGGCGACGGCGAACGTGATCACGCCGACCGGCACGTTGATCAGGAAGATCCAGCCCCACTTTAGGTGCTGGCTGATCAGGCCGCCGACCACCGGGCCCAGGGCGAGGGCCAGCGCGCTGACCGCGGCCCAGATGCCGATGGCCATGCTGCGTTCCCTGACGCTGGTGAAGGTGGCCATGATGATCGCCAGCGTGGTCGGCATCAGCAGCGCCGCGCCGACGCCCTGGACCGCCCGGCTGGCGATGAGCAAGTCGCCGCTGCCCGCCAGCCCGGCGGCCAGCGAGGACAGGGTGAAGACCGCCATGCCGACCAGGAACAGCCGCCGCCGGCCGTACACGTCGGCGAGCCGGCCACCGACGAGCAGCAGCCCGGCCAGCGTGAGCAGGTAACTGCTGACCACCCACTCCAGACCGGACACCGACAGGTGCAGGCTGCGCTGGATGGTCGGGATCGCGACATTAATCACGTTGTTGTCGAGGTAGGTCATGAAAGCGGCGAGGCTGACCGCGGTCAGCGTCCACCACCTGCTTGACCTCGACGTGGATCCCGGCCGGCCGGCGGGCGCGGCAGGATCGGCTGACACGGTACTCACGGTGATCGCCTCTTTCCGTTGCATGTACGACGTACCTGTATATCGTTCTTATACGTCGTATAGGTACGTTGTACATCCTTACGTGTACGGCGTATAGTTGTCAAGGAAATGGATGCAGAACCACAAGCGGGGGAGCCGGACGGCGAGCGCGCCCGGCTCAGCAAGCAAGCCGTCACCGACCGCGCGCTGAAGCTCGCCGACGCCGACGGGCTCGACACTCTGACCATCCGCAAGCTCGCCCAGGACCTCGGCGTCACGCCGATGGCCCTGTACTGGCATTTCCGCAGCAAGGAAGAGCTGCTCGAAGGCGTGGCCGAGCGGGTCTGGGGTGAGATCGACGTCAACGTGGAGCGTTCGGCGCCGTGGCCGGATCAGCTGGCCGGGCTGCTGCGGTCTCTGGTCAGCGTGCTGCGCGCGCACCGGTCCGCCCCGCGTCTGGTGCTCGAGCACGAGAAGCGGAACGAGGCGGCCCTGCGCGCCACCGAGACCACGCTTGAGGTGCTGCGCGGCGCGGGGTTCGATCCCCGCTATGCCAGCGTGATCGCCCGCAACACGCTGTGGACCGGAATCACGCTGGTCATGAGCGAGCCCGGCTACCATCCCGAGCTGTCCGGCGATGATCGCGCCGAGACGATACGGCGCAATCAGATCGAGCTCGCGATGCTGCCCGCCGGCAAGTACCCGCGCGTCGTTGAGTGCGCCGGGCCGATGACCGCGTGCGATGACCCGGAGTTCCACTACAGCTTCGGGATCGAGTTGTTCATCGCCGGGGTCAAGGCCGCCGCTGACCGGCTGGCCTGAGTGTGGCTAGGGTGAAACCATGACGGAGCAGCGCCCATGAGGGCCACGATGATTCTTGCCGACCACGCCCAGGTCGCGGACGGCAAGCTGTTCATTTCCGGCGGCGGCTGGTCGACCTGCGGGCCCGGCCCGTCGCCCTGCTCGGTGGCGGTGCTCTTCCACGTGCCGTGGCAGGAAACCGAGGAGAAGATCAACTTCACGCTGCGGCTGGTCGACGAAGACGGCCGCGCGGTGTATCAGCCAGGAATTCAGGGCACGGTTCCGGTCCAGGTCAACGGCCACCTTGAGGCTCATCGCGGGTCCTCCATGGCCCCCGGCACCGAGATCAACGTGCCGATGAGCTTCAACATCGTCCTGCAGCTGGCTCCGGGCGGGCGCTACACCTGGGTGCTCGAAGTGGACGGGTACACCGACGATTCCTGGCGGCTGTCGTTCGCCACCCGGGAAGCTCAGCCGACGCCCGGCTAGGGCTTGATCGCGCGGACGTGCAGGAACAAGGGGATCCGCTGCCAGCGCCTCTTGTTCGGATGGTCCGTGACGACCTGATCGGTGGCACCCACTTCCCTGACCGCCTCGATCAGCAACCCGGCCGCTTCCAGCGCGCGGCTGTACGCCTCGAGCGGCCGGTGCTCGCTGTGGAAGGTCAGCTGGGTGTCCTCCCAGGTCGCCACCCAGTCGGCCGGGGCCGGGTCCAGGTAGGAGCCGTCGATCAGGAACGGGGCGGCTGCGTCGCGGCCCTGGAACGATCCGGCGGAGTTAATCGGATGCGGGATCGCCAGGCAAAGCCGGCCACCGTGCTCGAGCACGCGGCCCGCCTCGGCGACGGCCTCCGGCATCCGGTCCACGTCGTGCAGGCTCATGTAGGCCACCACGAGGTCGAACGTCTCATCGCCGAACGGCAGCGCGGCCGCGTCGGCGAGCACGGCCGGCGCAGCGGTGTCATGACTGACCGCATACCGCACCATGGTGGGCGCGGCGTCGACCCCAGCCACCCGGTATCCCACTGACTGCAGGAACCGGCCGAGCCGTCCCTCGCCGCAACCCAGGTCCAGCGTCCGGCCTCCCGGCTCAGGCAGGAGGTCAAGCAGGGCCGGCAGGTTGATGTCAGCGTGCGAACTGTCACGGCCCGGCGTCCGGGTGAACCGGGCCCACGTCCCGGCCTCGGCCTCCCAGCCGTCCCGCATCCTCACCCAGAAAGCCTGCCACATATTTTCCGCTGCGGGACTGGGCCGCCGTCCAGATGGTGCGCATCTACCCTCGGCTCGGCAGGGAGCTCCAGGGAAAGGACGGCGCACGGCGGACCCTGGCCGACTGGCTGATCGATCAGGGCCGGGTACTGATGGTCCTGGACGGGCTCGACGAGGTGTCGAGGGAAAACCAGCGGGCGGCGTTCCGGAAGCTATCGGAGGCCGCCACCAAGAACCAGGCCATGGTCGTCACGTGCAGGACCAGGGAGTACGCGCAGATTGTGTACGACGCCAAGCGACAGCCTCTGCCGAAGACGCCGGTCGTCCAGCTTCACCCGTTGCCCCCGGCCCAGGTGCGGACCTACCTGACCAAGGCCGACGACCGCCAGCCCACATCTCCCCGGTTCGGCCAGCTGCTTGAGCGGATCGAGTCCGATCCGGGCGGCCCGCTCGCCGCGGCGCTCAGCTCGCCCTTCGCGCTGTGGCTTGTGTACACGGTCTACCGGGACCCGGACATGGACCCGGCGGAGCTCACCAGCCTCCGCAGCGAGCGAAAGATACTCCAGCACCTGCTCGACGGGCTGGTCACAGCCACCTACGCCTTTGAGATTGACGGCTTCCCTGCGCAGGAGGACGATGCCGTCGAGGTGACGCGCCGCAGGCTGGCCACGCTCGCCGGGTACCTGGGTCCGAAGCTGGAATTCCAGAACATCGACTGGTGGAAGCTGCCGCAGCAGGTGCCGGCCCCGTTCGTCGGCAGCGTGATCGGCACGCTGGTCGGCGTTCTGCTCGGCATCCTGTTCGCGATCGTCACCGGCGTACTCGCCGGGGTAACGTCAGTGCGCCCGCAGGAGCACCCTCGCACCGTCGACCTGCGCTTCACCTGGGATTACTGGCGGTTCGTCGGCTGCCTGACGGCCGGCATAGCCGTCGGCCTGTGCAGCGGGTTCGCAGACGCGCGGCACGGCGGGCTGATCGCGGGCCTGGTCACCGCCGCCGTGGTCGGGCCGGCCTGCGCGGCCCCGTGTATGAAGGTATTCGGACCGGCACCCGGCCTGACCGCCGGGGTCACCGCCTCCATCGCGCTAGGCCTGTCCAGTGGCCTGTCGGAGGGAAACGGCCATCCGGTCTGGTCCGGCATCGCAGTCGCCCTGGTGTTCGGGCTCAGCGCGTGGGTGTTTGTCGGCCTGTTCCAGCCGGCCCAGGACAAGCTCGTGGTCAGCCCCCAGCTGTTGCTCGACCGGGATCGGGTCGGGTGCCTGGTCGTCGCCGCCACTGCGGGGATCGCGTTCGGCGTCGTCTACGGCGCCGCGCTTGGCCCGCTGTTCGGCGCGATCGCGCTGGCGAGCCTGACCATCTCTGTGGCGGTCACGGTCAGCATGTGGGGCGCCTTCAGCGTCTCAAGGGTCTGGCTGGCGCTAGCCGAGAAGATGCCCATACGGATCATGATCTTCCTTGACGAGGCCTACCGCCGCGGCGTGCTCCGCCAGGTCGGCGGTTCCTATCAGTTCCGGCATACCGAGCTTAAGGAAGCGCTGCTGGCGTCCGCCCGCAAGAGAGAAGCCGAGGAAACGCTGGAAGCAGAACCAAAAGGAATAACCAAAAGGAAGAATCAGAAGGAGATAAGAAGCTGACGACACGCTGACCCCCACCACCGCCAGCGGTAACGCGCGAGAGCCGCAATGTACCCCCGTCATTCCCGGTCGACCCGCTCCCGCAGCGCCGCCAGGTCAGCCGACGGCACGCCAAGGCGTGGGGACACCGCCGACAGGAAGATCCGCGTTGCCCGCGTCCGCCACGCACCGAACAGCTGGTCCACGCACAGGTCCCGCAGCCCCGTTTCATGCCACCGCCGCAGCGGAACCAGCTCTCCGTCCTGCTCCACATGGTCGGGAAAGCGCGCGAAGATCTCCTGGCTGGTGACCGAGGTCCCGCCGCGGTTCAGCAGCTCCGAGATGGCCCGCCGCGACGCCGCGGACGCCCGCGCCGCCTCCGCCGCCCCTCCCCCGTCGGCCAGCAGCGTCCAGTCCCCGTGCAGCCGGAATCGCGAGCCGTCCGCGCCCGCCGCGACCACCAGCGAGTGCCGGTTCAGGTACCCGTGCACCGTGCCCGCGGCGAGCTGCGCGACGCTGCTGCCTAGCATCGCCAGGTACGCCGCGTAGGCGTCGCGCCGGTCGGCGGCGGAATCCCCGGCGACGCCGCTCGCCGCGACCCGCAGCTCCAGCGTCGGCGCCTCCGATGCGGTCTGCGGATCACGTGGCTGCCCATCGCATCCGCTGTCAGCGCGCTCGTAGCAGCCCGGGCCGTGCAGCAGCGGCTGCCGGCGGGTCGTCATCCGTGCGAGCAGCGGCCGGTCCAGGTACCCGATCGGGGAGTCGGCGAGCCACTCGATGTACCACTGCATCACCAGGGTCTTGTTGATCAGGTGACCCGCCGCGTAGGAATCCTGGAGAAAATGATCGGCATATCCGGCGTAGATCCGCGCCCTGGTGATGAGCGTGTCCCGTTCGTCGCCGGACTCGGCCCGGGCGCGGAAGATCAGCTCGCGCGCCATCAGGTGGAACGACTGCCAGCGGTGCCAGGAGAATGGTGCGAAGTGCCCGGCGTTACGGGCGACGACCGAGGAGTACAGGTCCCAAGGCGCGAACCCGCAGCGCTCGCCGAGCGCGTCCACCTCCACCGCTTCCATGATCTCGGCCAGCCGCCGCCGCTTCGGGTACCGCAGCGAGCCGCGCAGCAGGCGGCGGGGCCCCGGCCTTCCGGCGGACTGCCGCAGCTCCGCGATGCTCCAGCTGCGGACCGACTGCAGCAGCGGCTCAAGAAAGGCGGCCGGCGCGGTCTCGATGTCCGCCGGCCGGGCCAGGTAATCCGGCAGCACGTTCAGCTCGCCGAGTGTGACTATCAGCCCGCTGCCGGGCAGCCGCAGCGTCTCCACCCCCGGGTACTCGGCGCGCAGCCGCTCCTCGTCCACGTTCCGCGGGTCCCGGCCCAGATCCTCAAGCAGCGCGCAGTAGGCGTCGAGCTGCTGTCGCCGGTCTACGGGCAGCCCGGCGGCCTCGCCGAGCAGGCCGGGCTCCATGTCGCCGAGCATGCCGTGCTCCCAGGCCATGTACCGCTGCACCACCAGCGGCCGAGCAGCACCTACAGCCGCGCCCGCGCCACCCAGCCGGCGGCCCCGCCGCTGGCTAAAGATAAACGCCTGCCCCGCGACCAGCGCGTCGGCGGCAGCCTCCGCCTCCTGCTCCTCGAACCCGCCCGCCGGAGCGACAGCCAGCCCGGCAACTCCGCCAGCCTTAGCTAGCATCGCCGTCCCTGGCACCGCCCCCCGCCGCTGCTGCACCACATGCGCGACCTCATGCGCCAGCAGCCGCAGCCCCTCGGGGGTATGCGGCGCGAACGCCCCCGACCGGAAGAAGATGTCGGCCCCTACCGTCAAGGCCTGCGCCCCGAAGACAGCACAGACGCGATCAGCCCCCGCATGCAGCCGAATGCCAGAGAAGTCGACAGCGCAGTTGGTCCGGTAGTGGAAAGCAAATAGGTCCGCCAGTGTTGTCACGGAACACCCTTCACAGCGACAACTCAAAATTACGGCACAGCCCGGATACGTTCGACCGCCGCCGAGCCGAGCAGAACGATCGCGCCGACACAAAGGTAAAGCGCGGTGTACCCGCCGAGATAGGTGACCACGGGCGAGGTACACACCGAACCCCAGTCCAAGCAGACCCGACGCCGCGAGCACCACCGGCCACGTCGGCCACAGCGCCAGGAGCACCGCCGGCACGGCCATCACCACGCCGGACACCACCACCGGGTGCCGCCGCCGTCCGCTGCGGTCGGACATGACACCGCTGGCCACCGCCGTCACCACGACCACGGCCGTATACACGAGCAGCAGTTTCACCAGCCCGTCTTCAGCGGTCTGCCCGGGGAACAGCGCGCTATACCGGACCCGATCCCGCAGGAAGTACAGCAAGTACAGCAAGTACAGCACGGCCACGGAGTTGCCCAGCACCATAAGGAACCTGGTCAGCCACGCCCAGCCGAAGTCATGGTCCCGCAACGGACCAACCCACTCAGCCGCCAGGCCGCCGCGCGGCCCTCGAAAACGCTCCGGATCCCGCACGCCCGCCATGAACGGTACCGTGCACCCTACAGCGAGCACCGCCAGGAGCAGGTACCCCCGGTTCCCCGGCATCACCATAGTCACCAGAAAGACCGCAATAATCACGCCGACCACCTGCGGCACCCCCAGCCACCCGGACACCGCCCCGCGCTGCGACACCGGCACTTGGTCCGGCACCGAGGCGACAATCCCGGCCTGCATGGCATTCATGCCCGCCTGCGCCAGGCACCAGCCGACCACGACCCCGGCGATCGTGTGCTGCCCGGCCAGCATGACCAGGGCGCCAAGCCCCGTCACCCACCCGAAGGCGACCACCTTGTGGTCCTGCCCGGCGATGGCCTGCACCTGGTTGGGCAGCAGCACCCCCAACGGCCCGAAATAGGCCATGAACAGCCCTAGGTTGGCCAGCGACACCGACGCGACCCAACGCCGGGACACCCGCTCCACGGGCTCGGTCCAACGTTCAACGACCGCCATAACACTGAATTGTTCCGGCCAGCAGGCCCTCGGCCCCCGTCAACGGCGTTGCCAACCAGTTTCACCATGATGCAACGCGGCCTGCACGGAAGACGTCTACGCGCGTCCCGAATGTCGGCGGGCGGCGATAGCGTCGCCGGTACTTGGCTCGTACGATAGCTACGAAGGTTGTCCGCTTGCCTTAGCGGAATGGATTGGCGACCCGGACGCCGCCATAATCCTGGCCGTCGTTGAGGTCTTCGGACAAGACCTGAGTGCAGCCCATCACACGGGATGCCTCGATGATCGCGGCGTCCCAGTACGAGAGCTGGAATCGCTGGCGAGCGTCCAGAGCCGCCCTCATGATCCCGCTCGTGATGTCCTGGACAGGAAAGCGCCGGAACGACTCGATGAGCCGGACCGCCTGGTCATGCCCGATGGCATGCGGACGACTCGCGCGGGTCGCCTGCACGTAGAACTCCTGCAGCACCTGAACCGACAGCGCCAGGTCACGCTCGGCCAGGATGTCGTTAGCGCGCTTGGCCTTGTCCTGCTCGGCCGGATCGCGCGAGATCACGTAGAGCAGGACGTTGGTGTCAACGAACCGCACGATCATGCACCTCGTCACGGCTCAGCCGGTCGGCGGCGCGGAACTGGCCGATCTCAGCCTGGACCTCGCGCTGCAGCGCCTCAAGCCTGCCAAACTCCTCCATACGCCCGGACAGCCGCTCAAGGTAGGCGACGACCAGTGCGCTCACCGAGGTGTCACGCTGCGCGGCAGCGACCCGGGCATTGCGGTACACGTAATCGGGAACAGTGACCGTAATATTCTTCACAGTTTCACAGTAACACAATTTCTGTGAAACAGACAAAGTGCTGGAAACTAGACGGGACGGAGCTGCTGGCAGCATAGGAACTCATTAAGCGTCACCCGCTCATCCCGTAGCGCTGCGGACTAGGCAAGCTCATCCGCGTCGTTCCGGCCACCCGGTGGCCCCTCCCACATGAACACGGCCCCCAAGAACCTCTGGATTCGCGTTGAGTTGAGCACGTCACCATGGTCCACCGTGCAAACGGTAACCACACACCAAGTCCACGTTGGCCCGCCGGCCTCAGCGTGCCGATGGCGCTATCGGCACGCGGTCGCCGCCCGCCCGCGCGCAGATGCCCGGTACGCGGCTCCGCAGCCGGTGACATGCAGTTATAGTGAGCTATAGATCACATCGGGATGTATCCATAGTGCGCTGTAGATCAGACTAACATGTAATCATTATGAGTTATACTGCACTGTGTAATCAGTTTATAGTGAACTACTCTTCACGAGTCTGGTCTCCTCATGCCTAGGGTCTCTAACGAGGTGTCTGTCCGGAGCCGGGAGTTGCTCGATAGCCACTTCGATGAGTGGCAGCAGCTCCGAGGGCTTGCCCGCCCGCCGCGGGGCTGGGTTCGCGCCGTCCGCGAAGCACTCGGCATGAGCGCCGCAGCCCTCGCCGGGCGGCTAGGTACCACTGCAGGGGCAGTGACCAGGCTGGAACAGTCTGAAGCCGCGGACCGGATCCGCCTGGACACATTGCGCCGCGCCGCCGATGCACTCGGCTGCGATCTTGTCTATCTGCTCGTACCGCGCCGCCCGCTGACCGCGGTCGTACGCGACCGGGCTCGCGAACTGGCCCACTACCAAATAGCCGCCACCGAGCAGACGATGCGGCTCGAGGACCAGGCGACAGGCAAAACCAGGGAGATGGAGGACCAGCTCACCGAGCAGCTGCTCGAACGAGGCAGCCTGTGGAGCCGAAGTGCCTATGAGTGATCCACTCGACGAGCCTGACGACGGCACGCCGCTGACCGACGAGGAGCGCCAGGGGCTGCTGTTGCCGGTGCTTACCCGCAAGGAGCTGAACCGCGCCGAGGCGGAGAACATCAGCCGTGCCATGACATGGCTGTTTCTCTCGCGGCGTCGGCTCCGGCCGGAACCGGTAACGCGGGAAGCATGGCTACAGCGCCTGCACCGGCGAATGTACGGCCAAGTCTGGGCCCGGGCAGGCCAGTACCGGACGACCGACCGGAACCTCGGCGTGCCGTACTGGCAGATACGCGTGGACATGCGCGATCTTGAGGCTGATGTGCAGGCCTGGCTGGCCGACAGCAGCGCGACTCGATGCAGCGACGACGAGTGCGCTATCAGGTTCGGCTACCGGCTGGTGGTAATCCACCCCTTCCCCAACGGGAACGGACGGTGGTCGCGGCTGGCAGCAGACGCGCTCATCGTGGCGCTCGGCGGAAACCGGTTCACGTGGGGAGGAGCTGCACTGACCGAGACAGGCCAACTGCGCCGCAGCTACATCAAAGCACTCCAGACAGCAGATACGTCCAGAGAGTTCGGGCCTCTTATAGCGTTCGCACGCAGCTAGCGACTCAATCGTCAAGCATCCCGCAGACCGCGAGCTCCGGACTCAAACCGCCAGTAACCAACCCCGTCATGGTGACGATGTCGACTAGAGCAGCGAGCCCACGTCGTAGAGCCAGGCGCCGCCGTGCGCGCCGACGATATGATACCGCGCCGCCACCTGGCCGCTCTGCTCGAGCGGCTTGGCGTAGGCGGGCATCCGGGCGACCGCGGCGGCCACCCGCGGGGACAGCAACGACAGGTCAAGTTCCAGATGACCAGGAACTTCACGCCGGTTCCGCTTTTATTGTGCCGCGTCGGAGGTTCCGGCCTTGGCCAGGTCTACCTCGAACTCCACCACGACCTCATCTTTGAGCTTGAGCGCGCCGAAGAAGCCGCTGTACGGCTTGATCCCGAAGGCTGACTGCGGCACGGTGACGGAACCCCGGTACCGGCCTTCGCCGGGCGAATTCACCTGCAGCCGGACCGGCTGCGTCTGGCCGTTGAAGGTGAGCGAACCCTCGACCGCGCCGCCGCTGGCGCCGAAGCGGACGGCCCGTGACGAGGTGAAGCTGGCCGAGCCGTCGCCCAGGATCCCGCTCATGGTCTTCTTGATGTCCCTGCGGTCCCCGTCGTTGAGCGGCTTGGCCCCGCCCGTCCCCTCCCGGACCTCCAGCGAGCCGAGATCGAGGTCGGCCGTGACCTTGGCGGCCGTCACCCCGCCCGCGTCCTCGTCCGGCACCTCGACCTGCGCCGACCATCGGGTGAACTCGATGGTCAGGTCGTGGCCCGCCTTGGCGGCCAGCCCGGCCCGGCTGGTCTTGATAACGACACGGCCCGTGTCCGGCCCGAGCCGGAAGCTACCTGTATTTGCAGTCACGGGCCCACCGTAGGTGGTCAAGCGGGGAAAGGTCTACTAGAGGTTCGGCTGAGGCTGAATGAAAGCCACGATATCGGGCAATCGGGTAATTAAAGTGACACGAACACCATTGGTCACATGTGTCTCAGGGCCCTAGGTGTTCCGCCTGAAGGCAGCGGGTGTTTTGTCTTAGGGCAGGGGAAAATCGCCGAAGAGTTCCCGGATTCGCCGCAGATCGCGCAGTCGCGGCTCGGTGGCCCCGCCGACCCAGCGGCTGACCGTTTTGACAGAAACTCCGAGCTGGCGCGCGGCCGCTTCCATGGTCATGCCCTCACGGCGCAATACGCTGGCCATCCAGTCGGCGAACGCGGTCTGATCGGACGCGTCGTAGCCGGGCGGTGCTCCGCCCCGGGCGGCGGCCTCCCCCATCGCCATCGCGTCGGTCTTGAGCAGCGAGGTCAGGGCGTCCAGGCCCGCGGCCGTCCCGACCTGGGCGCCGGAGCGCAGCACGTCGACCTCGACGTGGTCAGGGAAGATGCGGAAGGAGATGTTGATCGCGCCGCTCGGGCCTGCCGCTTCAAGCAGCGCATGGGAGACAGTCTCGCCCACTGCCCGGTTGTCCTCCTCGGACAGAGGTGACTGGGCCAGGCAGCGGCGGACGAAGTCACGGACATCCGGGATGGAGGACGGCCGAGCGGGGAACGTCTGCGACAGGACCACGACGGGTACTACCTCGATGTTGTCGCTGATCAAGTCACTTGGCTTCTCCATCGCCGCCCTCCGGTTCGCGGATCACGAAAAACTGCCCGATGCGGCGCCGTCACCGGGTATGACAATGAGAGTACGTTGAAAATGTCGCGGAAGACGAGCCAGAGCGCTCAGACACATGTGTCCAGTAAGGTGACGCATCTGTCTTGAGATCAGTCTTGGACCGGTCTACTGTGAGGGAACCGGTAATGGTCCCGTGGCCATAGGCCTAGTGAGCATGTGATGAGCGGTCAGCTGGGCGGCGTATGCCGTCAACGATCTACTGTGGCGCGGCGAGAATGGACTCGCCAGCCGCAGCGATACCGCGCGGCCCTTTTGCTATTGGCCGGCCTCGGGCCGGCCAGGGCTGCACTATGCACCGGCGTGATCCGGACCCAGGCAACAGACCAGGCGACCAGGCGTCGCCTGCTCGCGCCTGCCCGTCCGGGGCACGCGCGACCTTAAACCGGGCTCCCGCGTCCGCGGGCGACCCAACGAAGGGGTGGGCGCTATGACCCAGGCCACGGAGGAACCAGTCCTGCACATACTCTGGATGAATGGCGGCCTCGGCTGCGACGGCGACTCGGTGGCGCTGACCGCCGCGACCCAGCCCAGCATCGAGGAAATCGTGCTCGGCGCGCTGCCGGGACTGCCCAAGGTAGCGGTGCACTGGCCGCTGATCGACTTCGAGTGCGGGCCCGAGCAAGGGGCGGACAACTTCATCGAATGGTGGCACAAGGCGGACCGGGGGGAACTTGATCCGTTTGTGCTCGTCGTCGAGGGGTCGATCCCGAACGAGGACATTAAGTCCGAGGGGTACTGGTGCGGCTTCGGCAACAACCCGGCGACGGGCCAGCCGATGACCACCAACGAATGGCTCGACCGGCTGGCCCCCAAGGCCACGGCCATCCTGGCGGTGGGAACCTGCGCCACCTACGGCGGTATCCACGCGATGGCGGGTAACCCGACCGGCGCCATGGGCGTACCGGACTACCTGGGCTGGGATTACAAGTCCAAGGCGGGGCTGCCGATTGTCTGCGTGCCGGGCTGCCCGATCCAGCCGGACAACCTGTCCGAGACGATCCTGTACCTGCTCTACCAGGTGGCGGGGCAGGCGCCGATGATCCCGCTCGACGAGGCGCTGCGGCCGCGGTGGCTGTTCGACGCCACCGTCCACCAGGGCTGCGACCGGGCCGGGTACTACGAGGAAGGCGACTTCGCCTCCGAGTACGGTTCACCGAAGTGCCTGGTCAAGCTCGGCTGCTGGGGACCCGTCGTCAAGTGCAACGTACCCAAGCGGGGCTGGATCAACGGCGTCGGCGGCTGCCCGAACGTCGGCGGCATCTGCATCGCCTGCACCATGCCCGGATTCCCGGACAAGTTCATGCCCTTCATGGACAAGCCACCAGGCTCGACGATGTCGACGACCGCCAGCGGCATGTACGGCACGGTGATCCGCAGCCTGCGCGGCTTCACCGCCCGCACGGCGGACAAGGAACCGAAGTGGCGCGCCAAGGGCTCTGAACTCCGCACCGGCTACCAGAAGACGTGGTGACACGATGGCAACCGTAGAAAACGAGATCCCGACGACCACCGACAAGAGCCAGCTCACCGAGATGGCCTGGGATCCGATTACCCGGATCGTCGGCAGCCTCGGCATTTATACCAAGATCGACTTCAAGGCTAAAACGGTCGCGGAGTGTCACAGCACCTCGTCGATCTTCCGCGGCTACAGCATCTTCATGAAGGGCAAAGACCCCAGGGACGCGCACTTCATCACCAGCCGGATCTGCGGGATCTGCGGTGACAACCACGCGACCTGCTCCGTCTACGCCCAGAACATGGCCTACGGCGTCCGCCCGCCGCACCTCGGCGAGTGGATCATCAACCTGGGCGAGGCCGCAGAGTACATGTTCGACCACAACATCTTCCAGGAGAACCTGGTCGGGGTCGACTACTGCGAGAGGATGGTGGCCGAGACCAACCCGGGCGTACTCGAGCTGGCCAACCACACCGAGGCGCCGGGTGCGGGCGAGCACGGCTACAAGACCATCGGCGACATCATGCGCTCGCTGAACCCGCTGGAAGGCGAGTTCTACCGCGAGGCGCTCCAGGTCAGCCGGTCCACCCGGGAGATGTTCTGCCTGATGGAGGGCCGCCACGTGCACCCCTCCACGCTGTATCCCGGCGGGGTGGGCACGGTCGCGACCGTACAGCTCTTCACCGACTACCTGACCCGGCTGATGCGCTACGTGGAATTCATGAAGCGGGTCGTGCCGATGCACGACGACCTGTTCGACTTCTTCTACGACGCGCTGCCCGGATACGAGGAAGTCGGCCGCCGGCGGGTGCTGCTCGGCTGCTGGGGCAGCCTGAACAACCCCGAGTACTGCGACTTCACCTACCGGAACATGGCCGACTGGGGCCGCAAGATGTTCGTCACGCCCGGCGTGGTGGTCGACGGCAAGCTGGTCACCAACAGCCTGGTCGACATCAACCTGGGCATCCGGATCCTGCTCGGTCACTCGTACTACGAGGACTGGGAAGACAAGGAAATGTTCGTCACCCACGACGAGCTGGGCAACCCGGTCGACCGGCGTCACCCGTGGAACCAGCACACGATCCCGCGGCCGCAAAAGCGCGACTTCGACGACAAGTACAGCTGGACCATGTCGCCGCGCTGGTTCGACGGTCAGGACCACCTGCCGCTGGACACCGGCGGCGGCCCGATCGCCCGGCTCTGGTCGACCGCGCTGGCCGGCCTGGTCGACTGCGGCTACGTGCAGTCCACCGGCCACAGCGTGAAGATCAACCTGCCGAAGACCATGTCCCGGCCGGAGAAGACCTTCGAGTGGAAGATCCCGGTCGACAAGCAGGGCCGGCCGCTGTCCAACGCGCTCGAGCGGAACCGGGCCCGGACCTACTTCCAGGCCTACTCCGCCGGGGTCGCGCTGTACTTCGTCGAGCAGGCGCTCGCCGAGATCCGGGCCGGGCGCACCAAGACCTGGGAGTCGTTCAACGTGCCCCAGGACGCGAACAGCTGCGGTTTCACCGAGGCGGTCCGCGGTGTCCTGTCGCACCACATGGTGATCAGGGACGGGAAGATCGCGAACTACCACCCGTACCCGCCGACCCCGTGGAACGGCAGCGTGCGCGACAGTTACGGGACGCCCGGACCGTTCGAGGACGCGGTGCAGAACACGCCGATCTTCGAGGAGAACCCGCCGGACAACTTC
>OCZT010001446.1_pt1 | contig 24577 bp, 14 predicted proteins | sample 1539031 | NCBI WGS metagenome assembly OCZT01 (sample SAMEA3539308, study PRJEB22396) | soil metagenome | biome: tundra; feature: field; material: soil | place: USA | collected 2010-05 | depth 0.15 m | reverse complement strand
GCAGAGCGTGGAGCGGATAGCGAGATATGGCTCGATGAACTCCGGCCAGCCCGCGGATATCGACTTCGAAATCTTGGCGTACCGATAGCCCGGCAGGTCGGCAAAGACCGTCCGGCGCCGTTGGCTCTGGTCCAGAAGGGCAAAGAAGTTTATCGCCCGTGTGCGCCCCGGAGTCTGCGAGACCTTTGCGGTCTTCTCGCCCACCAGCGCATTCAGCAGGCTCGATTTGCCCACGTTCGAGCGGCCCAGAAAGGCGATCTCCGGCACATCCGGCGCGGGAAACTGCGCCGCCGCCAGGGCCGATAGCAAAAACTGTGTTGTATAGCGCATAAGGTTTCTAACGGATAACGAATAAGCAAAGAAGCCGGGTGCCCCAGGTCTCGAGTTTGAGACCTGGGATACCACGAGGCCATCTTTCATGAGGATACAGGAAGCGGCCTTTGAGGTGGCCGTAGCTTACCCGTCCAGCCTCGCGTTACTACTTCCTTCCGTTGAATTCATGCACCGCATCAATCATCGCGACAAGGTTCTCGACCGGCGTCTCCGCCTGCACGTTGTGGATGGTATTGAAGACGAATCCGCCTCCCGGCGCAAAGACCTCGCAGCGGCTCAATACCTGCTCCCGGACCTGTTCCGGTGTTCCGAAGGGAAGCGTGCGTTGGGTGTCCACTCCGCCGCCCCAGAAAACCAGATGATCGCCAAACTCCGCTTTGAGCCGCCCGGGGTCCATGCCAGTCGCCGAACACTGCACCGGATTGAGAATGTCGATCCCCGCTTCAATAAACGAAGGCAGAAACTTCGAGACTGCGCCGCAGGAGTGCTTGAACGTCTTCCACTTCGTGTGCGCATGAATCCAGTCACAGACCTGCTTGTAGTAAGGGAAGTACAGGCTGCGGAATGTTTCCGCTGAGCAGAACGAGGAAGTCTGCGTGCCGAAATCCGTTCCGCAGAGAACCATGGCATCGATCTTGTCGCCCACCACCGCATGGATGCGCTCCAGGTTCCGGATGCCGATCTCGCACTGACGTTGAAAAACCTGGTGAATGTAGTCCTGGCGGCTGCGGATGGACACATACCATTCCGCGATATCGCGTATTCCCTTGGGATGCTTCAGGCCAGGCGCCGGCAGGGTTCCCACATCGCCAAACGATGTCCCGCCAAAGCTGGCAATGACGCCGCGGCCCGTTGCCGCCGCAGCCTCCGCTGCGCGCGCAAGATGCTCGAGGTCCGCCGCTGTCACCGGCTTGAACTCTTCGAGATTGTCTTCCGGATTCAACTTCTCGTCATCAATGGGCTCCTGGCGGACAATGCAATCGAAGAAGTATCCGCCGCGGGTCATGCGTCCACTTGGCGGGACAGTCGTGTCGCCCTGGGGATAGACAAGAATGCTGCCATCGGCGTCCACGGTCGTTGTGAAACCCTCCGGAACCAGCACTTCCTGGCCGTTCAAAATCCAGCTCTTCCAGTTCTCAATCGCAAAGCCGAACTTGGCCGTTCGCGGGTAGACGGTGGTCACGTCGATCCCCATCGCGTCCAGCAGGTCTTCGTCCATCAACCCGAGCATCTGGTATGGCTCATGCACGCGAACAAGCCGCTTCTCAAGCCCGTAATGATCCCGCAGGGCCGCCACGCAACTGCAGTGAATACCCGTGGTATTCGTCCCGCCAAAATCAATCGGAACGCGGTCGGGCTGCTTGTGATTGAGGGTTGTGCCAACGCGCTCACGGCTCGCAGTGCTCACGGATGCGGTAGTCAACGCAGTCTCTCCTTTGCGCTCAGGAGACCCTGGGGCATTACTGCCGCGCTGGCTGGTTCGCCGCAACTTCCGCCGGCGGCACCGCAGCCAGCACCTCGGTCTCAGCGGGCACAGAAGAGGGCAGCGGACTCTCCAACGCCAATGTCAGCACTTCGTCCATCTGGTCGACAAAATGCAACTTCATTGACTTCTTGATGTTGTCCGGCAGCTCGGCTACGTCCTTCTCATTGGCGCGAGGCAGGATGACTTCGAAGATACCGGCGCGGAGTGCAGCCAGCAACTTCTCCTTCAATCCGCCGATGGCCAGGACTTTGCCTCTAAGCGTGATCTCGCCGGTCATGGCGATATCGCGGCGCACCGGTATCTTGGCCAGCGCGCTCGCAAGGGCAGTGGCCATGGTGATTCCGGCCGAAGGGCCGTCCTTGGGAATAGCTCCTTCAGGCACGTGCAGGTGTAGGTCAATGTTGCGATAGAACTCGCGGCTCAATCCCAGCACCTGCGCCTTGCCGCGGATGTAGCTCAGCGCGGCCTGCGCCGACTCCTGCATCACGTCGCCCAACTGGCCGGTGATGGTGAGCTTGCCCTTGCCGTCAAGCACCTGCACTTCAGTGGTTAGAATGCTCCCGCCCACCTCAGTCCATGCCAGACCGGTCACCAGGCCCACTTCGCTCTTCTCGTGCACCTCTGACTCGCGATACCGGGCAACGCCGAGGAACTCGTGGATGTTTTCGGCGGTCAATTCTTCCTTGTGCTTTGCGCCGCCCTTGATCACCTTGCGCGCCACCTTGCGGCACACGTTGCCGATCTCGCGCTCCAGGTTGCGGACTCCAGCCTCGCGCGTATAGTTGCGAATGATCTCCAGGATCGCCTCGTCCTTGAATGTAACGTTCTTCTCGCTCAGGCCGGTCTGCTCTCGCTGCTTTTTCACCAGGTACTGGCGCGCGATCTCGAGCTTTTCCTGCTCCGTGTAGCCTTGCAGGCGCAACACTTCCATGCGGTCCTGCAGCGCCGCCGGAACAGTGTGCAGCACATTGGCGGTGGCCACAAACAACACCTGCGAGAGGTCGTAGTCCACGTCGAGGTAGTGATCCTGGAAGGTGGTGTTCTGCTCCGGATCAAGCACTTCAAGCAGCGCGGAGGCAGGGTCGCCTCTGAAGTCCGACGCCATCTTGTCCACTTCGTCCAGCAGGAAGACCGGGTTCTTGGTGCCGGCTCGCTTCATGTGCTGGATGATCTGCCCCGGCATCGCTCCAATATACGTACGGCGGTGGCCGCGAATCTCGGCCTCGTCACGAACTCCGCCCAGCGAAAGCCGCACGAACTTGCGGCCGGTGGCCTTGGCGATCGACATGCCCAGCGAAGTTTTGCCGACGCCCGGAGGTCCCACGAAGCATAGGATCGATCCCTTGGGATTCTTCACCAGTTGCCGCACCGCAAGGAATTCAAGAATTCGTTCCTTGATTTTTTCAAGGCCGTAGTGGTCGGTATTCAAAACCTTCTCGGCGTAGTCGATGGAGCGCGTCTCCTTGGACTTTTTCTTCCACGGCACGGCCAGCAGCCAGTCGATATAGTTGCGGCTTACGGTAGACTCGGCCGACATGGGCGGCATCGCTTCCAGTTTCTTCAATTCCTGAATCGCCTTGTCCAGTGTTTCCTTCGGCATTCCGGCGCTCTCGATCTTCTTGCGCAGTTCGTCGAACTCGCTCTTCTCGCCGCGGCCTAACTCTTTCTGAATTGCCTTGATTTTCTCATTAAGGTAGTACTCTTTCTGTGCTCGCTCCATTTGCCGCTTTACGCGCGACTGGATGTTGCGGTCCAGATCCAGCTTTTCGATTTCGATATCCAGTACGTCCGCGATGCGTGCCAGGCGCGCGCCGGGATCGAAGATGGCCAACAGTTCCTGCTTTTCCTCGATGCCCAGTTGAAGGTTGGCGGCGATCGTGTCTGAGAGCTTGGCGGGTTCATCCATCCGCGCCGAGGCAATAATGGTTTCGTAATTCAGCGATTGTTGCAGCTTCACGTATTGCTCAAACAGGCTGGTGACACGGGTCATCAGTTGCTCGGCCGCCGGGGTCATCTCAAATTGCGATTTGCCGACCCGCACCGTGGCTACAAAAAAACCGTCGCGGTCAGTTACATCGATGGACTTGGCGCGCTCCACGCCCTCGACGAGGACTTTAATATTGCCGTCCGGCATCTTGACGCTCTGCACGATGTTGCAAATCGCGCCCACCTGGTAGATGTCCTTTGCCTTGGGCTCATCGATCGAGGCGTCGTGCTGGGTGGCAAGAAATATCTTGCGGTCGCCGCTGAGGGCCTCTTCAAGGGCGCGCACGCTGGACTCACGGCCGACCACGAAAGGCGTCATCATATAAGGGAAAATCACCATGTCCCGGATGGGCATCATGGGCAGCTTGCGCTGCTCGGTCTTTTCGCGAGATGTTGTCATACGGCCCCCAGGGTGTTGGACGCGCAATAGCAGCCCAAGGTTAGGGAAGGCTGCTACTTAGGCTCATGATGAGATTGTACAGCGAAACCGGCTGCTCGGAGAGTCCAAGGACAAACGGAGATGGGAATCCGGCCGTCCGGCCAGAAAGACGCCGCGGCATGCTAACCCTGCAACATGCCGCGACGCCTCATGATACGAGCGCTTATTGTCCGCTCCCGGTTATTTGTGTTGAAGCACGATCAGCTCAACGGTATCCGGAGCGAATGGATTGGATATCTTCAAGCTATTGCCGCTGGCTTCTTTCTCCTCAACCAATTCGAGATCTTGAGTTTTGCTGATCCGGTAGCGCTTGATGGTGTAAGCATCTTTGCCAAAGGGCAGATTGTTGACCGTCAAGTGGTAGCCGGCGTTGTCGTGATAGACAATGCCGGTGCGCTGCGGCAGTTCATTCACCGGTTCCGGTTTGGCTGGCTTCGGGTGCGCAGCCTCCTCCGCCTTGATCTTCTTTGCCAACTCATCAAGTTCAGGCGACAAAACCATATCCTTTGGCTTGTAGCCTGCCGGAATTTCGTAGTTGCTGAGGAGAATCTGTACCGTCTTGCCATCTGCCGATCGCCCGGCCAGCGCCGCAAAGCCATAGGTGTCAGGGCCCTTCACGGCAAGCCGTTTAGGCGTGTCCAGCATCTCTCCCATAGCCTTGAAAGTGTACGCGGTCTTGAAGTACTGGCCTTGCAAATCGAACAGTCCCATCCATGTCGCGTCGCCGCGATAGAAGATCGCTGCGTCCAGCGGTGCATCCTGCAGATAACTTAGAACGGCGCCGATAAATGCGGCATTGTGTTCGCCCTGTAACTCCGCCTTTTCCCCTTCGGTAAAGTCCGGCGTCAGGTTCCATTCGGAAAGGATACTCTCGGCGTGGTTATATCCATGCTTGTCCAGCAGGCTGCGGAAGTTCTTTGCGAGACGAGCCCCGTCATAGGGATCGGCAGAGCCAATGGCATAAGTGTGCCAGGAGTAAAAATCGAAAGGCACCTTGTGCGCGGTGCAGTAATCCAACAGTCCCTCGCGGTAGGTCGAAACATGCGCCGGGTCGGCGATGGCCGGGCCGCCGGCCTTCAATTCCGGATCGACGGACTTGAGCGCGCGTGCTGTCTTCTCATAGAGCTGATAGAACTGCTCCGGCGTTCCGGTCCAGAACACATCGCCGGGCTCATTCCAGAACTCCCAGTAGTGGATTCCGTAGTGAAATCCATTCGCCCATCCCTGGTTGTAGTGCATGGCAGTGTGCTTCACCACGCTCGCGAACTTGTCGAAATCGGCGGGCCGCCCGGCCTGTGCGCCCCAACTGCGGCCGATCCTGTAATACACCTTGGCGCCGCTCTGTTGAATGGCCGCCATCACTTCATCGGTGGGGCCAAAATTGTAACTCTCCGGCTTCTCCGGGTCGGCCTTCGGATCAGGGAAGAGGATGTTCTTGTTGCCGGCCTCCACCACACCCGCTCGCGCTGCGGAATCTGGAATGAGCCAGGCAAGCCAGATGTTCTTGAAATCGAACTTGGCGTCGATGTCCGTGGGGCCCATCATGTCGTGGGTGCGCACAAGGCTAGTCCGCAATTCCTTGTACTGCCGCACAAGGTTTGGCAATCCTGCCATGACCGGAGTGGGCTGGCCGTTCAGGCCCTGAAAGTCGCGGATCTGACCGACGACTTTTCCGGCATCTACTTGCAGAGAGCGGTAACCTGCCGGGTTGGAGGTTTGCGCCCACCCTGCGGAACAACCCAATAAGAGCAGAAGAGAGAAGCTTGAAATGGTCTTCATGTGTATTACTCCTTTTTCGCTTGAGCACGGGTTCTTACGGCCCCGGTTACGGCTACTTGCGTTGAAGAACGATAAGTTCCACGGTATCTGTAACCATGGGATTGGATAACTTCAAACTGCCGCCGCTTGCGGACTTCTCCTCGACTAGTTGAAGGTCCTCAGTCTTGCTGATCCGGTAGCGCTTAATGGTGAATCCTGCTTTGCCCCAGGGCAGGTTGTTGATCGTGAGATCGTAGCCGGCGTTGTCGCGGTAAACGATGTCCTTGCGCACGGGGAGTTCACTCGGAGTGGTCGGCGGCTTGTAAGGCAACTGCTGAATCTCCTTCAGCACGTCAGCGGGAACCGCCATATGCGTGGGCTTGTAGCCTGCTGGAATGGCATAGTTGCTGATGAAAATCTGAACTGTCTTGCCATCTGCGGACTTTCCCGCAACGGCGGCGAAGCCGAGCGTATCTGCTCCATCAACCGCGATCCGCTTCGGCGTCTCCTGCATTTTGCCCATGGCCTCAAAGGCACGCGCGTTCCTGAAAGGGCGCCCTTGGAGATCGAAAAGTCCCATCCAGGCTGCGTCGCCGCGATAGAAGATCGCCGCATCGAGGGGGGAGTCCTGCAGGTAACTCAGCACCGAGCCGATAAACGCGGCATTGTGCGGGCCCTGTAACTCGTCCTTCACGACGTCAGTAAAATCGGCGATCAAATTCCACTCCGAAAGAATGCTCTCGGCCTTCGGATATCCATGAGTGTCGAGAAGCTTGCGGAAGTTCTGAGCGAGCCGGACGGCATCGTACGGATCTGAGGATTCATCGTTGTAGAGGTGCCAGGAGTAAAAATCGAGTGGCGTCTTGTGCGCCGTGCAGTAATCGAGAAGCCCTTCGCGGAAAGCCAAGACGTGAGCGGGATCCGCGAGGGCCGCTCCACCCACCTTCACAGTGGGATCGGCGGACTTCAGTGCCCGCGCCGTCTTCTCATAAAGCTGGTAGAACTGCTCTGGCGCACCGGACCAGAAAAGGCCGTCCGGCTCGTTCCAGAACTCCCAATAGCGGATGCGGTAGTGGAACCCGTTTGCCCAGCCTTGGTTGTAATGCAGGGCTATGTGCTTCACCACATTGGCATATTTGTCAAAATCGGCAGGCGGCTCAATCGTTGCGCCCCAACTGCGCCCCACGCGATAATAGACTTCAGCGCCGGTGGAATGAATGGCGGCTATGACTGTGTCTGTCGGTCCGAAGTTATAACTCTCTGGCTTCTCCGGGTCCGCGCCTGGGTTGGGGAAAATGACGCTCTTGTTCCCTGTCTCCACCACGCCCGCGCGCTGTTTGGCGTCCGGAATGAGCCATGTCAGGTCAATTCCATTGAACTCGAAATGCGCATCGACATCGGCCGGCCCCATCATATCGTGGGTGCGAACCATGTTGACGTGCAGCGACTTGTATTGCTCGACGAGGTTAGGCAGCCCAGCCACCACTGGAGTCGGCTGGCCATTCAGTCCCTGAAACGAGCGTATCTGGCCGACGACTTTGCCTGCGTCGATCTGCAAATTGCGAAAGCCGCTTTCTGTGGGACTCTGGGCCAATGCGAAAGAACATGGCATCAAGAGCAGTAGAGCAAAGTCGGAGAGAGTCTTCATTTGCATTCCTCCCCAAAAACGTCCGCGAACCAGCCGAGCATCTCGTGTTCCGCGCTTCAGGTCCCTGGTGGATAGCGCTCGTCGCAGGCAGTTTCATCTCAAGGAAATTGAATGCGTAGCGCGGGTGGCTGTGCGTCTCAGGTTGGAATTGTACACGGGAAATCGGCGGCCTGTGCGAATGGACTATTACCTTGCCAATCCGCCCTATCCAATCGACCTTCCTGCCGACGTCATCCAGCTATCGTTGGGATACATCTTGTTCACGTTTTGCGGAGTCACGATTTCGTGCTTGGTAAGAACCGCCGGCGGAACAGTCCTGTTGTTTAGAATGTCGGATGCGAATTGTATAAGGCCCTTTCCGTATCTCTCGGGATAATATGCCACGCTGCACACCAGTCTTGTTGAATCCTTCCTCATCTCGTTTCTCGCTTCCAGGCACCCATCCTGGCCCGCGATAGCGCATTCTTCCTCGGCGCCAAAATCGCGAAATGCCTGGAGTGCGGCCAGCGCGGATAAGTCATTCACTCCTCCTACTAACACGCGATGCAGCTTCCTCAGCCGGATGTACTTCCTGACGGTATCGAGCGTTCGTTCAAACTGGCCCTTGGTATCAAGGTGGCAGCAGCGAACCGTTCGCAGGGCGGGGAGGACTTCGATCATCCCGTCATACATGCCATTCATGCGCGCACTCAGATAGGGTCCGGCAATTTCGGTTCCTATTAAGTAGATCTCATTCGCCAGCCCGTTCCAGTTTTTTGCACACCACTTGGCAAGATAGCGCCCAGCCAGCCGGCCCGCCTTGTAATTATCGGCGCCGAAATAAAAGGCGCCGGGATGAGGAATGTCCACGGCGATAAAGGGTATGTGCGCGTCAGAGAACTTGGCGGCGATTTGCGAAGAGACGGCTGAATCGATTTGCGAGTCGATCACGAGATCGACCTTTTGCTCTACGAAGCTATCCGCATTGCGCAGGGCCATGGTGGGGCTGAATTTGTTGTTCAGGACTACCAGGTCGATATTGGCTTCACTGGCCGCCGCCACCAGGCTGTCAGTAACCGTAGCCGTAAATGCCACCACGCTGCTTTGGGCTGCGTAACCAATCCTGCATCGCTTGCCCGGAGCCAGGTCAACCCGGAGCCGGTATCCTTGCTGGCCAACACGCTCAATCAGTCCCGCCTCAGCCAGCGTTTCGGAAAGCCTGAATGCTGTAGCCTTGGTTTGCTTCGACCGCTTGGTGATAGTGCGCAGCTCAAGAATCTCGGTCATCGACGAAAAAGCTTTGAGAATATCAGCGGCACGAATGACAGCCCTCACCGTGTAGGATCGGGGCGTTGCACTTTGGGATTTTGAAACAGAAGATGGCGTACGTTTCATAACGCGATACAGACTACCATGGTCAACCATGCTGGAGAAAGGGCACTGAACACAGCCTGTATCAGGCGTATCTGTGCGAAGGCCGAGTCAGATTAAAGGCACGATAGGTCCAGATAGGTTGCCATGTCTCACTCCGCGAAACGCATTCAATACGCGGACCAGTGCTTTTTTCCGGCATCATTCTGAATTCAGATTCAACCAGGTTCGCGTCGGAGAAGGTAGAATCTGGCTGACCTGAAAGATGCCGGATTGAAAGTGAGGAACAATCGGAGATGAACAGCGCCGGATTTGGTTTTCTGCTCCTTGTGATCGCGGGTTTGATGAACGCAAGTTTCGCCGTGCCAATGAAGTACACGCGGCGCTGGTCCTGGGAAAACACCTGGATGGTGTGGACATTTTTCGCGCTGGTCCTGCTGCCTGCCGTGGTCGCGTTCGTCACCCTGCCCTATCTTGCGGAGGTCTATCGCGCCTCCGGCTTCACGCTGTTGTGGCATGTAGTTGTTTTCGGCGCAGGCTGGGGACTGGCGCAAGTGTTTTTCGGCATCGCCGTAGACGCCATCGGGATTGCGCTTACGTTCTCCCTGGTTCTGGGCACCTCTGCCGCCATGGGTGCTCTGATCCCCATGCTCATGCTGCACTCTGACAAGCTTCATACCTCGGTGGGTCACTTGCTTCTTCTCGGGATCGCCCTTCTGCTTGCAGGGGTGGCCATCTGCGCGGTAGCGGGCAGACTGCGCGACAAACCGGCTCCTGCAACGGATGCCGCTCCTCGCAAGAATCCGACTCCTGGACTGATACTTGCCATCCTCTGCGGAGCTTTGGCTTCCTTCCAGAACTTCGGCCTGGCCTTCGGCTCGCCTCTGGTGAACATTGCCATCCAGCACGGCGCGAATCCTGCCAACGCATCGAATGCCGTATGGCTGCCGCTTTTGATGTCGGGAGCGATTCCCAACCTGCTTTATTGCATCTACCTGCTGAAGAAAAACGGCACAAGTGGCAAGTTCATGAACGCGGGCCTCGGTCACTGGTTCCTGGCTTTCGTCATGGGCTCTTTCTGGTTGGGCAGCCTGTTGCTTTACGGCGCATCCGTCTCACGGTTGGGATCGCTTGGACCGGCGCTGGGATGGCCGCTGTATATGTCGCTCATCGTCGTTGCAGCCAGTCTGCTGGGCATCGCCACCGGTGAATGGAAGCAGAGCGGCCGCTGGCCACTTGCCATTCAATTGTCCGGCGTCGGCGTACTGATTGTGGCGATTATCATTCTCGCCAGGGCCAGTCAGGGGTTGGCTTAGCGCGGTAATCGCGGGATGGCCTGTACGCACGAACACCGTCTATAGTTAACCGTGTTGACAGATTGCTGATGGCTGTCGAAACGGTGGTTAGCGCACCCATGAAGAACGCAAAAGAAATGAAGGCGGGCAACCGGCTGCATGTGCTTCGCTTGCTTCGACGCGAAAGCCTCTCACGGTCGGAACTGGCAGATCGAATCGGATTGACCCGCGCGGCCATGTCGCTCATCATAGGGGATCTGCTTGTTGACGGACTGGTCCTTGAAGCGGCGCGGCGCAAAAGCGCAGCAGGTCGCAGGCCAGTGCCCGTTGAGCTGAATCCGGAATATGCTTATTCGTTGGGATTGACCATCTCGCGAACTGGATCCGAAGCGGGCGTTGCCGATATGTGCGGTCGCCTCATCTGCCGCCAACCCATCGACATTGCCGGGCTTTCGCGGCAGCAGTCGCTGCGGCGTATGAAGGAATGTCTCCGCGAGCTGATGTGCAAGTATTCTTCGCCCACGGGGAGATGGCTTGGACTTGGTATCAGCACGCCGGGCCCTGTAGACGTGGCCGCGGGCACAATCCTGAATCCGCCCAACTTCGACATCTGGCACGATGTCTGTCTCGCCGCCGAGATGAAGGACCTGGGTCTCGCCAACGTCTGTCTGGAAAATAACGCGCAAGCGCTCACCATGGCAGAGAAGACCTTCGGCGCAGGACGCCAGTCGAAGAGCTTTGTGCTGCTCGAAATCGAGGCCGGCATAGGCAGCGGCATTGTCATTAAAGACGGGCTCTACTCCGGCTGGCGCGGATTCGGCAACGAAATTGGCCACACGTCAATCGACTTAAATGGCCCCCTTTGCAGCTGCGGCCTGCGCGGCTGCGTGGAGATGTATGCCTCGGTACCGAGGGTCTTGGCCAAGGCGCAGAAAAAGAGTTCGCGCATCACGGACTGGCGAACCTTCATGGATCGCGCAACGGCGGGAGATGCGCTCTGCAGCCGCCTCTTAAAGGAGCAGGCGCAAGCCCTGGGAACGGCGATTGTCAACGTGATCAACGTGCTGGAACTGGACGCGGTTGTGCTTACCGGCGACGTGTTGTATCGAGGAGAAATGTTGCGCGCCGATATCGAACGCATCCTCAGCGAGACGGCCATCAATCGCTGGCTGAGGCATGTGCCTGTGCTCCTTTCGCCGCTGGGCGAGCGGCCGGAACTCATGGCCGCGGCAGGCATACCGGCCGAAAAGTTCTTTCAAGGATTGGTCGAGCCCACCAAAGTGCGGCTTCACAAAAAGACTGCGGGAGGAAAGAGATGAAGTTCCGTGCATTTCCAGTGTTCCTTGCCTTTCTGGCCATGGGTTTTGCCGATGCCGTGGGGCCGTTTGTCGGCCTCGCGAAGAACGAATTCCACCTCAGCAACGCGGTGGCGTCCCTTACTCCATTTGTTGGACTGGGAATGTTCGGACTGCTCTCGATCCCGGCCGGAATCTTCCAGGCGCGTAAAGGAAAGAAATTTGTCCTGATCCTTGGTCTTGCGGTCGCTCTATTCGGCGTGTTGATTGCCAGTTTCGGCCTTCACTCCTTTCCACGCTTTCTTATCACCATTGTGCTGCTCGGCGCCGGCACCGCCATTCTGCAGGTGGCCGGAAACCCGTTAATGCGCGATGTGTCGGCCGAGGGCAAATTTGCCCGCAACCTGTCATTGGGTCAGTTCGTCAAGGCAATCGGCTCGCTCACCGGCCCCATCCTCCCGGTGATCGCGGCCCGGTATTTCGGGGCCAGTTGGGAAGTGATCTTCCCCGTCTTCAGCGTGGCCCTGCTCATCACGCTGCTTGCAGCCACAACGTTGAAGCTCCCCCCTCGAGAGCCCGCCACAACAGCGGCCACGCTGCGCTCCTGCCTGCGACTGCTGGGCAATCCTTTTATATTGGCAATGACATGCGCCATCTTCCTTTATGTCGGGGCTGAAGTTTCAATGAGCGCCGGCATCCCCTTGCTCCTCAAAGAGCGCTTCGGCCTCGAGATCGGCAAGGTAGGTCTACTTGGCACTGGACTATTCTTCATGGCGCTGATCGCGGGAAGATTCCTGGGCGGAGTCATCCTTAACTGGGTGAAGCCGGTACATTTTCTGGTGGCCACTTGCGTACTCTCGCTAGTTGGGCTTGCTGCCGTCTTCGTTCCGGTGGGTATGGTGGCCGCAGCCGGGTTCGTCATGGTTGGCCTTGGTTTTGCCAACATCTTCCCGCTCGTTTTCTCAACTGCATTGGACCGCATGCCGGAGCGCGGCAACGAGATCTCGGGCCTTCTGGTCACGGCCATTGTTGGCGGCGCCATAGTGCCGTTGCTGGTCGGAGTGTTGGCCGACCATACCAGCGTAAAAGCCTCGCTTTTGGTGCCGGTTGCGGCCATTCTCTACGTGTTTGTGCTATCCCTGGCGCAATTGCGGACGCATCGATCGGGCAGCCCAAAAATTGCCACATCGGCCGCGTGAAACCAGTTTATGAAGTTGATTGACAAACTCAACTCCGGTCCAGATAATGAAGGCGAATCGCGACCTGTCGAATTCTCAATTCGCAGACCCGATTCATTTCGATCAATAGCCAGAATGTCGCGTGCGCCGGAAGGTTTTGGCTCCAGTCGTGCGCGAAGGAACCCCCAAATAGGCCGATGCTTTGAAAGGGCACGGCGGGGTACCCTCTGGGTCCCGTGCCGAAAGAGCCTCAAAATCGGGCGGGCTTTAGCCCCTGAGGGAATGCGGAGTGGAGAGAAGGCACTTGTTAATCGGCTCGCAAAACACCGGCCATCGCACCCGGAACGCAAAGGAAGATCAATCAGTGAGCAAAGAAATTTGGGTTGGCGTGGATATTGGAGGCACCAAGACAGCGGTGGTAGTTTCCCGCAAACCGCCTGAAGTCATTTCGCGTATGGAGTTTGCTACCTTGCCGGCGAAAGGCCCGCAGCAGGCCATCGACCAGATAGTGGCGGCGCTCAAGAAGATGCTCTCTGAATTGAAGACCAGCAAGAGATCAATTCGAGGCATCGGCATCAGTTGCGGAGGGCCGCTCGATCCGCACACCGGCGTTATTCAGGCCCCGCCCAATCTGCCGACCTGGATCGATGTACCCATCGTTGACATTCTCAGGAATGAGTTTGGCTGTCCCGTGCTTCTGGAGAACGACGCCAACGCCGGCGCCATTGCCGAGCATCGCTACGGAGCCGGACAAGGAACGCGCAACATGATCTTCCTCACCATGGGAACAGGGCTTGGCGCGGGCATCATCATTGAGAAGAAACTGTATTCGGGTTCGAGCGACCTGGCCGGTGAAGTCGGCCATGTGCGGCTCACAAAGACCGGCCCCATCGGCCACAACAAGGCTGGATCGGTTGAAGGCTGGGCAAGCGGCGGAGGCCTGGCGCAGATTGCCGAGACCATGCTGAAGGCCGCGAGGAAGAGCGGACGCAAGTCGCTGCTGCTCAACCTGCCCAAGAGCCGCAAGATTACCGCCAAGGACGTTGGCCTGGCCGCGAAAAGGGGCGATAAAGTCGCACGCAATATCGTGGCTGCGTGCGGCAAGAAGCTCGGCGTTGCACTCGCCATGCTGGTTGATGTCTTAAATCCGGACCGAATAGTAATCGGCGGCCTCGCCATGCGGCTCGGCGATACGCTGCTGGAGCCGGCCCGCAAATCTCTGCGCCAGGAAGCACTGGCGCCGGCTCTCGCGGTCTGCACAGTTGTGCCCGCAACCCTCGGTGAAAGCATCGGCGACGTCGCGGCGCTTTGCATTGCAATGGACGCCGGCGCATGACATTGCGCCCCTATTGAGAAGGGAAGAAATTCTTCATGAGTAGTATTTCAAAAGCGCTGCAAGAGTCGATGGGCGTTCTCGCCTCGCTCGAAGAACTGGAGCCCGCCCTGGTGCGCGCGGTAAACATGTGTACGGCCAGCCTCAAGAGCGGCGGCAAATTGTTGATCTGCGGCAACGGCGGCAGCGCGGCTGAAGCCATGCACCTTGTCGGCGAGTTAGTTGGCCGCTACAAGAAGGACCGCGCGCCTCTCGGTGCCATCTCCCTGGGAACCGATCCTGCGTTAACAACTTGCATCGGTAACGACTACAGCTACGAAGAAATTTTCTCTCGGCAGGTGCAAGGCCTGGGACGCAGCGGAGATGTGCTGGTCGCATTCACCACCAGCGGCCGTTCGCCCAATGTGATTCACGCTCTCAAGGCTGCCAAAGAAATGGGCATCGAGTCTGTCGCCTTCTTAGGAAAAGACGGAGGCCCCGCACTGGCGCTGGCCACTGAGGCTCTCGTCGTGCGGCACACTGACACTGCCCGCATTCAGGAAGGGCACCAGTTCCTGATGCACAGCTTTATGGACTTGCTGGAGGTTGCGGTCGCCGAGTCCAGCGCAAACCGGTGATTCCCTTCAACAGGGAATCGGTGTTTCCTATATCTTCCCGTGATCCGCAGAATGCAGGATCAAATTACGGGAAGAACGATCAGCAGGAATGAGGAGAATCATGGACCGTTCCAGTAAGAACTCGCCGAATGGCTTGACGCGTCGCAGTGTCCTGAAGCTGCCAGTTGTTTGCTGGCTCACTTCACTTATCACCGGAACAAGCATGGTCGAGGCGGTGGCTGCAGAGCCCACAAGCGTGGGCGGCAAACTGGCGCGCCGCGCCACAAGCCTCAACGGGCCCTGGAGCCTTACCTACGGCAAGTTGGCGGAGTATCCGGAGAAGTCACCGGGCACAGCGCCTCCCGCAGACTGGCCCACCATTCCTGCGGTGGTGCCGGGCAACGTCGAACTCGACATGGTCGCCGCCGGCAAGCTCGAGCCGCTGGAAACAGGCAATCGAGTCTTGCAAGCTCTCACGTTGGAAAACCACCAGTGGTGGTACAAGCGCACATTCCAGGCTGGCCCGGTCGAGCCAGGCGAAAAGGCTGAACTGGTCTTTGAAGGTCTCGACTGCATCGGAACGGTATGGCTCAATGGCAAAGAAGTAGGTCGTGCTGCCAACATGCTTGTTCCCCAGCGCTTCGATGTTACATCGGCCCTGCTGCCAGGCCAGATGAACGAAATTGTTGTCCGAATCGACCCCGCGGTGCCGGCAGGCCTCATGTATCCCCACACGGGTTGGGAACATCCCGCCAACGATCACTGGGAGCATTTGCATATCCGCAAGGCCGCGCACATGTATGGCTGGGACATCATGCCTCGCATCGTCGGCGCCGGTTTGTGGAAAGACGTTTACGTCGAGTATGTCCGCCCCACGCGCATCTCCAGCGTTTACTGGTACACCAAGTCAGTCGATGTGAAACAAGGCCATGCCACGGTCTCTGTCGCCTGGAGCATCGACGGCGCCGCCAGCAACTGCAAGCTGGAAGTCGTATTGCGCCGCAACGGGGAGACCGCTGCCCGTTCTGAGACAGTTCTGACTTCGGCCTCCGGCCAGCAGGATCTCGCCTTTGACCAGGCAGCACTCTGGTGGCCGCGCGGATACGGCGAACGGCCTCTCTATGAAGCTACCGTCACGCTGTTCAGCCAGGACGGCAAGGAAATTGACCGGAATGTCAATCGCATCGGCATTCGCACCATCGAACTCGATCGCACCGACCTGCTTACCGCGGACGGCAAGGGCAAGTTCGGTTTCACCGTCAACGGCGTGCCCGTCTTTGTCAAAGGCACTGACTACAGTTGTCTCGATGGTCTGCACAGCCGCGACCACCTGCACGTTGATCGCACTGTCCAACTGATGGCGGAAGCCAACTGCAATATGGCCCGCTGCTGGGGCGGCAACGTCTACCCTGAAGACCGCTTCTTCGACCTCTGCGACGAGGCGGGCATCATGGTGTGGCAGGACTTCAACATGGCCTGCGCCGTCTATCCCAAGGACAAAGAATTCCTGAATGCCATCGACAAGGAAGCGCGCCTCATCGTACCGCGATTCCGTAACCATCCATCCCTCGCCCTGTGGTCCGGAAACAACGAGTGCGACGACGCATTCGAATGGACCAAGGAAGCGGGCAAGCCTGCGGTCGACCCGAACCTGGATCTGAGCACCCGCAAGACGATTCCTGGTGTCTTGAAGGAACTCGATCCCAATCGCGCGTACCTGCCAAGCTCGCCTTACCACAGTCCCGCCGTCTTTGCCGCCGGCAACAAAACGGACTCGATGCCTGAAGTTCACCTATGGGGCCCGCGCGGATACTTCAAGGCGCCGTTCTACACTTCGTCGCCGGCGCATTTCGCAAGCGAGATTGGCTATCACGGCTGCCCGTCCCGCGCTTCGCTCGAGCGCATGATGGACCCGGATTCTGTTCATCCCTGGGTCACAGGCCACCAGTGGAATGAGCAGTGGCTTACCAAGTCCTGCCGCTCCGACCCGAATGACAAAACCACTCTGGGCAGAAATGACCTAATGGTCAACCAGGTCAAGGCCTTCTTCGGCGCATGTCCCGACGATCTCGACGAGTTCATCCTTGCCTCGCAAATCACCCAGGCTGAAGCCATGAAGTTCTTCGTGGAGATGTTCCGCCAGCAGAAGGGCACCAAGCAGGGAATCCTGTGGTGGAACATCCGCGACGGATGGCCGATCCTGTCTGACGCCGTGGTGGACTACTACTTCGACAAGAAGCTCGCCTTCCACTACCTGCAACATGTGCAGCGCGACGTGCAGGCTATCTGCTGCGAAGAAGTGCAAGGTAAGCACCCCGTAGTTGTAGTCAACGACACATTAAAACAGGCCAAGGGTCACCTTGAAATCACCCGCGCCGGCGACTCGGCCAACCTTCTTGATGTCGCCTTCGACGTGGAGCCCAACGGCAAGGCCACACTCGGATCACTGCCGCATCCCGCAAAGAACGAGATGTGGAAATTGCATTGGACGGCCGAAGGCCACGCTGCCCACAATAGCCACTATCTCGCGTTCACTCCTACGGTCAGCTTTGAGCAATACAAGGAGTGGATGAAGATACCCGACCTGCTTCCTTCCTAAGCATGCGGCACTCCTGGGATGGAAACCTGCCTGCCCCAACCCTGGCCGGCACCTTCTTCTGGAAGGTGCCGGCCAGGGTTTGTGGTTCTTCACCGGGTCTCTGACCGTTGATCCTTAACCAAATCTGGGTGCCCCAGTCCCGGGGTCCCCACGGACAGGCTTTAGTCCGTGGGGTGGAGATCCCGATTTTGGGACTTGGGATAGCACGAAACCCAACCAAGAAATTCGACCCGGAGACGAGATGAAAAGCACGAATCCAAACATCTGCAAGCGCCCTCGCCCAACAACGCGGCGCACAATTCTTAGCGTTGCTGCATTTGCCATTCTCCTTTGCGCAACAATCGCATCCGCTCAGGCGCCATCTCAGGGGGTCTACAAACCTTGGATGATCTCCCCGTTCAACCAGGTCGACGCAGTCAATCCCATCCTCGGGCCAAATTTCGACTCCCTCTTCTTCTGCCCCATCCGCAAGGAGAATGTAAGATGGGAAGCCCGTGCCATCATTGGCGCAGCGGCCGTCGTCAAGGATGACAAGCTCGCTCTCATTTACCACGGTGAAGATTCGACGAATGGATTCCGCGGCATGCGCGGAACCTTCGGAACATTCCGGCAAGGCCTTGCCTGGAGCATCGATGGCCTGCACTTCAAGCGCGAGAGCCAGCCTGTTCTTTATCCCGACAACGGCCCAATGAAAGACGCGGAATGGACCGGCGGTGACGAAATCCCGCGCATCGTCGAAGGACCGGACAAGACTTATTACCTCTACTACAGCTCGTGGAATCGCACCGTGACGCGCCTCTCCGTGGCCACCAGCAAAGACCTCGTTCACTGGACCAAGCAAGGCCTCACCTTCGGCAAGGCGTATGGCGGCAAGTATGAGAAGTTATGGAGCAAGGGCGGCGCAGTGGTCACTGAGCTAAAGGATGGCAGGCTCCAGGCAGTAAAGATCAAGGGCAAATATTGGATGTACTTCGGCGAAGGCGACATGCACATCGCCACTTCTGACAATCTTGTCGATTGGACTCCGATCGAACTCGCTCCTGGCCAGAAGAACATACCGGCAGAGGGCGAAGTCAGATACAACCATGATCAAGACTCACCGGATCTCCTCGTCGTCCAATACCCGCGCAAGGGCAAGTTCGACAGCGAACTGGTCGAAGGCGGCGTAGCTGTTCTCACCAGGAACGGCATCATTCATATCTACAACGCATCCGACAAAGACTCGCCCGAATCCGCAACCTGGAAGAAGGACTCAGCCTTGTATTACTCGCTCGGCCAGGCCCTGATGAGCGCCGACGATCCGACCAAACTTCTCGACCGGTCCGACGTCTCCTTCCTTAAACCCGACCGCGACTTTGAGCAACTCGGAGCTACGCCCGGCGTTGTCTATCTCACCGGCATAGCCTGGTATCACGGCAAATGGATGCTCTACTACAATGGCGCCGACTGGATGGTCGGAGTCGCAACTACTCCATAACCCTCCATAAGTTAACTCGGGAATCAAAAGCTCACGGTCGCAAGAGGTGAACGAGGATGAAGACCTCAAGAAGAAGTTTTCTGAAATCAAGCGCGATAAGTGCGGCCGTGGTGGCTGGTGCATTCAAAGGCCTGGAAGGCTTCGCCGCCCCGACGGCCCAGATCGCCATTGCGCAGATCGATCGAATGCCCAACATCCCGCAACCCTTCAAGATGCGGGATTGGCGGCAAGTGGCCAAGGACCTGGATGCATACGCGTTCGATCTCGATGCCAAGGGTCCACACCTTCCCCTTGTGTGGATCGACAAGACGCATGTGAACTTTGACGAGGACACCTTCGGACTCTATATCACCGTCGATGATCCACGCTCCGGTCCGAATGAAAACAAGGGTCAATTTCATGACGCTCTCTGCGACATGCCTGCAGTTATCGGCGCCACCCTGGTTGGCATCGACAAGAGCAGCCAGCGCGGGCGCAACTGGGTCAGCATGTGCAAGGCCTACTTCGGCAAGGCCAGCAAACAAAACGTATTCATGACCTTCGAACGCGATTTCTCCTACAAGGTCGGCAATGCTCTGGGAATCGACTTCTGGGTAGATACTCTGCCCAGCATGTTCTTTGCCCAGCTAGTCGATCAGTATCCGCACGAGCCGCAATTCGAGGAACTAATGCGCACCAGCGCCGACCAATTCTGCAAGGCGGTCTCGGTGCTCAAAGACGACCCCAAGGGCTTCCATCATCAGAGTTTCAATTTCGCAACCATGAAGCCCTACGACGGAACAGGAAACATGAGCTGGCTCGAACCGGAGTCTTCAGCGGCCTTTGCCTGGCTGGAGTACATGGCATACGCCAAGTTCGGCGATCCCAGGTATCTGCAAGCCGCTACCTGGGCAATGGATGCATTGAATGCAGAAACCGATAACCCGCACTATGCCTGCATCCTCCTTTTTGGCGCCTATATTGCCGCGCGCATGAACGCCGAGCAGGATAAGAACTATGACACTACCAAGATACTTAACTGGTCTTTTCAAGGCGGTCATATCTGCATCGGTGGAGTAAGTGCCGCACGATGGGGTAACTACGACGTGAGCGGCCTGGTTACCATGATGGACGGCCGGCCATACCTCTTCGAGACCTTTCAACTTGCCTCGGCCCTTGTGCCCATGGTGCGATACGATCCGCGATTGGCCCGCGCAGTTGGCAAGTGGATGCTGAATGCAGCCAACAATGCCCGGCTCTTTTATCCCGAAGAACTGCCCGACAACTACCAGATGGCCCCCGAACTGAAGCCGGTTTCAAAGAACCTCATCTCCTACGAAGTACTGCTGGGCAGAGGCCAGAAGCTTCTCACTCCAGCCGAGACAAAGCTTCTCGACTCGAGACCTGGCGTGCCCTTCGTAGCCGCGCGCGATGCATGGGACACATGGTCGCCGGTTACAGGAGAGAAGTACGTCTTCCCTCCCGTCTCCAATTTCAGTTTGTACAGTTCAACTTCGGTGGGCATCTTTGGGGCCATCATTTCCAGGACGGACGATGAGAAGATACTGCAACTCGACTGCCTCAAGACCGACTTCTTCCATGCGCCCGCCTACCCGACTCACCTGTACTTCAATCCGCATCGCGAGGACAAGGAAATTCAGATTGAGGTGGGCCCCAAACGAGTGGATCTGTACGACACAGTCTCAAAGCGCTGGGTGAAGAAAAGCATTGACGGAAGGACTACGCTGCGCCTTGCGCCGGATTCAGCTGCGGTAATCGTTCGCGTTCCAACGGGAGCGAAGTTGACCCGCACCGAATCCAGACTGCTCGCGGACGGTGTTGTGGTGGACTACCGCGCCAACGGGGGGGCATAGACAACCGTCGGGATGGTTACCCGACAGGCATTCAGACACGAATCCATCTCCAGGCAGAGGATTCGCCTGATGAAACGGATGGGATCTCGGCATTGAAATTGAAATACCACTCTGGAGCAAATCGCGCCGTGGTCCGTTCACGAAACACAGGCAGCGTTTCACCTTGCGATACATACACGCGAGACGTAGTTTTGTATTGCACGTGCTCTATCTCAAGCATATGATTTCCGAGCGAAAGGAAGACTCAAGCAATGATTCATTTGACCAGGCGTGAAGTTTTGAAACTCGGTGTTGCGGCGTCAGCGGTAGCTGTTGCGCCCCAATGGGCAGAAGCAAGTACGGAGCGGAATATTGCACTGAACCGGGCCGCATGGGCATCGAGTTCGGCTGATTTCATTAATACCGGGCATATGTCCACCGACGGGCAGGCAAACACCAAGTGGCAAAGCGCGGACACAGACCTTCAATGGATCTATGTTGACTTGGGCGCAGTATGCAATATTCGCTCGGTGGTGCTGCGCTGGGGCGCAGTACATGCCTTAGCGCACACCGTTCAGGTCTCGACCGACAATGGTCCGTCTCCTGAGACCGGCCTGGCGGAGAACTGGACCCATGTCCATCAGACGATAGACGGCAAGGGTGGCGTGGAGCAGATCACGCTGCCGGATACCAACGCGCGCTATGTACGCATGCTCTTGAACGAAAAAGCAAAACCCGGTGGATATGAACTTAACTCTTTTGAAGTTTTTGGAACCGGCGGCGTCGAACCGGTTCTCGTACCGCTTCCTCCGCCGGAGGCGGATGGGAGCCTGAAGTTGGCTGGTGGATGGCGCCTAGTCAATCAGGCAAGCATCCCGGACAAAGCGGCGGCAGTATCCACATGCGGCTATGACGACAGTAAGTGGCTGATCGCCACCGTGCCCGGAACGATTCTCACGAGTTACTTGAACCTGGGCGCGGTTCCCGATCCATTTTATGGCAACGACTTAGCTCAAATTTCGGACTTCTTTTCGCATACAAGCTGGTGGTACCGCAACGAACTGGAACTGCCTGCGAGTTATATGGGCAAGCGGGTGTGGCTTAACTTCGACGGCATCAACTATCGCGCCTATGTTTACGTAAACGGGAAGTCAGCAGGCAGCGTGGACGGCGCGTTCGTCCGTGGGCATTTCGATGTTACCGACCTTGTTTCTCCGGGAAAGAAGAATTGCATCGCAGTAATGATCATGCCGGTTCCCAAGCCGGACAAGGTCATGCCCAAGAAACTCGCCGGATACGAGTGGCCAGTCGAGTTTCCAAGGAATGAACCGACGATTTTGGCCAGCGACAGTTGGGACTGGCTGCCCACGATCCGCGATCGCGACACGGGCATCTGGAATCATGTATCGATAACCTCCACCGGCGATGTGACAGTCGACAATCCATTTGCGAGCACTCACTTCCCGGATGCGCAGAACCTGGGCCGCGCTGACGTCACCATCAAGGTGGACGTGAAGAGCCATTCCGCCAAGCCATGCAAGGGCGAACTGAAAGTGCGCCTGGGAGAGGTCGAGTTCACTCAACCCGTCGCGCTCGATGGAAATGAGACCAGGACCCTTAAGTTCGACAAGGTGACCAATCCAAAGCTCTCACTGGTTAATCCGAAGCTTTGGTGGCCGAGCGGCCACGGCGAGCCGAACCTCTACGACCTGACCATTGAATTCAAATGCAACGGAAAGGTGCTGGACGTAAACAAGTCACACGTAGGTATCCGCGAGTACTCGTATAGCCCTGCCTTGCACACACAGTGGGATGTCAGCAAGCTGGCGAACGGCTTGATCCTGACGGAATTGGATGCCAAGGCCGTCAAGGATCCATTGACTTTCTACTGCAACGGAAAACGTATCTTCATTCGCGGCGTCAACTGGGGAATGGACGAGGGAATGTTGCGCTGCGATCGCGAAGGATTCCTGAACCGCGTGGGGATGGAAAAGGAGATGAACTTCAACCTCATCCGCAACTGGGGCGGGAATCTCGACAAGCCGGAATTCTATGAAGTTTGCGACGAACTGGGAATCCTGGTTTGGGAAGAGTTCGGCATCGCCAATGGGTTGCAGCCGGACGATCCGTCAGTGTGGCTCGTCAACGCGCGCGACAGATTCTTGCGCCGCAGGAATCACGCCTGCATCGTGCTGTGGTGCACAGCCAATGAGACGCTGCCCGATGATCCAATCGTCACAGAAATGCCCAGGATAGCCGAGGAAATGGATGGGACGCGCTTGTTCCTTCAGAGCTCCATTCAAGTTCCGCCGACAAACGGCGACAGCCCGTACGACACCAGGCCCGCCCGTTTTTATTTCAAGGACCTCGCGCGCGGCTTCCGTCCGGAACTTGGATCCCCCACCATTCCTGCGGTTGAGAGTATGCGCCGCATGATGCCACATAACAAGCTGTGGTCGGTAAACGAAATGTGGGCTCTGCATGACTGGTGGCTCGGAACTACCTGGGATACAGGCAACGGCCTCTGTGGATCGACCATGACCGCAATTGCCTCTTATGGCGATCCCAAGGGCATCGAGGATTTCTGCCGCAAGGCGCAGATGGTCAACACTGAAGTCTTCAAGGCCATCTACGAGGCATGGAATGACCGGATGTGGAATGACTGCACCGGCGTGATGATGTGGATGAGCAATCCGGCGTGGCCGTCGCTCACCTGGAACACCTACGACTATTACATGGAGCCGACCGCCGCGTACTTTGCCTGCAAGAAGGCTTGCGAACCCGTACATATCCAGTGGAACGTCGCAACCAACAATGTGAAGGCAGTCAACTGCACCTCCAGCGAATTGAAAGGACTAAGTGCCGAAGCGGTTATCTACAACCTCGATGGCACCGTATTCCAGACCAAGTCTGCAAAGCTCGACTGCCCCGCAAACAATGTCGCCGATTGCTTGAAGCTCTTTGTGCCGGGTGAAGACAAAGTCGATGACCTGTCCAATGTTCACTTCATCAAGCTCGCCTTGAAGGATAGCTCGGGAGGAGTTCTTTCGAGTAACTTCTACTGGAACAGCAAGAAGGAGTGGAAGTATGAGGATCTGCAGGGCATGAAGCGGGGCCAACTTACTCCCACAGTCGGCGAGTTGAAAGACAGCAAGGTAACTGTGACCCTCGAAAACCAGACGGCAGGAGTGGTTGTTGCAGCCCGGTTGAAGGTTGTTGACGTTGCCACCGGTTTGCTCGCGGCTCCCGTCCTTTACTCCGACAATTACGTGTCCCTGGCTCCGCATGAGTCCAGGCGCATCGACATCAACCTCAAGTCTGTCCGCTCGCGCAGCGCAGTCAAGATAGTTCTGGAGGGATGGAACATCGAAACTTCGGAATTGGCCACTCTGCCTGGGAAGGCATAGGACTATCTGACAGGGTGCCCTGAATCTTGGGAATTCCGGGCGCTCTCATCGGCGCTGATGTTATGTGACTGAGTAATACCTTGGGCTGGCCAGGCAACGGTCAGCCCATGCTTTTTTAAAGTACAAGCTGATCTTGCAGCTGTGTCCAGAAACTTCCCGCTGCCCCGTGATCAATGGAATCTGATTCCCCGTTTCTTACAGACCGAACATGAAAAACAAAACCCCTCGTGGCGGGACTGCCGGCACGAGGGGTTGGTAACGCAACTATTCAGCTAATGAGATCAACCGGCCTTTTCAAGCAGGCAAAGCGAAAGGTCGCGCCGCTCCACCATTTCGCGCGTAATCTCCAGGTCGCGGACGCGCTTGTTATTCGGCAGATGATACATCAAGTCCAGCATCAGCTCTTCCAGGATCATGCGCAAGCCACGGGCACCCACCTTGCGAGCCAGGGCTTCACGGGCCACAGCACAGGTCGCGTCGGCCGTAAAGTGCAGGCGCACATTTTCAAACTCGAAGAGGCGCTGGTACTGCTTGAGAATGGCGTTCTTCGGCTTGGTGAGGATTT
>OCZT010001445.1_pt1 | contig 24578 bp, 24 predicted proteins | sample 1539031 | NCBI WGS metagenome assembly OCZT01 (sample SAMEA3539308, study PRJEB22396) | soil metagenome | biome: tundra; feature: field; material: soil | place: USA | collected 2010-05 | depth 0.15 m | reverse complement strand
AGCTCGTACTTGAGGACGGCGCGCTGCGTGCCCGCGTATTCGAGCGACACCTGCGTGCCCCGCCGTTCCTCGGCCAGCGCGAGGATCCCGCCGAGGAACTCGCCCTTCGTGATGATCGTCGCGAGGATGTACGGCTCCTTGATCTCGTCGATGAGCTGGACCTCGGGAAGCTTCACGGGATTTGAGATCTCGAGCTCCTGCCCACGCGTCGTCTTCACGAGATAGGGAACGGATGGCGCCGTCGTGATGAGCGACAGGTTGAACTCGCGCTCGAGGCGCTCCTGGATGATCTCCATGTGGAGGAGGCCGAGGTAGCCGCAGCGGAAGCCGAACCCGAGCGCCGTCGAAGACTCGGGCTCGAACGTGAACGACGCGTCGTTGAGGCGGAGCTTTTCCATCGCGTCACGCAGGTCCTCGTAGGCGTCCGTCTCCGTCGGGAAGATCGATGCGAAGACCATCGGCTTGACGTCCAAGAACCCGGGCAACGCCACGGCGGTGGGACGGTCGGCCTCCGTGACCGTGTCCCCGATCTTCGCAGCGTGGAGGTCCTTGATGCCCGCGATGACGTAGCCGACTTCGCCGACGGACAGCTCGGGGACGACCTGCTGCTTCGGGTTGAAGATCCCGACTTCCTGCACCTCGCCGCCGAGGCCCGTCCCCATCATCCGGATCTTCATGCCGGGGCGGATCGTCCCCTCGTGGACCCTCACGAGGCACGTCACGCCCCGGTACACGTCGAACCACGAGTCGAAGAGGAGCGCCTCGAGCGGCGAGGCGGGATCGCCCTTCGGGGCCGGGATGTCGTGCACGATCTGCTCCAGGAGGTCGTGGACGCCCGTGCCGACCTTGCCGGACGTGAGGACGGCGTGCCGCGCGGGAATCCCGATGACGTCCTCGATCTGCTCGCGGGCCATCTCAGGCACGGCCGAGGGGAGATCGACCTTGTTGATGCACGGAACGATCGTCAGGTTGTTGTGGATCGCGAGGTACGCGTTCGCGAGGGTCTGCGCCTCGACGCCCTGCGTGGCGTCGACGACGAGGACCGCGCCTTCGCACGCGGCGAGCGAGCGCGACACCTCGTATGTGAAGTCCACGTGCCCGGGCGTGTCGATGAGGTTCAGGGTGTAGTCCTGGCCGTCCTCGGCGCGGTACTTCAGCGTGACCGAGCGCGCCTTGATCGTGATGCCGCGCTCCTTCTCGATCGGGTTGTCGTCGAGGACCTGTTCGGTCATTTCGCGCGCGGTCAGCGCGCCCGTGATCTCGAGGATCCGGTCGGAAAGCGTCGTCTTCCCATGGTCGATGTGGGCGACGATCGAGAAATTGCGGATGCGCGAGGGGTCGGTCATGGCTTTTGGTGATGAAGGTGACGCGCGACCGGCCGGCCGCGCGCGAGCCCTCTATTCTACCGTCTCGAGCGGCCAGCGCGAGCGCGCGACCGCGCCGAGCCCCTCGCCGAGGCGCCCCGCGACGAGCCGCCTCAGCCCCGCGAACGCGATCATCACGGCATTGTCGCCGGTGAGGGCCCCGGGGGCGACCCTTACGTCCACCCCGCGCGACCGCCCCCATGCGGGGATGCGCTCCCTCACGAGCGTGTTCGCCGCGACGCCTCCCGACACGGAGAGAACGCCCATGCGCCGGGCCTCGTGGAGCCGGGAGAGACGGTCGAGGAGCTGCGCGACGATCGCCTCCTCGACGTCGGCCATCAGGTCGCAGAGTCCCGGCGGGGCGTCGTCCTCGCGGAGCGCGGGACCGCCCGGAATCCCCGGGGCGGGCGCGCGACCGAGCTCGAGGAGCCGCTCCCTGACCGCCGTCTTGAGGCCCGAGAAGCTGAAATCCGAAGAGCCGTCCTTGAAATGCGCGACCGCGAACGGCCGTCTCGCCACACCGCCCCGCGCCAGACGGTCCACAGCCGGCCCGCCCGGATAGCCGAGACCCGCCATCTTCGCGACCTTGTCGAAGGCCTCTCCCGCCGCGTCGTCGCGCGTCCGCGCGAGGCGGTCGATCCGCCGGCCCGAGAAGGCGAAGACGTGCGTGTGGCCGCCCGAGATTACGAGCGCCGCGAACTCCTCCGGCACCGGGGCCGCCGCGCCGCCGTCGATCGACAGAAATGGGGAAAGCGCATGCCCCTCGACGTGGTTCACGGGGACGAAGGGCACGCCCAGCCCGAGCGCGAGCCCCTTGCCCTCCGAGAGTCCGACGAGAAGCGCGCCCACGAGGCCCGGCCCCGCCGTCGCCGCGACGGCAGAGACGTCCGTGAGCGTCACGCCGGCGTCCGCGAGCGCCGCGTCGAGGAGCGGAGGCAGGTTCTCGAGGTGCGCGCGCGCCGCGATTTCGGGGACGACGCCGCCGAAGAGGCGATGCGCATCTTCCTGCGAGGCGATGCGGGACGCGCGGACGCGCCCCGCGCCGTCCAGGAGCGCCACGGCCGTCTCGTCGCAGGAGGTCTCGAGAGCGAGGACGATCCTGACGTCCGCTCCGTTCTCCGTCATCGCCCGACAAACCGCGCGAGCGCCTGGGCGTGCGGGGGCTCGGAAACCCCACGCTCCGTGACGATCGCGTCGACCAGGGCGGCCGGCGTTACGTCGAACGCGGGATAGAGGGCGCCGACTCCTTCGGGCGCGAGGGACACGGTTCCTCCGCCGGGGAGAGGCAGCGCGAGAACCTCTCTCCCGTCACGCTCCTCGATCGGAATCGTCGCGCCGTCTCGCGTCGCGAGGTCGACCGTCGTCGTCGGCGCCGCGACCACGAACGGCACGCCGTGCGCGCGGCACGCGAGTGCGAGGCCGTACGTCCCGACCTTGTTCGCGACGTCGCCGTTCGCCGCGATGCGGTCCGCGCCCACGACGACGCCATGCACCCGGCCGCGGGCGATCAGCGAAGCCGCCGCGACGTCCGGGAGGAGGGTGACGTCGAGCCCGTCCTCACGAAGCTCCCAGGCAGTGAGGCGCGCCCCCTGCAGGAAGGGGCGCGTCTCGTCCGCGAGAATCGCGACCGGTCCCTGGGCCGCGAGCGCCCGGACGACGCCAAGCGCGGTGCCGATCCCCGCCGTCGCGAGGGCCCCCGCGTTGCAGTGCGTGAGAACCGTCGGAATCCCCGCGATCCCCGACCAGCGCGCCGAGAGCCACGCCGCGCCGAAGCGGCCGATCGCGAGGCAGGCGAGGCGATCCTGCTCGGCGATGCGATGGGCCTCGGCCTCGAGGAGAAGGATCCGCTCTCCCGCGGCGACGCCCGACGAGGCCTCGACCACGGCGCGCATCCGGCCGACCGCCCAGGCGAGGTTCACGGCCGTGGGCCGGGACGAAACGAGCCTCTCGGCGCCAAGCGCGAGCGCGACGTCGAGGTCCTCCGGCACGCGCGCGACCACGCGGCGCGCTTCCGCACAGAGGCCGTACGCCGCGGCGACACCGATCAGGGGGGCGCCGCGCACGGCGAGACTGCGGATGGCCTCGGCCGTCTGGGCTGCGCTTTCGCAGTCGAGGAACGCCTCCTCGTGCGGAAGGCGGCGCTGGTCGAGGAGCCGGAGCCGTCCGACCGTATAGGAGTAGGGGCTCACCCGCGTGGCGGGAACGGAACCATTCGTCACGGGACGAGACTATAGAGGCCTCGGGCGCCTAAGATCGGACGACCGACCTTCCCGAAGAGGAGGACTCCATGTCCGGCCTTCCGCGCTCGATCCGGGATCTCGACCTCGACGGCAAGCGCGTCTTCGTGCGCGTGGACTTCAACGTGCCGCTCAAGGACGGCCTCGTGCGAGACGACACGCGCGTCGTCGAGGCGCTCCCCACCCTCCACCTCGCCCGGGAGCGGGGCGCCCGCCTCGTCCTCGCGTCGCACCTCGGCAAGGCGAAGGGCGCGAAGGATCCGAAGTACTCGCTGGCCCCAGTGGCGCGCATGCTGGAGGCGCGCCTCGGCGCTCCCGTCGCCTTCGCGTCCGACTGCATAGGCCCCGAGACGGAAAAGGCCGTCGCCGCCCTGAAGCCGGGCGGTGTCCTCGTCCTCGAGAACCTGCGATTTCACCCCGGCGAAGAGGAGAACGACCCGGCGTTCTGCCGCGAGCTCGCCGCCCTCGCCGAGGTCTACGTCAACGACGCATTCGGCACGGCGCATCGCGCGCACGCCTCGACCGCCGGCATGGCGGCTCTCTTCCCGAAGGATCGGCGTGGGATCGGCCTCCTCATGGAGCGAGAGCTGAAGGCGCTCGCGAGGGTCGTCACCGAGATCGACCGGCCGTTCGCCGCGATCCTCGGCGGCGCGAAGATCATGGGCAAGCTCGCGGCGCTCAGGGCCCTCGTCGAGAAGGCGGATGTCGTCCTCGTGGGCGGGGGGATGGCGAACCATTTCATCGCGGCGCTCGGCCTTCCCGTGGGCGGCTCGCTCCTCGAGAAGGAGGGCGTCCCCGTCGCCCGGCAGATCCTCGACCGCTGCAAGGAGCGCGTCGTTCAGCTCGTCCTGCCCTCGGATTTAGTCGTCGCGCCGTCGCTCGAGAGCGCGGGCGACGCCCAAACGGTCGCCATGAACGCGATCCCTTCGAACGCGGCCGCATTCGACATCGGGGCGAAGACGATCGACATGTTCCGCCGGATGACGAGAGACGCGAAGACGATCTTCTGGAACGGGCCCATGGGCGTCTTCGAGACGAAACCGTTCGACGCGGGCACGCGTGCCGTCGCGCAGATGCTGGCGGACTCCTCGGCCTTCACCGTCGTGGGCGGCGGAGAGAGCGTGGAGGCCGTGAAAGAGGCGGGCCTTGCCGCGAAGATCTCGCACGTGTCCACGGGCGGCGGCGCCTCGCTCGACCTCGTGGCGGGCGAGAAGCTACCCGGCGTGGAAGCCTTGCGTTGAGAACCCGGCGCCGCCTCCTCGTCGCCAACTGGAAGATGACGCGCACTCCGTCGGCGGCCGCGGCGCTCGCGCGGGCTCTCGTCGCGATTCCACGGCCCCTGGAGGTCGACCTCGTCATCGCGCCGTCGTTCCCGGCCCTCGACCGCGTCGGCGCCGCGCTCTCTGGCACGGGGATCGCGCTCGCCGCGCAGGACGTGTACGTCGAGAAGGAGGGGGCCTTCACCGGCGAAGTGTCCGCATCGATGCTCAAGGACGCCGGCGTCGCGCTCGTCCTCGTCGGCCACAGCGAGCGCCGCCTCCTCCGGGGCGAACGCGAGCCCGACTTCGCCCGCAAGATGGAGCGGCTCGCCGAGCAGGGGCTCACGCCGGTCTACTGCGTCGGCGAGACGCGCGCCGAGCGCGATGCCGGACGCACGGTCGACGTCCTCCGGAACCAGCTCGCCGCTCTGGACGGGTTCTCCGCGCCGCCCCCCGGCCTGACCCTCGCCTATGAGCCCGTCTGGGCGATCGGGACCTCTCTCCCCGCCACGCCGTCGATGGCCGCCGACGTCCACGCGCGCCTCCGCGCCGAAATCGCGGCACGGTTCGGCCCGGGCGCTGCCGCTTTGACCCGGATCCTTTATGGAGGCTCGGTGTCTCTAGCCAGCGCCCCGGGCCTCTTCGCGGAGGCGGAGGTGGACGGCGGCCTCGTGGGGGGCGCCTCCCTCGTCGCGAAAGACGTCATGGCCCTCCTCGCCGCCGCCGCCGCCCCCACCACTGGCGCCGCTCGCGCCTGACCGGCGATTCCGCTATCATCTCCGGCCCCCCGGGCCTTCGCCCGAGGGTCCGGAGCACCACCGAACATGATCTACGTACTCATCCCCATTTACGTCATCGTCTGCGTCTTCCTCATCCTCGTCGTCCTTCTCCAGCAGGGAAAGGGCGCGGACGTTTCGGCCGCCTTCGGCGCTTCGTCCTCTCAGACGACCTTCGGCGCTCGCGGGGCCACGACGCTTCTCGAAAGGATTACGACGTGGTCCTTCGTGGTGTTCTCGGTCCTCGCCGTCACGATCTCGCTTCTCGAGGCAAGGCCGAGGTCTTCGGTCCTCGCCAAGGCGAGGGCGGGTGCGTCCCCGAAGGCCGCGGTTCCGGCTCCGGCTCCAGGCTCGGGTCCGGCTTCGGCGCCTGCCGCGGCCCCGGCGGTTCCTGCCGCGCCGGCGACGTCAGCGAAATAGTTTCGGCAAATAGTTTTCGGCTAGAATCCGCTTCCCTCGCGTCCCCGTGCCCTGGTGGCGGAATTGGTAGACGCGCACGTTTGAGGGGCGTGTGGAGCAATCCGTGCCAGTTCGAGTCTGGCCCAGGGCACCATTCCTACTTGCGGGGCGGGGCCCCTATTTACGGACCGGAGGCCCTTACTTGCGAGCCGGAGCAGCGTCCGCCACGAAAAGCCTCACGTCGCCGTTCACGGTCTCGACGGCGAGGCTCTCCCGCCCGCCGTTGATCGCGCCGCGGGCCTCCTTCGGGCCCCACTTGCCCTCGACCGTGACTTCCGGAAACTGCGACTGGATGCGGCCGTTCGTGGTCTGGAGGGTGCAACGGATCGACGACTCGCGCGCACAGGTCACGGTGACCGAGCCGTTGACGGTTTCGAGACTCGCCTGCCGCATGGGCCCGGCGAAGGACACCTCGACCGAACCGTTCACCGTGTTCACCTTGAGAGGCCCGTCTTGCCCGTCCACGCGGACCCCGCCGTTCACCGTCGACAGCACCAGGTCGCCGGAGCGGTTCGCGGCGGTGAGGCGCCCGTTCACGGTCTCGGCCTCCAGCGCGAGAGAGGCCGGCAGCGTGATCTGGTAGGCGACGTCCGCGGACCCGGTCCGGCCGAAGAAGGACCATTGGAAAAACCGCCCGCGCTTGGGCAGGATCGTCTCCACTTCGATCGTGTTTCCGCTCTTCGTCACCCTGATCTCGGTCTCCTTGAGGAGGTCGGCGTCGGAGGCGGACTTCACCTTCTTGACGGCGACGACCTGCAGCTGATCGCCCCCCGATTCGATCTGAATGGCGCCGTTCACGTTCTGGACCCTCACCTTGCGGACGCTGGCGAGGTCGTACTTCTTCTCGAATCGCTCCTGCATCGCGTCCTCAGCCTTCAGAGAGGACGCCGCGAGGAGAGCCACCGAAAGGGCGGCCAGCACCGGGCGCATGCGGCACCGTTTTATGTTCGTGCGGGTACCGGACGGGGTCTCGAACATTTCAAAGCTCCCTGATAGATAGAACGGCGAACCCTCCTGGAAAGTTTCGGAGTTGCGCGTGATCAGGCCTCCACGAGGGCGGTCCCCGCGGCCCGATCGCCGGGCCGTCGGCCGTCCTCTCGACGGATAAGTGACGCCAGCTCAATAAGATTCCATCCTGGAACCAGGAGCGTGAGGTTCCGTAACAGCGACTGGATGGGGCCCGCCGCTGAACCCCCCCTGCGGATCAGGCGCAGGCCGAAGAGGCGCTTTCCGGGGCTCCCGCCGTCGGCGTCGCGCAAGAGGAAAAGACACACCGCGACGGCCTGGGCGGCGCGGAAACCGACGTCGAGGCCAGCCGGAGCCAGGGAGGCCGCGTGGACTCCGAGGACGATCGCGGAGGCAAGCAGAAGGGGCACGCCCGCCACGAGGATGAGATCGATCCCGAACGCCGCGGCGCGCATCCAGAGCCGGGCGCGCGGCGGCGTCCCGAGAGGAACCGGACCGGTTTCGAACGGCTTCTCGTACGATGGGCGCACGTGACCCCGCGACGAGACTCCCTCGCCTTCCTCCGCCGTTTCGCCTCCGCGCCGAAAGTGGAGCTCCACCTGCACCTCGAAGGAGCGGTCCCGGCGGCGACCCTCGTCCGCCTGTCGTCCCGCTCGCCGAAGCCCATCTTCCCCGATGTGGCCTCCGTGCGCGCGCGCCGCAGGACCCTCGGGTCGCCGAAGGCCTTTTTCAGCTTCTATCGGGACGTCTGCCTGCAGCTGCGCAGCCCCGCCGACTATGCTCTCGTGGCGCGCGGCCTTGTGGCGCGCCTCGCGCGGGAAAACGTGCGTTGGGCCGAGGTCTACGTCTCGCCCGCGGTCGTGGAGAAGATCGGGCTCGACTGGTTCGACGTGAGGGAGGCCCTCGAACACGTGTTCCGAGAGCACGAGGCGAAGGGCCGCGGGCGCGTGCGCGTCCTCCTCGACTTCGTCAGACACTGGGGACCCGCGGCGGCCTTGCGCGTCCTCGATCTCCAGGCGGAGCGCCCGTGGCCGCGCGTCGTCGGCTTCGGTCTCGGCGGAGACGAGACGGCGTTCGCCGCGCGCGATTTCGCCGAGGCGTTCCGCCGCGGACGGAAGGCGGGCCTCTTGCCGATCGTGCACGCGGGCGAGTGGGCGGGACCCGAGTCCGTCGCGGACGCCCTCCGCTTCCTCCAACCCGCGCGGATCGCGCACGGCATCCGGGCCGTCGAAGACCCGGCGCTCCTGAAAACGCTCGCGCGCACGGGCATCGTCTGCGACGTGTGCCCGACGTCGAACCTCAGGACGGGCGCCGTCCCCCGCGGTGCCGAGCACCCGCTCTTACGCATGCTTCGCGCGGGCGTGCCCGTGACGCTCTCGACGGACGACCCCGGGCTCTTAGGGACGACGCTCCTCGGGGAGTTCCGGCGCGCCGCCTCGTGGGGAGCGACCGGGGCCGACCTCGGCCGCTGCGCGGCCGTCGCCCGTCAGGCCGCGGCGAGGACGCGCTCGTACAGCGCGATGTAGCGCGAGACGATCGCATCCGCGTCGAAGAGCCGGATGGCGCGTTCCCGCGACGCGCGCGCCATCTCTTCGTACCGCGGCGGATCCAGAACCAGGGAGGCTCCGTCTTCCGCGAGGCCCGCGACGTCGCCCACGCCGCGCAGGAAGCCCGTCTCGCCGTCAGCAACGACCTCGGGCAGGCCGCCGACGGCATACCCCAGAACCGGGACGCCGCACGCCTGCGCCTCGAGCGCGGAGAGCCCGAACGACTCCGAGTCCGAGGGGAGGAGATAGAGGTCCGCGGCGGGCATCACGGTCTCGAGCGCCGACATGTTCCCGAGGAACGACACGTAAGGCGCGATCCCCTTCTCGCGGCATAGCGCCTCGGCGGCCGGGCGGTCGGGCCCGTCCCCGATCATGACGAGGGTCGCGGGAACGCGCTGCCTGAGGCGGTCGAAGATCTCCACGACGTCCAGCACGCGCTTCACGGGCCGGAAGTTCGAGACGTGGAGAAGCACCTTCCGGCCCGCGGGCCCGAGCCGGCACGCGAGCCGGGTCGACTCCGGCGTCCAGCGCTCGGGGTCGATGAAGTTCGGCACGACCTCGATCTCCCGCTTGGGCTGAAAGACGTCGATCGTGACTCTCTTGAGGTGCTCCGACACGGCGGTCACGGCGTCGGACTTCTCGATGCCGAAACGCGTGATCGGTAGGTACGAGCGGTCCTGCCCGACGATGGTCACGTCCGTCCCGTGCAGAGTCGTCACGAGGCCGAGACGGCGCGGGGCGAGCATCTCGCGCGCGAGATGGGCCGAGATGGCGTGCGGCAGCGCGTAATGGACGTGGATGAGGTCGAGACCCTCGTGTGTCGCCACGTCCCCCATGCGCGTCGCGAGCGCGAGGTCGTACGGGGCGTACTGGAAGAGCGGATACGACGGGACCAACACCTCGTGATACGTGACGCGCTCAGCGAACACGTTCAGGCGCGACGGCATCGCATACGTGATGAAGTGCACGTCGTGCCCCCGCCGCGCGAGCTCGTGTCCGAGCTCCGTCGCGACGACTCCCGAGCCCCCGAAGGTCGGGTAGCACGTGATGCCGATCTTCACGCTTTCTTCCCGCTTTCGTATCCGAGAAACGCCGCGACGGGATCCGCCAGCGTCGGCGGCACGTTCGCGATGAAGCCTTCCGCGTATTCCACGTTCGCGATCCTCCCGAGCGCGCGCGACCGTGCCTCGATCCCGTCGAAAAAACCCTTGGAGGAGACATACGTCTCGGGTTCGCTCGAGTTTTCGTCGTAAAACTGGCTCCGATAAGCGCGGAGGGCCGCGATCTTCATCGCAAACGTGCCCGACACGTCCACGAGAAACGTGGGGGTCACGAGCACGTACGCGGCGTAGAAGACGACCTGGTCCGGGCGGTGCGGTGAGAGGCCCGTCTCGAGCTTCGCGAGCCCGGCGTACCAGGCCGCGTCCGAGACGAGGCGGCTCGCGCGGACGTGATCCGGATGGCGATCCGCGGCGAAAGGCGCGAGGACGAGCCGCGGGCGCGCGCGGCGCACGACGTCCACGACGAGGCTCTGCGCCGCCCGGTCCGTCCGGAGGTCGCCGTCGCCGAGGTCGAGGTTCGCGCGGAAACGCGCGCCCAGAATCCGGGCCGCCTCCGCGGCCTCCCGGGCGCGAAGCTCGGGCGTGCCGCGCGTCCCCATTTCGCCACGGGTCAGGTCGACGATGCCGAAGCTCGACCCGCGCCGCGCAAGAGCCGCCAGGGCTCCGCCGCAACCCAGCTCGACGTCGTCCGGATGCGGCCCGAAGGCCAGGATCTCGACGGGTTCCACGTTCATAGCCCGATCACCTGAAGCCCGGCATCGTCCCATTTCAGCTCCCGCCGGAGCGCTCCCACGAGCGCCTCCCTGCCGAACCTCAGGACGTAAGGAAGCGCGGAGTACGCGCGCTCGGCCAGCGTGCCGCCCGGCAGGATCTCCTCCGAGAGCCGCTTCACCTGGAGCCCCGCGCGCTCGTCCGTACGCCCCGCGGCGCTCGCCGTTTTTTCCGCGAGCTTCTCAAACGCGAAGGCCGTCTTTTCGCGCGTGGCCGCGACCGCCTTCTCGAGCGACGGATCCACGGCGAGAAGCGCCGGCCTGAGAGCGTCGAGCTCCCGGATCGCCCGTTCCCGAACGGCCGAGAGCCGCTCGAGAAGCCCCCGCGCTGCGCCCGCGCCCTTTTTGCGCAGCAGTGCCTCCGGTCCTTCGAGGACGTCCGCGATCGAAAAACCGAGCTTAGAAAGCAGGCGCTCGGTGGCCGGCGGCACGAGCGCCACCATGGGCCGCGGAACGAGGACGGGTGGGACGATTCCGGCCCACGCGAAGAGGGGCCAGCTCTGGGCCCAGTACGCGATCTCGGCCGGTCCGAGGATCGTCGCGGCAACGGGAAAGAGCGTCGACGCCGCGAGCGGACGCGTGAGGGCCGAGAAGGACGGCAGCCAGTCTCCGCTCGCGAAACGCGCGACGACCTCCTCGGCCTCGAACGATCCGTCGCGGCCCTTGAGTGCGAGCCTCGAGTTCGATTCGACGAGAAGCAGGCGGTCCTCGCCGACGCGCGCGAAGAGCGGCAGGGCGGCTGGGTCCGAGGTGACTTGAAGAGGGTGACCCGCGGCCTCGAGCGCCGCCCCGCGCTCTTCGAGAAGCCGCTTCACCTCCGCGCGTTCACGCACGATGCGGGAGGCCAGCGGCACGAGGGACGGTTTGTCGGCGGCGCTCGCCGCATCCACGACGGGCATAGCCTCTAGCCCATCGCCGCCGAGGAGCCACGCAAGCGTGGCGGAGAACGCGCCGAAAAAGGTCGTTTCCCGGTGCGCAGCGGTCAAGGCCGCTACCGCCTCCTCGTCCGGCGATTGCGCGAGGCCGGCGGCGGCCGCGGCGACAAGCGCCTCGGCGTCGACCCCGGTCGGGAGCCGGCCGACGGGCCGACGATTCCCTGCGAGCGGGCCGGCCTCGGGGCCGAAGTCCTTCGGTCCCTCCGGGCTCGGCAGGACGAGCCGCGTGACCTCCACGAGGTCATGGTCCTCGGACGCGCACCAGAACGCCGGCGCCGCCGCAGTGCCATTTGCGCGGAGGTCGACCGCGAGCTTTTCGGCCGCGAGCGCCTTCACGAGCGTGAGGAGGGGGCCCCCGAAGAGGCCCGCCTGCTGGCCGGTGAGTATGGCGGCGCCCTCGCCCCGCGCGAGCGCCCCGAGGCGCGCGTCGGTTTCGGCGGACACGGCCCGTGGCCGGAAGGCATCCCGGACGGCGCGCGCGCGGACCCCGATCGTCGCGAGATCCGGGCGATCCGGAAGAAAGGCGCGGACGTCGGGATCGCCCGTCGCGAGGCCCCTGGCGAGTGCCGGAATTCCCGGAACCAGGGCGAGCGAAATCGTCGTCATCGCACGCCCTCGCCGAAGGTGCGTGCCGCCGATTTCGTCGCGAGCAGGATCAGGCGCGGCGACCGGCCCCGGTCGAACGGCGTTCCGTCGAAGTTCCCGTACGCCGCCCGCACGGTCAGTCCGGCCGCCCGATGCAGAGAACGCAGTTCGTGCTCCGTGTAGGCGCGAACGCACTCGCGAAACACGCGCTTGTCCTCGCCGGAGCCCATCTCGATCTCCTTCTCCACCCGCCGGCTCGCCGGATCGTACCGTCGGCGGATGCTCACGCGCGCGCCGGCCACGGTCTTTTCTTCGCGTACCGCGAGCGCGCCAATGACGCGCTCGGCGTTGAAGACGTCCGAAAGGAACGCGCCCCCGGGCGCGAGCAGGCGCGTGACTTCCCGGACCACGAGCGTGTCGTCGGCGAGATCGTCGAAGTAGCCGAACGACGTGAAAAAGTTCACGACGGCCCCGAACGAGCCCGCGCGGAAGGGAAGCTGCCTCATGTCGGACCGGACCCAGAACGGGCGGGCCGGCCCCTGCCGCCGCCGGGCCTGGAAGAGGAGCCGCGCCGAGAGGTCGAGTCCCACGACGCCCCCGAGGCCATCGTGAAGCGCGACCGCGTGACGCCCCGTTCCGCACGCGAGGTCGAGAAACCGCATGCGGCCGAGCTGCGCGTACGGAGCGAGCAACTCCCGCGCGAAAATGGCCTGCTGGCGGGCTTCCCGGTCGTCGCGTTCGGGATAGAGGGCAAGGTACTCCTCCCCGAACCACTCCGCGTACCACGGGTCGCGCTCGGCCGTCATCGCTTCTTTCCGAACTCTGCCCGCGGCTTTGACGGCGGCGAAGAAAAGGAAAAAGAAGAACAAGAAGAAAAATAGGGCTCCGCCGCGCGGAGCCCTGGTAGGAGGCAGGAGGTGTCATGTCGATCCGGCGCGCCCTTTCGGCGCCCACCGGGCCTGACCACTGCCATCGCAAGCCCCATGCCGGGGCGTCCGGCCCCGCGCGGGGACGTCATGCCTTGCCTCTTGTCGCCTTTTCCCCGGTTCAGACCGGCCGCGCCACGGCGAGGCGCGCTTCCGCGAAGCGGGCCTCCGCGTCCGCGGCGTCCAGTTCCTCGTCCCCAGCGGCCCGATCCCGGCGGCCCTCGGCTTCCTGCTTCTCGACAGAGACCGCTGCCGCGTCGATGGCGTCGGGCGCCGCAGCGGCGTCGGCCAGGACCCGAACGGCGTCGCTCGCGATCTCCACGAAGCCGCCGCGCACGGCAACGGTCGCGCGGCGGGACCCGTCGCGATAGCCCACGACGCCGATTCCGAGGAGCGCGATCAGCGGCGTGTGTCCCGGCAGAATCCCGATCTCGCCCCGCTGGGCCGGCAGCGTGACTTCGTCGCACGCCACGGCCTGGAGCACGGCGCGCTCCGGCGTGACGACCGTCAGCGTGAGGCGTTCGTCCAACTCAGGCCTCTGCCTTCAGCCTCTCGGCCTTCTCCTGGGCTTCCTCGATCGCGCCCACGTTGAAGAACGCCTGCTCGGGGAGCTCGTCGTGCTTGCCCTCGACGATCTCCTTGAACGAGCGGATCGTGTCGGCGATCTTCACGTAGCGGCCCGGCAACCCCGTGAACTGCTCGGCGACGTGGAAGGGCTGCGACAGGAAGCGCTGGATGCGGCGCGCGCGCGCAACGATCAACCTGTCGTCCTCGGACAGCTCGTCGATTCCGAGGATCGCGATGATGTCCTGCAGGTCCTTGTACTTCTGGAGGACCTGCTGCACGGAGCGCGCGACCTTGTAGTGCTCCTCGCCGACGATCATCGGAGAGAGGATCTTGGACGTCGAGGCGAGCGGGTCGACCGCGGGATAGATACCGATCTCCGCGATCTGACGCGAGAGGACGGACGTCGCGTCGAGATGCGCGAACGCGGTCGCGGGCGCGGGGTCGGTGAGGTCGTCGGCGGGCACGTAGATGGCCTGTACGGACGTGATCGAGCCCTTCTTCGTGGACGTGATGCGCTCCTGCAGCTCGCCCATTTCCGTGGCGAGGTTCGGCTGGTAACCGACGGCCGACGGCATCCGGCCGAGGAGGGCGGAGACTTCCGAGCCAGCCTGCGTGAATCGGAAAATGTTGTCGATGAAGAGGAGGACGTCTTTGCCTTCCTTGTCGCGGAAGTACTCGGCGGCCGTCAAGCCCGTGAGGCCGACGCGAAGACGCGCGCCGGGAGGTTCCGTCATCTGGCCGTAGATGAGCGCGGCCTTCGACTTCCTCCAGTCCTTTGGGTCGATGATTCCCGACTCCGTGAACTCGAGCCACAGGTCGTTGCCCTCGCGCGTGCGCTCGCCGACGCCCGCGAAGACCGAATAGCCGCCCGCGGCCTTTGCGACGTTGTTGATGAGCTCCATGATGAGGACGGTCTTGCCGACGCCGGCGCCGCCGAAGAGGCCGGTCTTGCCGCCTCGCGTGTAAGGCTCGAGGAGGTCGATGACCTTGATGCCCGTCTCGAAGAGCTCGACCGACGTCGACTGGTCCTCGTACGGCGGGGGCTCGCGGTGGATGGGCCACTTCTCGGCCGTGACGACCGGGCCCATCTCGTCCACGGGCTCGCCGATGACGTTCAGGATGCGGCCGAGAGTCTCCGGCCCGACGGGAATCGAGATGGGCGCGCCGAGGTCGACGGCCTTCATCCCGCGCACGAGGCCGTCCGCGGGCTTCATCGAGATGCACCGCACGCGGTTCTCGCCGAGATGCTGGGCGACTTCCGTGATGATGTCGATCTTCTCGGTCGAGAGACCTTCCTCGTCCGTGATGTGAACGGCGTTGAGGATCGTCGGAAGTTTCCCGGTCGGAAACTCCACGTCCACGACGGGACCGATGATCTGCACGACCCTGCCTTCGTTTGCCATGTTCGGCTTAGCCTTTCCGCACGGACTTTCGGGCCGTTCTCATTCCAGAGCAGCCGCGCCCGAGACGATCTCGATGAGCTCTTTCGTGATGCGCGCCTGTCGCGCGCGGTTGTAAGTGAGGGTCAGGGAATCGATCATGTCGCCCGCGTTCTTCGTGGCGCTGTCCATCGCGGTCATCTGGGCCGCGAAGAACGCCGCCTGCGACTCGAGGATCACGCGATACATCTGGAACTCCAAGAAACGCGGGAGGAGCGTCCCGAGGATTTCCTCGGGCGAGGGCTCGTACAGGTAGTCGACGCCCCCGACGCCGTTTGCAACGTTCGCCGCGCTCTCGAGAGCGATGGGTAAGAGGCGCTTCGTCCTCACGACCTGCGAGATGGCGCTCTTGAACTCGTTCGAGATGACGTACACGGCGTCCGTCTCGCCGGAGACGAACCGCGCCGCGAGGGCGCGCGCGATCTCGCCGGCCGGGGCGGCGCCGAGCGCCGCGAGGCCGGCTTGCGCCTGAAGGATCTCGACGGGGCGCCGCCTCCAGAAGTCGTTCGCTTTCTTCCCGAGCGCCACGAGGCCCACGCTCGCGATGCCGCGACCCGGCGCCTCGCGCAGGAACGCCCCGGCCGCGCGGTTCACGTTCGTGTTGAAGCCGCCGGCGAGGCCCTTGTCGCCGGAGACGACGACGAGGACGACGTTCTTCTCTTCCCTCGTGGCCAAAAGCGGGTGCAGCGGCGCACCGTCCTCCCGGGGGGGGACGCGCGACGCGACCGAACGCAGCGTGGCCTCGAGCGTGGTCGCATACGGGCGGGTGGCGATGGCGCGGTCCTGCGAGCGGCGCAGCTTCGACGCGGCGACCATCTTGACCGCCTTCGTGATCTGCTGCGTGTTCTTCACGCTCCGGATCCGCCGCCGGATGTCGATGAGGTTTGCCATTCTTGTTTGTGCTTCTGCCTCGACCCCGCCTGTCCCGTCGCCCCTAGGCCTGCTTCGCCTCGGGATTCGAGGAAAGGAAGACCTTCTTTGCTTCGACGACCGCGGCGGTGAGCGCGGCCTCGATCTCCTTCGTGAGCTTGCCCGCGTCGCGGATCTCCTGGAGGAGCGGCTGGTGCTGGTTCGTCAGGTACTCGTGGAGGGCCGTTTCGAAGGGGAGGACGGCCTCGACGCGGAGCTCGTCGAGATGGCCCTTCGTGCCCGCGAAGACGGAAGCGATCTGGAGCGCGATGTCCATCGGCACGTACTGGTTCTGCTTGAGGATCTCGACGAGACGACGGCCGCGGTTCAGCTGCGCCTGCGTCGTCTTGTCGAGGTCTGATCCGAACTGCGCGAAGGCCGCGAGCTCGCGGTACTGCGCGAGGTCGAGACGGAGCGTGCCGGAAATCGCGCGCATGACCTTGATCTGCGCCGAGCCGCCCACGCGCGACACCGAAATGCCGACGTTCACGGCCGGACGCTGGCCGGAGAAGAAGAGGTCCGACTCGAGGAAGATCTGCCCGTCCGTGATCGAAATGACGTTCGTCGGGATGTAGGCGGCCACGTCGCCGGCCTGCGTCTCGATGATCGGGAGGGCGGTGAGCGACCCGCCGCCCTTCTCCTTGTTCAGCTTCGAGGCCCGCTCGAGGAGCCGGCTGTGGAGATAGAAGACGTCGCCGGGATACGCCTCGCGGCCCGGCGGGCGCCGGAGGAGGAGCGAGATCTCGCGGTAGGACGCCGCCTGCTTCGAGAGGTCGTCGTACACGACGAGCGCGTGCTTGCCGTTGTACATGAAGTACTCGCCCATCGCGCATCCCGCGTACGCGGCGATGTACTGGAGCGGAGCCGGGTCGGCCGCGGACGCGGCGACGACGATCGTGTGCTCCATCGCGCCATGAGCCTCGAGCGTCTGGACGACCTGGGCGACGGTCGAGTTCTTCTGGCCGATCGCGACGTATACGCAGAAAACGCCTTTGCCCTTCTGGTTGATGATCGCGTCGAGCGCGATGGCGGTCTTGCCCGTCTGGCGGTCGCCGATGATGAGCTCGCGCTGGCCGCGGCCGATCGGGATCATCGCGTCGATCGCCTTGATGCCGGTCTGCATCGATTCCTTGACGGGCATGCGGTCGACGACGCCGGGGGCGAGGCGCTCGACCGGGTAGAACTCCGAAGACGCGATCGGGCCCTTGCCGTCGAGCGGCTGTCCGAGCGGATTTACGACGCGGCCGACGAGCGCTTCTCCCACGGGCACCGAGATGATCCGCTTCGTGCGCTTGACGGTGTCGCCTTCCTTGACGAGGCTCGTCTCGCCCATGAGGACGCAGCCGACATGGCCCTCCTCGAGGTTGAGTGCGAGGCCGTAAACGCCGTTCGGGAACTCGACGAGCTCGCCCGCCATGACCTTGTCGAGGCCGTAGGCGAGCGCGATGCCGTCTCCGACCGACACGACGGTTCCAACTTCGTCGACGTCCACACCCTGCGTGACGCCGGCGAGCTGGGCCTTGATGAGCTGGGTGATTTCCTGTGCGCTGATTTCCGCCATGTTCGTGCTTCTTTCTCCGTCTGGTCAGGCCGGGGCGAGTGCGTGCAGGGCCGCGCGGGCTTTCTCGAGACGTCGGGCCAGCGAGGCGTCGAGCCGCGCGCTGCCGACCGACACGACGAAGCCGCCGAGGAGAGCCGGGTCGACGGCCGTCACGAGCCGGACGGTTTTCTTCGTCCGCGCGACCACAAGGACGCGAAGCGCCTCGAGGACCTCGGCGTCCGCGGGCTGAGCCGTCACGATGCGCGCCTCGACGGCCCGCGTGTCGCGATCCAGATGCGCGCGAATGGCGGCGAGCAGCTCACCGAGAGCGGAGAGACGCCCGTTGTGAAGGAGGATGGTCAGGAGGCGACCGGCGAGCTCGGGCACGCCGACGCGCGACGCCACGGCGGCGAGGAGCGCCTCGCGCTTTCCACGCTCGAGGCCTGGGTTGGAGAGGACCTTTTCGAGCTCGGGCGCCCGATCGTACGCGGTCCGAAACTCTTCGAGCGCCGCGAGCTCGGCGGCCGGCTCCTTCGCGACCGCGAAGAACGCGTCGACGTAGGGACGCGTGAACTTTGCACTCATCCGTTTCCGCCTCACGCCTTTGCCGCGCCGCTCAGGCTGGCGATGCCTTCGTCGAGGAGCCGCTTTTCGTCGCCGGCGGTGACGTTCTTCTTCAGGAGTTCGCGGGCGAGCTCGACCGAGAGGTCTCCGGCGTAGGCGGTGAGCTCGGCGCGCGCGGAACGCACGCGGTTGTCGAGGTCTGCCTGGGTGCGCGCGAGGATCTGGTCCGCGTCCGCCTGGCTCTTCACGAGGAGAGCCGCGTGTTCGGCCTCCGCGTCGTGCCGCACCGCGGTCTTCAGGTTCGCGAGCTCCGTTTGGATACTCTCGAGACGGGCAGCGAGCTCCTTCGCGAGCGCCTCGGCGCGGCGACGGTCTTCGTCGGCCTTTACAAGGGTCGTCGCGACGGTGGTCCTCCGGTTCCCGAAAAACGCCGCGGCCGGCTTTCGGAGGAGAAACCACAGGAGGGCGATGAAGCAGCCGAGGTTGAGGATCTGCCAGGCGAGGCTTGGCACGCCGAGAAATCCCCGAGCCGCCTCGTAACCCTCTTCGGAAAAGAGAAACGCCACGGGCGCGGGCGTCACGCGATCCTCCGGCCAAGGGCGATGGAGGCGATCTCCGCCGCGGTGGTGCGCGCGTTCTTCTCGAGCTCGGAACGCGCCACGCCGATTTGCCCGTCGAGCTTCGCCTGGGCCTCCGCCACCGCGGCGCGCGCCTTCGCGCGCGCGTCCTCGAGTATCGCCTGTCGTTTCGCGTTCGCGTCGGCCCGCGCCGCCTGGCGGGCGGCAAGCGCCTCGCGGCGCGCTTCCGTCAGACGCCGGTCGATTCCGGCGAGCGTCTCTTTCTCCTGGTCGAGCGCTGCCGACAGCGCGGCGGTGGCACCCGCGACCGTGCGCTCGCGTTCCTCGAGGATCGAACCCAGCGGTTTGAGCACAAAGACCCTCAGGACGACGTACGTCGCCCAGAAGATCACCATGACGAGGAGCAGGGAGAGATCGGGTAACTGCATGCGCCCTCGGCGTTACCTGCGCTGCCCCGAAACCGGACGCCGAAACACCAGGACGACGCCGTGGACCCCGGATATGCGCAGGCCGCGGCGTTATCTCACAGCGGCGGCGGTGGGTCAAACACGGAGTCCGTTTCGCGCCCTCGCGCGCGGATGAGGCGCGAGGCAAGATGCTCCCATGGCCGCAGAACCCCGTTCACGGGTTAATTTAATCGATCGATTAAGAAGGGGCGTCGGCGATGCCGATGCCGAGTGGGAGAAGGCGGTGGCCCGCACCCGTCCCGGCGACCTCCTTTGCCGCGAAGGCTGCTTCGGCTGCTGCCTGGGCTCGTTCGAAATCTCCCTTCCCGAGGCGCTCGTCCTCAGGGACGCGGTCTCGGCGCTTCCCGAGTCGAGACGGACCCGCGTCCGGGAGCGGGCGGCGCGGCTCGTGGCCCGCGGCGCTGCGTCGTTTCCGGGAGACCCGGTCGCCGGTGTCCTCGACCCCGGCCGCTCGGAGGAACAGGACGCCGCATATTTCGACGCGCTCGAACACGTCGCCTGTCCCCTCCTGGAGCTGCCCTCCGGGCGCTGCGCCGTCTACGAGTCGCGTCCCGTCACCTGCCGGACCTACGGGCTCGCCTGGCGGGAAGAGCGAGCGGTCGTGCACCCCGCGTGCCCCTTGAACCTCGCGGACGCGACGCCCGCGCACACGCTCGAAACGGCGGTGAATGTCGCGCCCCTCCTCGCGGGAGACCAGGCGCGCGCCGAGTTCGCGCGTGCCGACGGAATTCCCTCGGGTGCGGCGACGACGGTCGCTCACGCGCTCATGGGAACGGCGTTCGCCGAGCCCCGGATGAGTGAGAAAGAGACGCGCTAGGAAGTCGGCGCGCGCCGCGGGGTTTCTTCGGCCCTCGGGGGACCACTCTCGACCGGCCCCTGGATCACCGCGCCTTCTTCGACGACGAGTGTCGGGGTGTGAATGTCGGCGAAGACGCGCGCGCCTGCGTGCAGTTCGACGCGTTCTTTGGCGTACACGCTTCCCTTGATCGTGCCCGAGACCGCGAGGCGCGCCACACGCACGTCGCCTTCCACGACCCCGCCCTCCCCGATCACGAGCTCAGCCTCCGACGTGATCGTGCCCTTGAACTGGCCGTCGATCCGGAAGACGTCGTCGAACGAGAGCGTGCCTTCCAGCCGCGCGCCCCGGTCGAGGAACCCGTTCAACGAGCCTCCGCCCTTCTTCGCGCTCATCTCGGTCCTCCGGAAAGCCGCTCGAAAAGGCCGATCAGCTCCTCCTCCGAGAAAAACGAGATGCGGACCTCGCCTCCGCGCCGCTTCCGAAGGATTACGACGCGCGTCCCGAGCGCGCGCGCGAGCCGAAGCTCCGCGTCGCGCGTGTCGGCGTCCACCGATCGAGTTTTCTTCTTTTTCGCGGTCCCCGCCTGAAGGGTCAAAACGCGCGCCTCGGTGGCCCTGACGGAGAGACCTCGACGCACGACTTCCTTCGCGAGCTGCTCCTGGTCCGCCGCCGACGGCAGCGCGAGAAGGGCACGCGCGTGCCCTGCGGAAAGAGCCCCCTCCTCGAGCGCGGCGCGCACCGCGGCCGGGAGCTTGAGCAGCCGCAGCGCGTTCGCGACGGTCGCGCGATCCTTGCCCACGCGCTCGGCGACGTCTTCCTGCGTGAGGCCGAAGTCGTCCTTCAGGTGCCTATACGCCTCCGCTTCTTCGAGGGCCGTGAGGTCCCGGCGCTGGACGTTCTCGACGAGCGCGAGGAGAAGGTGGTCGCGATCCGTGACGCCCTCGCGCACGATCACCGGCACCTCGGAGAGGCCCGCGAGCCGCGCGGCGCGCACGCGGCGTTCGCCCGCGACGATCCGGAAGCGTCCGCCCTCCTTCGTGACGAGCACGGGCTGCAGGATTCCCGTCCGGCGAATCGACTTCGAGAGCTCTTCGAGGCCGGCGTCATCGAAACGGTGCCGCGGCTGACGCCTGTTCGCGTCGAGAAGATCAAGCCCGACCATTTTCAGGCCCGGGCCCGCCCCCTCGGCCCGCGCCGAAGGAATGAGCGCCGAGAGACCCTTGCCGAGAGCCGTTTTTCTGGAGGCCGCCACCGGGACGATCCTAGCAGCCGGAAGAGGGCGTGGAAGCCGGCGCCTCAGGAGTCGCGCCTGAGAAGCTCCCGCGCGATGCCGAGATACGCCTCGGCTCCCTTCGACTTCACGTCGTAGAGGAGGATGGGCTTGCCGAAGGAAGGCGCCTCGCCGAGCCGCACGTTTCGCGGCACGACGTTCTGGAAAACCACCTTCCCGAAGTGCTTCCGGATTTCCTCGAGAACCTGCCGCGAGAGGTTCGTCCTTTCGTCCCACATCGTGGCGACGACGCCCGCGAGCGCGAGGCGCGGGTTGAGGTTTTCCTTCACGCGCTCGATCGTGGCGAGGATCTCGGTGACGCCCTCGAGCGCGAAGTATTCGCACTGGATCGGCACGAGGACGCCATCCGCGGCGACGAGCGCGTTCACCGTGAGGAGGGAAAGAGAAGGCGGGCAGTCGATCAGGATGTATTCGAAACGGTCGCGCAGCGGTTCGATCTTCCCGGCCAGCCGGTGCTCGCGGTTCTCCTGGTTCACGAGCTCCACCTCGGCGCCGACGAGCTCACGGTTGGACGGCACGAGCGTCAGGTACGGCAGGTCGGTGCCGCGGGCCACTTCGTCAAACGCGGCCTCCCCGCCGATCCAATCGTAGGCGGTGCTCGCGAGGGTGGTCTTGTCCACCCCGAGACCGGACGTCGCGTTCCCCTGCGGGTCGAAATCCACGAGCAGAACCGGACGCTCGAGGACCGCGAGCGCCGCCGCGAGACTGATCGCCGTGGTCGTCTTGCCGACCCCGCCCTTCTGGTTCGCGACGGCGAGAACGCGGGCTCTCCCGCGAGAATGTTTCACGTGAAACACTCGAGCGAGAGGATGCCGCGGAGGTCGGCTCCGGGGGCGGGATGGAACGTGTGTTTCTTCGCCCGGCTCGTCCGCGCCGCCTCGTCCGCGAGCGGCCGCGTCGTCCAGAGGAGGGCGCGCGCGCCGGGAGCGAGAAAGGGTCGGGCGGCGCGCACGAGCTTCCCCGCCGAGCCCACGGCGCGGGTCGTCAGCACGTCGTACCGCCGGGCTCCGTCCATGGGAAACGAATCCGGGAATCTAGCGTTCACGGCCCGGGCGGTCAACGCGAGACGGTGGAGCGCCTCGTCGAGATACGCCGCCTTCTTGCGGGACGATTCGATGAGCGTTCCCACGAGATCGGGCCTCACGATGAGAAGCGGAATCGCGGGAAAGCCCCCGCCGGAGCCGAGATCGAGAAGGCGAACGGCGCACCCTCGGGGCCTCGGGAGCAGCGCGAGGCCGAGCAGGGCATCGAAGAGATGCGTCTCCACGAGGACTTCCGGGTCCGCGGAATGCGCCGAAACGAGGTTCATCGCCGCGTTCTTTTCGAGCAGGATCGAAAGGAACGCGGCGAGGCGGTCCGAAGCCGCCTCCACGCGGGCGCGCTCCTCCCCGGGGACTCTTTCGACTAGGGAGCGAACCCGGTCGTCGAGCCTGGCGCCGCTCGTGCCGCTGGTGTCGCTCATGCCGCTGGTGTCGCTCATGCCGCAACCTCACGCCTGGCGGCGAGGAGCCTCGCGAGCAAAAGCGTCACGGCGGCGGGCGTCACGCCCTGCAGGCGCGACGCCTGTCCGAGCGTCCGGGGGCGATGCCGCTCGAGCTTCTCTGCCGCCTCCCTAGACAGGCCGGGAAGTCCCGCGAACACGAAACCGTCCGGAAAGACGCGCCCTAGAGAGCGCGCGACGCGGGCCACCGCGTCGCGCTCGCGCGCGATGAAGCCCTCGTAACGGAGGTCCGCGACGAGCCGGTCCCGCTCCTCCGGCCGGAGCGCGGCGAGGTCCGCGGCCGCGCCGGAATCGAGCATGTCGGTGTCTGTGCAGAGCTCCTCGATCGCGTCAAGATCGGTCCCGGGCCGGCGCAGGAGGCCACCGAGCGTCGTCTCCTCCACGAGACTCACCCCACGCGCGGCGAACCGCTCCTTCGTCGCGCGGTCCGGTCGCACGCGCGCGGCGTTCAGCCTTCCGCGGAGGCGCGCCACCCGCGCCTCCGCCTCGAGCACCGGCGCGGCCTCGCGCTCTCTCACGAGGCCGAAAGCGAGCGCGATCCCGGTGAGTCGCGCATAGGCGGTGTCGGCCCCGAGGAGGAGGCGATGTTCGGCGCGGGACGTGAGGAGGCGATAGGGCTCGTCGAGGCCGAGCGTCACGAGGTCGTCGAGCATGACGCCGATGTACGCCTCGTGCCGGCCGAGGCGAAGCGGCTGGTCGCCCGTCACGGCCCGCGCCGCGTTCGTGCCCGCGACGAGGCCCTGCCCCGCCGCCTCCTCGTATCCGGACGTGCCGTTGATCTGTCCCGCGAGGAAGAGCCCCGGAAGAGAGCGCGTCTCGAGCGAGACGTCGAGCTGCTCGGGAAACACGATATCGTACTCGACGGCGTAAGCGGGCCTCAGGATCTCGGCCCGCTCGAGGCCGGGGATCATCCTCACGATCGACTCCTGGGTCTTCTCCGGCAGCGACATCGACAGGCCGTTGAGGTAGAGCCAGTCGGTCGACAGGCCCTCCGGCTCGACGAAGATCTGATGCCTCGGCTTGTCCTTGAAGCGGACGACCTTGTCCTCGATCGACGGGCAGTAGCGCGGCCCGCGGCCCGTGATCCGGCCGGAGTAGAGCGGCGAGAGCGGCAGGCTTTCGCGGATCAGGTCGTGTACCGCCTCGTCCGTGTGCGTGAGCCAACAGTCGACCTGGCGCTGCCGCGGGAACGCCTCCTCGCGCGACCGGAACGAGAACGCGACCGGCCGCTCGTCTCCCGGCGCGCGCGTCATCTTCGCGACGTCGACCGTACCCGCGCGGACACGCGGCGGCGTTCCCGTCTTCATCCGACCGAGGCGGAGGCCGAGGCTCGAGAGCGCGTCCGACAACGCGCGCGCCGGCGGCTCATTCCAGCGCCCGGCCTCCCACCGCGCGTCCCCTACGTGCACGAGGCCGCGAAGAAACGTCCCCGTCGTCACGACCGCGGCGCCGCAGGCGAGCGTCGAACCGTCCTCGAGCGTCAGGCCGGCAAGCCGCCCTTTCCGCACGAGAAACCCCGCGGCGGTGCCCTCTCCGAGCGTGACGTTCTTCGCCTCGCCGAGCACCCGCAATAACTCTTCCGCATAAAGTGCTTTGTCAGACTGACACCGCAGGCCGCGCACGGCGGTTCCGCGCGATCCGTTGAGCACCTTGAACTGGATCGCCGTCCGATCCGCGACGAGCCCCATCGCGCCTCCCAGTGCGTCGATCTCGCGCACGACCTGTCCCTTGGCGAGACCCCCGACCGCGGGGTTGCAGCTCATGCGCCCGACCGTGGAGAGCGCGCGCGTCAGGAGGAGCGTCTTTCTTCCGAGGCGCGCGGCGGCGAGCGCGGCCTCTGAGCCCGCATGTCCCCCTCCCACGACAATGACGTCCCACCGCGCCTGCATCCCCGCCACTCTACTTGCCCACGCAGAACGCCGCGAAAATGCGGTCCAGGAGCTCTTCGGTCGCCGTTTCGCCCGTGATCGCCCCGAGAGCCGCGAGCGCCTCGCGAGCGTGCGCCGCGACGAGCTCGGGTTCGCCGGGCACGCTCCGC
>OCZT010001444.1_pt1 | contig 24597 bp, 11 predicted proteins | sample 1539031 | NCBI WGS metagenome assembly OCZT01 (sample SAMEA3539308, study PRJEB22396) | soil metagenome | biome: tundra; feature: field; material: soil | place: USA | collected 2010-05 | depth 0.15 m | reverse complement strand
CCGCCTTGAAGAATCAAGACGGAGGAGCCTCCTTGCGCCTTACTTACCGGAGTGCCAACGGCGAAGAGGGTTACCCTGGCACGGTAGACGTGGCGGTTACATATAGTGTCTCTGACGATAATGTATTCATAGTTGAGACCGATGCCGAAACAGATCTAGGGCGAGAGAAAAACCAACTTGACCTACCAGCGTCCGACTGCGACCCATGTGTTCCGAGCAGCCAGTTCCGGACTATCTGGGCACCACCAAGAGGGTGATGGACTGCGCAGGAAACTTGGTTGTTATGGTGCTGCTTATACTTCCAGATGCAGGCGCGGTCACTGCGACATCGGGCTGCGAAACGATTGCATTCAGGTTGGCGTTGCTATAAAGGTAAATCTGCGCAGTGGAACTGGATGATGCGAAGTTCGCCAGGGAAAGGGTTGAAGTCATGTCTCTGTAAGTCTTGTTAATCACCACCACTGTAACGGCACCGTCCAAGCTGCGCTGAGCGCCATAAACCGCGAGTTGGCCTTCGCCGTCGTTGTTTGACGAGTTGGTGCTGGTCGAGGCCAGCGCTGTGTGCCAAACACCGATTTGTTGCCATCGTAGTTACGATAGATGGCGAATGCCATGTTGCCGGGGCCCTGCGTGTTGTAGGCGCTTGCCGGCCAAAAAGCACCCAAATCGAGTCCCTCGCGTCCAAAGATACCCAGGATGTCCGCTTGCGTCACTGCGCCATTGATGGACTCCAAGCCGCCAAAGTTATACTCATCGATGGCTGTTTTTGTGCCGGGGTAGTCAATCGCAACCCACTTCTTCAGCATGGTGATGAGTTCGGGTGCTTGCGGGGGAAGCGAACAGCTTGATGTGTAATTCGGGTCAGTTAGGTAGTTGGGTTGCGGAAAACTGGGGTCGGTATATGCCGGATCCCAGAAGACACGTGTCCCATTCATGCGCACCTGCTGCTCGCTGGTATTGCCGGCGGAGGTGAATGCGACCGAGTTACCGCTATAGATGGGTGCAAGGTAGCCGTGTATGTCAACGTAGTCGAGCAGGCGCATGCCGTATCTCTGAGAGTAGTTATTGAATTGTTGGAGATAATACTCGATCAACGGGGCGCCGCCGTGCGCCTCGCGGTCGATGGGGCCGCTCCATGGCTGATAGCATGGGCCAGTGCTGTAGCCATTATCGATATCCTTCATGGAATAGAAGTATGCCCACCAGTTATCAATGACCGGACCGCTGACCATGGTAGTGGGATCGATTGTTTTGATGGCCAAGGCGGTTCCTAGGCCGCCGTTCGTTACTTCGTCATAGGTGAATGGGTTTGGGTGCACATCGCGATGCACAGCGCTCCACCAGGTGGGTTCGTTATCCAGATCCCAGATGGCAACGCCCTTTCCCATGCCCGTTAACGGGTTGGCAGCACCGTAAACACTATATATAGAGTCAACCCAGCCTCCGGCCCAGGTACTATCTGCCCACTTTAGAGTTACCGATCCCGGTGCGGGGGTTGATGCGGCCGTGATATCGGGAGGGGCTTCGGAAAGGCTGGTGATGGCCGCGATGGTGTTATTGCCGTAGATGTCGCAACCACCGGAGTTTGTGCAACCGGCGGTCCCATCAGGGTAAATGCCGCTGCCGCAGGTTCCGTTGTAGCTTGTCTGGCCGGGATACGACGCTTGAGTAAAGCTGCAAGCCCCTGTGATGTTATTGGCAATCCAGCCAAGCACGGGTACCGTGCCCAGGGTGGCGGCGCCAATGCTGGAGTCGGTCGTGATCAGGCCGGTAAAGTTTCCGCCGCCCAACATGTTGGCTGCGCCTGTGAAGTTCTCAAAGTAATAGTCGCTCGCAGAGTTGGTCGTGTTCGTTTTGTAGTTGTAGCGGGAGATGTCGTCTCCACCCCAGCGAACCAAGCCAGGGTGTGCGGCCGTGGCCGAGGCCTGGTCAAGAAAGTACCCGTTCATCCCGTAAATGTAAGGGCTGATGGCGTGTGTCTGGTTTGCCACGTCGACGGTCAGGAAGGGCCGGTGACCGCAGACGGCTGGCTGAGGGTGACGGTCGTGCTGCCGCTCTTGGTGGTGTCCTGGGTGCTGGTAGCCTTTACGGTGACGGTGGGTGGGGCTGGATACGGAGTGGTGTAAAGTCCGGAGGAACTGATGTCGCCGGGACTCAGGTTGCTGCCCGAGGGCGCGGCCACCGACCAGCTAACCGACTTGCTGAAATTGCCGAGCCCGGTAACTGTCGCCACGAATTGTACCTGAGTTCCAATAGTTGCGATGTTTGGCGACACGGTGATCGAATCGATTTCCGAGCCGTTGTAGGTTGCAGTGAGAGTAGTGTTGGCATTCAATGTCACATCGCACATGCTCGCATTGGGGTTGGAGGTACATCCGGTCCATGAAACGAAGGAGTAACTGCCAAGCACGATGGGGGCGCTCAACGTAACTACAGTTCCGGAGTTATAGGTGCGCGTAAAACTTGTGGTTCCACCTGCGGCCCCGTTGTTGTCAGGAGGAGAGACTCCGATGGTCACGCCGCTCGAAGGGGCCACCGAGTTCACTGTTAACACATACGACGTTGGACTCGCCGTCACCATTACCGATGCTGTTCCCGAAGCGCTTGCGTACTGGAAGAACTCGCATTGTCTGGCGTGTAGTCGACAGCCAGCGTATGGTTCCCTATCGCAAGAAAACCGGCATGAACATCGATGGATGCGCTGCCGTTGCTCAGAGCCGCGGGGGCGAACGTGCCAGCCCCGATGGTCAGTGTCACGGTGCCGGTTGGCGCAGGGCTACCGTTGCCCCCACTTACGTCGATCATTACCGTCAAATCCTGAGCTGTGGTGACGCTCGGCGAAGAAGGCGTTACGGTAACGGTTGGAGTGATCTTCGACAGGGCCGTCACCTTTACCGAACCAGTTCCAGTTGAGCTGTTGTAAGTTGAGGAACTCGCTGAATCGGGCGCATACCTTGCCGTCAATGTATCGTTCCCCGTGGCGAGCGAACCGGCTGGAACACTGATGGATGCGCTGCCGTTGCTCAATGGGGCGGGGGCGGAAGTGTAGGCGCCGCTGGCTAGCGTTACTGTTCCGGTGGGCGCCGGGTTGCCACTGACGGCAATTGCCACCGTCAGAGCCTGTGCAGGGTGATACTTTGCGAAGACGGTGTAACTGTGATCATGGGGGTCGTCTTGGAAGGCGGCGGATTCGTAGACGGCGAGCCACCGCCGCCGCAGGCCGCCACCAAAAGGCTCACAGCGGCGCCAAGCCAAAATGCCGCGTGAAGTTGGACGCTCCTCATAATTCAGCCTCTTCCTCGATGCGGCGGCGAGACTCGCCTTGTTCCGGGTCAGAGCGACGGATCCACTCCACGCTTCGCTCATGGTTTTCGCGCGGGTTGATTCTTCGCCGAAAACAGGACCGCCCCTCAAACGCTCTTCGATCCTGCAAGGGGATTGTTTCGAGAGCGGATTCATCGGCCGCATGGACCATTTGCGACAACGCGGGAGCGATTTCTCGCTCCCGCGTTGTTATTGCAGGATGGTGTGCCGTGTCTACTGCACGACGACGCTCAGCGTGAAGGGCAGCGACATTTGGTTCGTGTTGCCGTAGAGGATGATGGGGCCTTGGCTGCTGGGGACTATCTCGCTGCCAACCTGCTGTGCGGTTATGCTAGCCGCATAGGGAGTTCCGGCAGACGGAGTTCCGAGGACAGGAGTCGATCCCAGGTTCACGGTACTGCAGGCAGTGATGGCTGCCACCGAGGTGCCCAGGGCCAACAGGCAAATCAACATCAGGACGCCCTTCTTATGCACGGACTTACGGCTGAATGCAAGACCCACCAGGCCCAGTCCAAACATGGCTGCAAATTCAAAGGGCGAGGAATTCACATTTTGGCTGCTGGTGGTTCCCGCGGGTACATTCGTAGTAACGGTGACAGTGATGGTTACAGGTTTCGATGGGTCGGTATCGACGAGCACCTCGTCTGGATGGAGAACCCCGTTGATGTCCGTGTAATTGCCACCAGTGAATGTGCAGGTCGCATGAGCTGGCAGATTCTGGCAATTGAAGGCCAGCGGCAGTGTGTAGTTGTTCAAAGTTAGCGTCGGCGTCGAACTGGGGTAAGCAGGATTCGTGCTTACTCCATAACCCAATATCGACGTAATGGTTAGCGTGGTACTCACCGTTCCCTGGGCCGGATAGGTTGCAGTCGGAACAGTAACGGTGGCCGGATTTGGCGTGATGGCAACGCTGGGCTGGCGGAGTTCAAGGAATGAGATGGGTCCGCCCCCCAAGGTTGTTGTCATCGTCATCGGGGCATAGTTCGCGTCACCGCTGTAGACGATGCTGGTGATGGTTTGTGGCGTGACCTCGTTCGGTATGTTCGTGGTGGTCGTAATCTCCAGGCAGCCGAGTTGGAGGGTTGCGCTGCCTGTGGCATCCAGGGAGTACGAACCCAAAGGAAGCGTATTTGGCGGAATGCCATTCGGACCGCACTTCGCTGTTGTCCCTTGCATAAATGAGAGTGTTCCGGTTGGAACCAGCCCAGGAGCGCCTTGCACCGATACCGTGTAGTTGGTGAGGTACGAATTGAGCGAGCCGTCGTATGGTATGTACTTTCCTGTCTGGTTCCCTATGAAAAGCACGTAGGTCGGATTCGGAAGGTCGGGAGCAGCCACGAGCGGGTTGGCTCTGCCCACTATCCAGGGAGTCGAGGCTGTGGACGACCCATACACTCTGTCACCGATGTACTTGGCGCTGAAGGTGTGGCTCCCGGCAGGGATCGAAGCAACAGCGACAGTGACTGATCCATTTACCAGGGCAGCGGGAGGCTGCGCTACGCCGTCCACGGAAACAATGACGTTCCCTGTAGGCGTAACGCCGGTGCCGCTTGCTGAAGCGACGTTCACGGTGACGGGAGTACTCAGGACGTTTGCGCCGCTCCCCACGGTAATGGTCGACTTGCTGGCCGCAAGGGCTGCAGCTACTCCCGAGGCATCCACAACAACAGGAGAAAACGCCGCATTGCTCTGAACCGTTATCACGCTCGAAATGGGACCCTGCACTCCCGGTCCCAACGGGTCCATGGTGATTGCCATGGCGCACGTCGCTGCCGGCGCCACAGGACTGCCACAACCTGTCGCGCTGAAATCCACCGCGTCACTGCTGCTGAAGCCGGTAACTGTCAACTGGGAATTGCCAATGTTCATCAAATTGGCAGTCGCCGTTCCCGAAGACCCAAGGGCCGGTGAGCCCAGGTTGACTGCTCCATCGATGCTCACCAGATGAAGGTTCTTGGCCGTTCCATCCGCCAGGTACACGTTGCCGGCTTTGTCGAGAGCCAAACCGGTAGGATTGGTCACGGCCGCTGCAATGGTAGCCTGGGTGCTCGGATCAAGAGCACCGCTGACAAATGGAATTCGCACCGCGCCGCCGCTCATCCCGGCATACACGGCCCCCGATGGATCGATCGCCAGCCCTGTTGCAGCGCCCAGTGCAGGCAGCAGAGTTGTTCGCGTACCGTTAGCCTGCACCTCAATGAGTTTCGGTGGGTCGACCACGTAGAGGTTGTTGCTCGCGTCTACGGCGACCACAGATGGGGCGGTAAACCCGGTCAGGTCAGTTTCAATTTGAGCGGTGGCTCCGAAGTTCCCACCAGGATTGCCGAGTTTCACCACTCGGGTGTTGTCAGGGTCGGCGATATAGAGATTGCCCAGGCCGTCTGTCGAAAGGTTCAGCCTTGTACCCAGGCCGGTCTTCAGCGTCATTTGACCAGAGGCACTCAGCCCGCCGGGAATATTAGGCACCTCGAACACATTGCCACTGTCTGCAATGAACACATCCCCGGCGCCATCGACTGCAACACCGGTCGGTGCCGCCAGCCCAGTGCCCACGGAATCAGGAGGCGTACTTGCAGTCGCTCCTGCCGGATACATCAGGACCTGTTTAAGACCGGCATCCACCACGTAGGAATTGCCAGCGGCGTCCGCTGCAACTTCACCGGGCGTGTTCAAATTTGCGCCCACCGGACCCTCAAGAGCAGGGGTGATAGAAATGTCCGCGGCCTGACCTGTTCCATACAGTGTTATCGAGCCTAAAACGTTGTTCTGCGCATCCATCATAAGCAGCTTACCGGAAACGTCTCCGGCAGCATGCGGGCTGAGAGCAACATTCACAGAACAGGTGCTCAATGCTGCCATGGCCGTTCCCGTCGAGCAGGTCCCGCCGCTGGCAATCGTGAAGTCCGGAGTTTTTGAGCCCGCTTCCAGAATCGTGAAACTATCCGGATTAACGCCCGCGCTAAACCCGAAACTGACAGCTGACGGCGTCCCTTGCGCTCCAGCGGCAGCAGACCCCAGATTCACATTCGACAGGGCCACGGACGCGACGTCGTTGATTCCGTTCCAGCCGCCCCATGAACCCGGCTTGGTCGGGATATACATGATTCCACGCCGAAAATCGAAATCAACGTTGGCATATACCGGAACAGCAGCCAGCAGCAATGCGTCACTTGGATTTGGAATTCCATTTTCATTCGGGACCAGGTAGACGCCGTTATTGTTATCACCCACATAGACGTTTCCTGAGGCATCAACCGCGACACCGGCTGGACTGGAGAGTTTTGGATCCACGCGGAACAGCCCCTGATCGTTGGCCCGGTTCGTCGTACCGGCGGGAATGCGCAGAATGCCGGTGGCGCCCCCGTCTTCAAAGAAGTAGATATTACCGGGGGCATCGATGGCCAGCGTCTTGGCACGGCCTTTCAAACTGCTGATGACAGTTGCACCGTTAGTGAAATTGCCGCTGGAGTCGATGCTGTACGAATAGATAGCGGGCGCATTCTCCGCGCTCACCACCATGGTTGCGGTTCCATTGGTCACATTGGAGCTTATCGTGAGAGCTCCCGCTTGGAACCAGTTCGGATTCGTGCCAAGGTTGGCCCATGTATAGATGGTGGTACCCGGGCCTGAGAGATTCCAGGTGTGGTTCACGCTATCATACGGAATTCTCATCAAATCGGAATTCCAGTTTTGCCCGATCCACAAATTGTCCCAGGGATCGATGGCTACACCCATGTTGGACCAGGCGCCGCCGGGACCCGATGTACCCGGAGCGGCTAGCGTAATCATCGGGCTGCCGTCTGCAGGGAATTCGTACAAGGCTCCCTGCTCAAAGCCATCGACGACAAGATCTCCTCTGCTGGAGATCGCAGTCTCCCAAACTTGCCCCCACGTTGCCGGATGGGTCTGTAGGCCGGTGGGCGGGCCGGTTACAACCGTTGGGACCACGCCAATGCCGGACAGCGATACCGAAGAAAGAAGATTGCCATTTGCATCGCGCATTTCGAGCTTGGCAGAGACATTGCCTATGTTATGGGAGATCATCGCAACATTCACGGTGCAGGAAGTACCCGCCGCATAGGTTGTTCCAACCGAGCAGGTTCCGCCGCTGACGATGGCGAAATCCACTGATTCGCCGCCCGCTCCTACAATCTCGATACTGGCCGGCGTCTCGCTCGCGGCGAACCCAAAGTCGATGGTTTGTCCCGCACTTTGCACATAAGCAGCGCCCGACCCAAAAACCAGGTTCGACAAGGCAACCGCGACGACATCGTCGTAAACCGCTCCGCCGGGCGAAGTCCAGCCACCGTTTTCACCCTGCTTCGTCGGAACATAAATGATTCCATGAAGAAGATCGATGTCGACGTTGGCATAGGCTGGAACAGCAGCCATCAGAACCGCGTGGCTCGGATTCGGAGTTCCGCTTTCGTTGGGGACGAAGTACACGCCGGCCGTGGAATCGCTCACATAGACGTTTCCGTTTACATCAACAGTAACGCCCTTCGGATTGGCGAGGTTTGGATCCACGCGTGTGAGAGATTTATCGTTGGCCAAGCCAGTTATCCCGGCGGGAACCTCTACAATGCCGTTCAAGCCACCATCTTCATAAAGATAGATATTGCCTAGCGTGTCGATGGCCAGCGACCTGGCACGACCCGATAAGGTGGATACAACCGTGGTGCCATTGCTGAAATTGCCGCTGGAATCGATCGTGTACGAATAGAGAGCCGGCGCGTTCTCCGCGCTCACAACCATGGTGGCGGTGCCATTGGGCGCAAAGACGCTTATCGCGAGAGCTCCCGCCTGGAACCAGTTCGGATTGGTGCCGAGATTGGCCCATGTATAGGTGATGGCATTCGGGTCCGAGAGATTCCACGTGTGGTTAACACTGTCATACGGAATTCTCATTAAATCGGAGTTCCAGTTTTGCCCAATCCACAAGTTATCCCAGGGATCGATGGCTACGCCCATGTTGGCCCAGGCGCCGCTGGCCCATTTGCCCGGAGCAGCTAGCGTAATCATTGCTCCGCCGCCCGCCGGAAACTCGTACAAGGCACCTTGCTCGAAGTCGCCAACGACAAGATCGCCCTTGCTGGAGATCGCAGTTTCCCAAATCTGCCCCCATGTTGCCGGATGGGACGCAACGGCGCTGATGGGGCCGGTTGCAACCATCGGCGAAGTGCCCTGGCCTGCGGATCCCTGAGAAAAACAAACGCTGAAGAGCAGTGCAAGCGCAATTTTGGTGAACCCGCGCAGAGAGATGATCGACTGGATGGCCATGACAATCCTCCTAAGAAACTTGTACCGAGCAACATCGCGAGTGGCCTTGTTCCACCCGGGCATTGAGCCTTTCCAACTTGCCGCTCTTGGGGGGCAGCCTCGCCCCCCAAAAGCCGTATTCCCGCAGCGTCCCCCGGCGGCCCCTATTGCACGGTGACCGGCAAAGCAAACGGAAGTGAAACCAGTGCCCCGTTCCAGGTCGTGGTTACGACCACGTTTGAGGTTCCGCTGGGAGTCGTGACAATCGGTGCAGGCGGCGTATGCGTATAGCCGCTGTTGCTGCAGGCGGTCACGCCGAGGACTGCGCTGGTAAGCATCAGCATCAGGCAGATGATCGTAAGCGCGCGGCTATTGAATCTGGTCTTTCTGCCGAACGCCAGGCCGAACAGGCCGAAGCCGAAAATGCTGGCAAGAGCCCACGGCGCCGGCCCTGTTCTCAGGGCGGCAGTACCGCCGTTGACAGGCACGTTGGTGCTGATGGTCATAACGACAGTGGCTGATCCTCCGGTGGGAGTAATCAGAACCGTAGTGGCGTCGAACGTGCACTCTGAGTACTTCGGGAGCGAGGCTGTGACACACCCCAAAACGACCGCTGACTTGGGCCCGCCAAACCCGACCAGCCCCTGCAGGTTAAGGGAAACCGCTCCTGGCACGCCGGCTTTCACCGTGAGCGTCGCCGGCGTGGCCGTAATCAACACGCTCTGATTGATGACCTGGAATGTAGCCACGACTAACGTCGCCGTCGAATAATTCTGGTCGCCGGAATAGACAGCCGTTAGGGTGTAGGTGCCGCGCGCCAGATTACTGGTATTAAAGGTGGCGGATCCCAGTCCATTCAAGGTGATCGGGGGTTGCTGCGGATCTGCCAGATTCGATCCATTCATAAAGGCCACGGTTCCGGTCGGCGTTCCCACCCCAGAGGTCACGGTTGCAGTGATTGTGTTACTGCCCCCGAACAACAGGTATGTAGCAGGCGTGGTCACGCTGATGGATGGGGTAGCCTGGTTTACGGTGAACGTAATTTGCGGGGCCACGCTCACGGCGAAGTCTGGAGGCGTACCAACCGTGCCGTATCCCTGGTAGGTTGCGTTCACTTTGTACGTTCCGCCCAACAGATTCGAGTAACTGAACGTCGCGGCGCCAGCCACCAGTTGTGCGGATTGCGTGCCATGGCCGGTGACCTTGACTTGTACCGCCCCCTGCGGCGTGCCGGCTGTCGAGGTAACCGTAACGGTGACAGTCACGCTTCCCGGGTAGGTCACGTTTGCAATCGGCGAAATGACAGTTGTTGTCGCCGAGCGATTATCTACGACCGGGTTTGCCGAGAGTCCCAGGGAAACAGAAGGCGCATTCGTGGCATTGCTCAGGATGGCGAGGGACGCCGTCTCAGTTCCCGAGGAAAGGCTCGGGATCACCCCGAAGCCGAAATAGCAGGACATCGCCGCGGCAATGGGGGCTGTGGGATCGCATGCTGGACTGTCGCCGGCCGACGCGAGCAAGAAGTCGGCCGCGTTGGTGCCAGTAAACAGGTCACCGGCCAGCGGCGAGAGGGTCAACGGCAGGTTGCCGATATTGAATAGCTGAACTTCCGCGTCGGTCTCGATTGACGGGGTCACAATCCCGTAAGCAAAACTACCATTGACATTCAATTCTGCGACGGTTGGAGTTGAGCCGGCGCCCATATAAGACACATACAGGTCCCCGGCTCGATCCAGCGCCACACTCGTTGGAGAGTTGACGGTACCTAACCCAATGCCTACGAGGTGATTGAAGTTCAGCGTGCCATCTTCTGCGGGAATACGGCTCAGCCCGTCTGTTCCAGCTACATATACCGATCCGGAAGCATCCACGGCCAGCCCAGTGATGGTGCCGGAAAGTCCAGTGGTGATAGTAGTCTGTTCGCCCAGAGGTGTTACTTCATCCAGATTCGATCCATCGGCGACAAAGACATCTCCATCCGAATCTACGGCTACGGCCGACGGTTTTGTGAATCCACCGAGAGCGAAACCGGCGTCGAGGCTGAGGGTTGTTCCGCTTAAGAACGTGGACTTTGTGGAGGGATTGGAAACCTTCACCACTCGCGCATTTGCTTGGTCGGCGGCGTACACGTTGCCGGCGCTATCCACCGCAAGGTTGAGGGTGGCGCCAAGCCCGCTCTGGATGACACTCTGCGCTGCGAAAGCTCCCGCAACGAACGGAACTTCAATGACCTTGCCCGAGTCGCCGATATAGACGTTGCCTTGTCCGTCCACTGCCACCCCGGTGGGCGATGTGAGACCGGTGCCAATCGACACCCCGGCGGTCGCCCCTGTCGAGCCGGCTGGATATTCGAACACCGAGCCCTTACCGGGATCTGCGACATAGGTGTTGCCATTCGAGTCAACCGCAACTTGCGCAGGCGTTGAGAATCCACTGCCGATCGGCGAAATTGCAGGAGCTCCGAGCAGAGACACTTCCGGCCCCTGTCCGACACCGTAAACGTAGGTAGCGCTGTTGGGAATGACATCGTTGCTCGCGTCAAGCATCTGCAACTGGCCCGACACGGTTCCTGCTACGCGGGGATTGACGGCAAGCCAGTATTGGCAGGTGGTATACGGCTGGTAAGCCGTGCCCGCCGTGCAAGGGAGAACCGTGGTATCGACGGAAGGAGGAGTCGTATTGGGATTGAGTAGCGGATTTGTCGAAACCACGGTGAAATCGGAGCCGTTACCGGGCTGGGAGAGCACAATCTTGGCGGGCGTCGTCGCCGCCGCTCCGGCGAAGGTAACGAAGACCGTCCCAGGTGCACCCTGCGTGCCGATCGGAGATGCGCCGAGGTTGATGCTGCCCAGCGAGTACTGGACCCAATTATTCGTGCCGGGCACTGTGGGCGCATTGCTCAATGTCGAGTTCGGAGACGGCCATCCATTCGTCGCAGTGGGAATCCATAGGTATCCTCGCGGGTCGATTGCAATTGCAGCCGAAGCGGCGACCGGCGCCACCATTACCGCATGGTTCCAATTGAGAGACGCCTGGGTGGCCGTTGAGGGGCTCCCGCTCTCGTTGGGGACCATCAGTACCATGTTGGCATTGCCGTCGCCACCAGCGCTTCCCCCCGTGTCGAGCGTGCTCGATAAGTAGAGGTCGCCAGCCGCGTCTACGGTAACGCCCTTGAACTCCAACTGGGCTGCAGGAGGATCAATGCGCACAACGGGAGATACCTCGCCCACTACCGTGCTGTTTACGGTTGCGGGGATCATCCACACACCGATGGCGACTTTGTTGCGAGCGTTCCAGGGATCCTCGATAAAGAAGACATTGCCCGCATGATCGACCGTCATTTTGGCGGCCTCGGCCACCAGATTCTTTACAAGCGTTGTTACAGGCCCCGTGTTCCCGTTGGCATCGACGGAGAACTTCAAAATGGATGGCGAGCTCTCGGTACTGACATACATATTGTTGTTGTCGTCGAATGCTACTTCGCGGCTGCCGGACCCTCCAACAATAAGGTCACCCGCCGTCCAGTCGCTGGAGCCGGTCAGGTTCCAGGTTCCATTGGTCCCATTTGGGCCGGGGGTGTAGGGAACGCGATAGAAATAGGGCGTGGTGAATTCGCTGGTGATATAGAGGGTGTCATAGTTGTCGAGCGCCATTCCGACGTTCCAGAAACTTCCGCCGCCCTTCAGCACAGCGCCCGGCGCCGACAGCGTGGTCAGAGTCGTGTCGCCAGGGGCCAACAGATAGAGGGCGCCCTGCTGCGCGTCAAGAAACAGAATATTCCCGTTCTTCGCGACAACAATCCTATAGATCTGGCCATACTGGTTCACGATGTTCTGATTGGGCACGACCGAGCCGACCATAACCGGAGCTTGCGCCACGGCCAAGAAGCCTCCCAGACAGGCAACGCTCAGAACCAAATTCACGATCCCGGCAAAGCGGCGAAGAAAAGTTGCGAACTCGATGGCCATACTATCCCTCCCAAACATATCCACTGCAGGACAACTTTCGATCAGCAATCCTGCCGGCTCCCATGCGTCTTGCCGGCGGACCGAGATGCTCATTTCCTATCCATAGAGATCTGGCACGTTTGTTCCGCCATCTCTCTAACCAATTTCGCAGCGGCCTGAAGATGCACGCACAGGCCGCTGGTTGAAATCCGCTAGAAGTCGAACTTGACGTTCAACTCGACCAAGCGGCTCCCGTACTTGATTGCCGCAATGCCGAATCCCTTTTCCGTGAGATCTGTTTGAGTGAGCGTCTGCCCGGCCGTACCAAACTGCTGCACCAAGGTCAGGTCGGATTGCGTGTTGTTGTTGTTGAACGAGACCAGCGGGTGATTGAGAAAGTTGAAGGCCGCTACCCTGAATTGCAGGTTCCGCTTCTCACCCATGCCAAAGTTCTTCAGCAACGACAAATCGTGATTCATGAATGCCGGGCCGCGAATATACGGGGGGCGCAACACGCCGTTGCTCAAGGGAAGCGGAATTCCAAAGCAAGTCCCGTTGATGTACTGGTGGTCGGCCGGTCCCCCGACCGGGTTACAGGTGATGGTCGGCATGAGCTGAATGTCGGGCGTGCCAAGCCAGACGGTAGGATTCAACTGCGTCACACAGTGGTGGTTTCCATTCGCGTCCGCGGGGATGTTATAGACGTTCAAGCAAGTCGTGTCTGAGCCGGGCGACGACTGGTCTCTATACAAGGTCTGAACCGGCTGAATCGCGCCATAACCAAAGCCGAAATTCTGGCCTCGGATGGATGCCAGCGGGGGGCCGCTTTGGAACGTTGAAATTCCGGAGACCTGCCAACCATTGATCACCTCGTTCAGAGGCCTGAACCCAAGGTGGTAGCGAGTGCCCAGATCGACCAGGTAATGCACGTTGAATACATTGGTGCGATCGTAGGGCGTCGGGCTGTAGTCGTTGCGCAGATTGAACGGATCCGGCAGAATGTTGCTCCACGACGCGGCCGTGGCCAGGTTTTTCGAGAATGTGTAGTTCGCGCCAAACTGAATGCGGCCGGCAGACTTGTTCCAGGCAATCTGCAAACTATTGTAGGTGGAGTAGTAGTCGTGCTTGAGCTGGTAGATGTTCGAGTAGAACGGGTACGGGCGGAAAAAGTCCTGCTCGGGAGTGGTCAAGCCGCTTAGGTCGGGGGTCCCGTTCTGCGACCCGGTCAGCGTCGACGGGAGCTGGTTCAGGGGGTTGTCGTTGTTTATTCCGGTCCCGAAAAGCTTGCCCGGGGAAATCAGGTTAAGGTTCGATGCGGAGTTGTAGCCATTGTTATAGGTGTTGAGATTGTGGCCTTCGCTGGCAACAAAAGAAACCTCCAAAACTGAACGCCAGGGCATGCTCTGGGAAACCGTGAAATTGTATTCCAGATGGTACGGGCGAGCAGTATCTGCAGATGAGATGGTGAAGGCGCTGAAGTCCGGGGGATTCAGCGGCGACTGGTTGTCGATGGTGTCGAACGTCAACTGATTCTGAAGCAGGCTCGTCTTGTAGCCCTGGGCGGTTGCAGCCGCCAGGGCATACGGATTGAATTCCTCCTGGCTGCGGTACACGCCCCAGCCACCACGCAAAATCGTTCTTCCTGTGCCCAACATATTCCAAGCCAGGCCAAAGCGAGGGCTGGCCAAAACCATCGGCGGAGAGACAACGCTGTTGCTCACGCTGGAATCGAGGCTGTGCCAGGTGATGCCGGGCATTTCCTTGCTGGTGCAGGTGCGGGCTGCTACGCCGGTTGCGCCGGCTCCGCCGCACTCGGAGGCATACAAAGACGGAGAGAACGTCGCCAGGCCGTTGCCGTGACGATCGCTCCACGCACCGATATGTTCCAACCTCACACCGAGGCTGAGAGTGACATCCTTCAGCTTCCATGAATCGTTGACGAACCCGGAGAGCGTCGAGTACTGCATATCGACCGTCGGCGAGAAGTTGGTCTGTGTGAATTGGCTCGCATACCCCATGAACATCAGGGCATTCGGATTCATGCACTCCCCGAGGTACGCTGCGCCTGAGAGCCGGTTGTTTCCTGCCGGATCCGAACTTTCGCAAGTCGTAAACTGGGCGTTCTGGCCGATCGACCCGCCTTGCCCGTTCTGCGTCTGGTTACTGTTGTATTCGAAGTAGCTGTTGTTGGGGTTGAAAACCAACTCTCCCTGAGGGTACGCACCGTAGTCGGCCAGGCCGTTGAGGATGCCCTTCTCCGCGTAGATTCCGGCCTTGATCAGGTGCGTGCCCTTCACCCAGGTCACTGTGTCCTGAACGTCCGGTACCGCTTTCTTCATCCGCACCCGGTTGTCGTAAAAGCCGCCGGGCATCAGCATGCTTGGGTATCCCTCTCCGGTTCCGGGATTCAGAGCCGGCACCGAGTAATCTCCATCGTTCTTGTACATTCCGAGATAATCGAAGTTGCCGTTGCCGCCGTTATAGGAGTTCATGTCAAAGCGATTGACGGCCCCGGGCGTTCCCATATTGCCCGGCGATGAAACGAAGGACATGGCAGCGGAAAGTTCGTTGGTTAGGTTGACTTTGAAGTTGCGCACATAGCTGGCGTATAGGGTGCTGGAAATGTCTCCGGAGGTCACAGAACCGGGATAGAGGATTGCGCCCGTCGGAATATAACCGTAATTCACCGGGTCTTCTGCGATCTGGGATTGGCGATTGTAACCGACAGCCAGCGTGTCATTCTGGGTAATGTGGTAGTCGATCTTGGAGTGGAATTGGGTGCCGTTCTGGCTCTGCAAAACTTCCTTGATGTAATTGAACCCGTCGGCATTCGTAAATGGATCGGCATTGGGCTTCGGCAACCAGTTGATTAGAGCCACGCCGCCTGAGTTTGCATAGGCGGCCACATTGCCGTTCACCACGCCGGTTCCATCCGGCAGCCAGTTTTCCGTCTGGCACATCACCAGAATTGCATTAGGATTGGCTTTACCGTCGGGACGGCTGCCGCAGAGCTGGGCATCCAGCGATGACTGATCGAATTGTCCCTTGCGTTCCGCCTCGGTAGGTACCCAACTGCCCAGCGTTGCCGGAGAAAACAGCTGGTTGGAGTACTCAAAACCGACAAAGAAGAACAGCTTGTCTTTGTTCCTGTTGAAACTGGTGAAGGGAAGTAGCAGCGGACCGCCCAGAGTGGCGCCGGGATAGAAATACCGCCCATCCGGCCTTGTCTGTCTCAGATAGTTGTTATACCAATCGTTGGCATTCAGCAATGTGTCGCGCGCATAGAAATAGCCCGAACCGTGGAAAGATGAGGTGCCCGACTTGCCGATGGCGTTCACAATCGCCGGCCCCTTTGCGTTTTCCGCACCATAGGTGGAGGTCGATACTTTCACCTCCTCGACCATGTCGATGTTCACGTTTTGGACCGTACCGGAGTTGCTGGAGATATCCGTGAGCGAGACTCCGTCGGAGACAACGGTAATGCCATTGGTGCCGCTGCCATTGGCCGAGAAACTCCCGGTCGGCCCGCTCAAGCCGACCACCGCGGTATTGTATCCAGGCTTGTTGCCGACGCCGTTGTTGCCGGTGGACATGTCGAAACCGGGCAAGAAGCGTACCAGTTCCGTGGCGTCGCGGCCCACCACGGCGAGCGTCTCGATCTCCTTCGCGGTGATGACATCGGAGCGCTCGCCGGTTTCCAGGTCGTTCATGGTAGTGGCAGCAGCTTCAACCGTTACCTGCTCGGTTTGCGTGCCCACAACCAGTCTTATATCTGTGAAACTGATCTGATCGCCTGGACGCAAAGCGAAAGGCTGGGATTGCCACGGGCGGAAATTCGCTACGCTTGTGCTCACCGTGTAGCTGATACTGGACTCCACGGATGTGAACACGAAGTATCCTTCGCCATTGCTGACCGTCTTGCGCACAGTGCCGGTCTGTCCGTTTGTCAATTCCACGGTTGCATGCGGAATTACGGCACCGGTCGAATCGGCAACGATTCCGGTCACGCTTCCGGTGGTCGCCTGTCCAAAAAGGGCGGACGGCAGCAGTAGGAGCACGGTGACAAGCAGAGCTGGCAACACGGCCGTTGGCCTGATCCTAGGAAACGAACTCATAGCGAATACCTCCCGTCGACTACATTCCATACGCGTGTACTACACCCGGACTCGTTGCGAACATGGTCCTGAGTCGAGCCCTGCCACGACACACAAATCCTGCTGCTTTTTTTGTGGTTTCAATGACGGAGTGCACATTACTCTTTCTTCCATTTCTGTGTCAAGTCGATAATTTGCCGCTTTTACGGAGATGGGACCGATACCATCTCAACGTCAAGGAGATCGGATTGTGGGCACTCTAGGCCTTGGGCATGTTCACACTACCCAAAAGCTTCGACGATCGGGACTGCCGTTTCTTAACAGAGTCCCCAGGTAGTACCATGGGCATCGCAATCGAACACTCTCCGTAGAGTGCATTGAACTGCCGAGAGAATCAGCAAGATGGAGTTCGACCCGTGCACCGTAAACCCACCATGAAAGACGTAGCCCGGTTGGCTGGCGTCGGCACAATGACAGTCTCTCGCGTTCTTAGCGGAATGGTTCCTGTCTCACCGGAAACAGCCCGGCGCGTGCAAACCGCAGTCGCGCAATTGAAGTATCGCCCCAATGAGCTTGCCCGCGCGTTTCGTGGTCACGGGACCCGGAGCATCGGCCTCATCATTCCTTACCTCTACGATCCATTCTTTGCCAATTGCGCTCACGCGGTAACTACGGTCGCCAGGGAACGCGGTTATTCGGTCATCATCGCGACTTCAAACTCAGATCCGGATACGGAATTTGTCGAGGCGGAACAAATGCTGCGGCGGCACGTGGACGGCATCATGGTGATCCCAGGCAAATTTCGCTTATCGCGCCTTACTCGGGCCTTGTTTGGCAAGACTCCCGTCGTAGCCTTTGACCGTCCTGTCCCCGACCCGGCATTCGATGTTGTGTTGGTGCAGAACGCCTTCGGGGCGCGACGAATTGTTGAGCATCTGATTGAGCATGGACATCAACGCATCGGTTTCATGGGCCTCAGCCGAAGCATATACACAATCAACGCGCGATTTCTTGGCTATCGCCGCGCATTGCAGGATGTGGGTTTGAAAGAGGTTTCTTTTTTCGGCTGCGACTCACAGCAAGACACTCTGCGTGCCGTCGAAGACAGCCTGCAGGGAGCGGGCGCACTTGAGGCGATCTTCACGTCGAATACCCTTGCAACACGTTATGTTCTTGATGCGCTTCTGCAGCTAGGTGTGAAGATGCCGCATGATCTTGCCCTGGTTGGTTTTGACGACTTCGATCTGGCGGATCTGACCTCGCCGCCACTCACGGTAGTTCGCCAGCCTGCTTTGGAGATGGGCCGGGTTGCGACAAATCTGTTGCTTGATCGGATCACGAGCCGCGAAGTTGCAGAGACCGGCAACCGCATTGTTCTGCCGGTAGAAATTGTGTTGCGCCGCTCCTGTGGGTGCAAGCACCGAAACCCTGTTGTGATTCATTAGAGCGGAAACAAATCAAAGGCAGGGTTCCAAATCGCGCTGGGTCCCCGGGTTCAAGCTGCCGTTGGAGTCATCCATGTGATTAACGCCGAATCGGTTTGGATCATTCCCTTGGCCACTTATAGGTCGCGAGCAATTTGCCGTCCGTGCCAACCAGAAGCAGCGCGGCACGTCCGCTGGGCAACGAACCTGAAAACTTCCTGCCGCTACGCAGGTCTTGAAATGAGACGTCGCTGCGATTGGACTCGGAGGCAAGAACATAGAGGGTTGCCCTGGGAAAAAGCGTCGGGCAAATCAGGATTCCAGGGTCCTTGAGCACTATGGAGTATACCGGAGCAATGTTGGCAACCTTAAGGGCGTAGCTGTAAACATCGGCCACGGCCTGCAGATTGGCATTCAACTCCAGGGGAAGAGCAGCAAAGAGAATCGGGCCCTTCCCAACGGGCTTCTCCACTCAATCTTCACCATTCGGAAGGATTGCCCGGCTCAGGACCGTGGTCTTCAACCCGGGGTATTCAATTACTTCTTCCCCGCCTGGAAAATGGAAAATGTTACTGCGTTGAGTTAGAGGTCCAGTTACATAAGGAAGTCCGAGAGAGTCTTGCCTCCCAGTCGCATGAAAGTGGGCATCTTCGCCGAATGGCCCCGTGACCAGGAGAATCGCCCCAGCCCTCACTCTCTCTTCGATCTCCTGCCAAGCCTCCTCTGTAAGTCCGAAGGGAGACGGAAGGATGATGAGCTTTGGAGAACCAAGCAGGTCGGTCTGGTACTCACCGACCGCATAGGCCTGGCTATGGGCGTAGTTATAGAGAGCCCGCACCGCGGTTTGTTGTGCTTCCAACCCTAACGCATTTGCCACCGACAACTGGAAAGACTGCGGCAAAACGATGGCCACTTCCGGCTGGATCAGAGATTCGGCAAAGGGGGAAGCTTCCTGTGCGAACTGGCCCAGATCGCGCATCATATTCTCCCAGACCTTTGCCGAGCCATCGCTGCGCTTCATCCCAAAATCGGCCTCGCGCGCCCAGTCCCATTGCATCGCCCCGCTGGCGCCGCCGGCAAAACCGAGCGCCCATTTTCTCTCTGTCAGTCCCAGCCCAGAGAATTCGTCGTAGCGCCAGCTTCCGTCAGGAGCCCATACCGGCTGGTAACCCATTTCGCCCGTGATATTGGGCGCTTCGGGCCTTTTTGCCACCACCGAATCCCACAACAGCGCATCGTCCTGCCAGTACGTGTGGTCGGTCGTGAAAGACACACCTGCGTCGCCATAAAACTGATTCAGCACGCGGTCCGTTACTCCGCCTTCGTCCTGCCCTACGTCGATCAGTTGGTTGCTGCCCGTCGAGCGGATGAGCGAGACCATGGATTTCACCCAGGCGCTGAACATATCCTGGGCGAACAAATTGTAGTCAAGCGCGCGGACCTGGTTCGCGTCTCCATACCGCTGGTAACGGAGATCGGCAATCGAAGGCAATGGAACGGCGTCAAACGCGCCCAAATCCTCCGCAGGGACGCGCCACGCGTCGCCCAGCGCAGATAGTTTGCCATACTTCTGACTTAGCCACTTATGCCATGCTCCTATCTCCGCGGGATCGGCATTGGGATAGTTTCCATGAAAAATCTGCCTGGGATTTGAGAAACTCGGCTCATTAATCAGGTCCCACGAGAGCCATGGCACATTCTTGAATCGCTCTATCACGGAGCGAACATACGCTTGCTCGGCATCCACTGACACTGGGTCAATATATGGATTCGTCGCCGGAGTTTGATCGGCATCCGGAGCCAGGGGGAAGCCTCCAGAGTGCGGGGAAAAGGCAAAGAAAGTGAAGTTAACCGCGATGTTATGCCTGTGGGCGCAGTCAAGAAACGCTTCAAGGTTGCGCAGGAAACGCTCGTTCGCGCCGCCGGTGCTGCCTTCAATGGACCTTGCGTTCGGCATCCACACGCCGGTGCGAACAAACGTCACACCGTGGGCAGCCATCTCGGCAAAATCCGCGTCCCAGACCCAGGCGTTCCTCGGGCCGGAGAAATCCCAGCCATTCTCTTCGGTGGTGAAGTAGTTGGTCCCGACCGGCAAAAAGGGCTTTCCGTCCAGCGTGAGGAAGTCCCCGCGGACGCCGAGAACGGGTCCGGAGTCAAGCGCAGCACGGTCCGTCACCAGGAATCCGTTTTGATAGAATTCCCGAGCCTGCCCGCCTTCGTTGTAGACTGCGGAGACCTTGTAGAATCCGGTCGGAAGCGGGCTCTTGAACGGCACATCGAGATTTGCAACTCCCTGGTCTGCGACCGGGATCGTGGCCATTGCAATCAGTTCCTTCTCACTCATCAACTGCAATTGGATCTCGCCGTGCAGTGCTGCGCTTGTTTTCTGCAGGTGCGGGATGCGCAGATGCGCCGTGATTACGGGTAGTTCGCCAGGGCGGATGGCAGAGAAGAGCGTCTCGATAGTCAAGTTGATCGTGCCATGGCGGGCGTATTCGGCGGCCTGCTGCACCAGCGCGATGCCATCGACACTCTGCCAGTAACCAGGCTGCGGATCGAAGTCGAGCGCGACGATTCGGCTGCCCAGCATCCGGTTTCCCGGGCCCCCGCCCGCGCGGTCCGCAACAATCACGGGAGCCGCAACTAACTGGCCGGCGGAATCGGCCATATGGCCCAGACCATTCAGGCGGCCTTCCACAGCAAAGAATCGCCGCGCCCTCACTTCCACTCCGGGTAGCCAGGTGTAACCCTGCTTCCACTGAAAAGTGGCGTCCTTGGCAACCGGTACCTCATAAGTGTGGCGAAATCCAAGAACGCGGGAATAAGTGTCCTGCGGCGCGGCGGCCACATACTTCTCGTTCACGAGGCTGACGGGCACACGCAGAGGCTGGCCGCCGATCACCAGCAGGTTTCCGCCCCCGTCGATGAAGCGCTCAATGCTCTTCCATGCCTCGACCGGGACCGCCGAACCATAAGGCAGCACGAGCAGATCGGCATCTGAGAGCGTCTCATGGGCGGCAAGACCTGCCACATCGGCGAATACCGGTTCCAGGCCTGCAAGGGCCTTGTCGAGGCTTGCACGGTCGATCGGCTGGCTGGCAACTGTAGGAAATCCAGGCTGCCAAAAGACGATCGCCTTTCCCTGAAGCTGCAAGGGTGCGAGCAGGGCCGCTAAGAGCATCCAACTGTATTCGCGCATACAAATCCCCGTTGATGCGGTTGACGGAATCTGCGGTCCAAAGGGCTATGCGCCGGCACAGCCTGATTTGTCGCTGAGCCGGCGTTCGACCGCAAAACGGAATGCGTCGAATTCGAAGTCCTCCCCAGGCCGCCGGGCCGGCAATCTCGCCGCCCTGTTTAACCTGATAACGATACCACCTAAAACAGGAGACGCTGAACGGTGCAACATCCCGGCCTTGAAGCCTTGCTTCAAGACGAGTATCCTTGCGCTCGAACAGTCTTCTAGCCATGCGTTACCCCGCCCTTGGGCCACCGTGGCCGCTTGCAATATCCATTCGTTAATTGAAAGGGAACCTGATGCTTTCGCTCCGCTTGATCGCCGCTCTGGTCCTTGCAGGTCTTCTCAACGCAGCGTCAGGTCAGGGCACGGGACCGCAATCGACTCCCGCTGCCGGCCCCGCAACACCGGTTTCGAAACCAGAGATGCCCGTTCTGCGGGCCAATGCCAACCTTGTGCTGGTGGATGTAGTGGCCACAGAGCAAGGCAACGCTGTTCATGGCCTAGTAAAGAGGCAGTTTCACATCATGGAAAACGGACTGGAGCAGGCAATCACCGCCTTCGACGAGCACCGCCCGGAAACGGGGCCGGCAACGGCCGCGAAGCCTGCGGTCCTCCCGCCTCACGTGTACACCAACGTCCCGGTATACGCCGAGTCCGGCGCCGTCAACGTGCTGCTTCTGGACGGGCTCAACACCCCGATGGCCGACCAGTTGCAAGTGCGCCGCCACATGATTCAATTCCTGGGCAAGGTGGCGCCGGGTACTTCGCTGGCCATCTTTACGCTCGCGTCACGTCTGAGGATGGCGGAGGGATTCACAACCGATGCCGGTGCGCTGGTCAAAGCCGTTGAAAACCCGAAGGCCGGAGCCCGGCCATCCGTCGTGCTCGACGCACAAAACGACAAAATCCTCGACGCCATGAACCTCGACATAGCAAACACCCCGTGGATCTCTCCGGATGCGGTTCCCGCCATGCTTCAGTTCCAGGCCGATCTGTCCGCTTACCAAATCGACCAGCGGGTGCGAATAACTCTGGAGGCAATGGAGCAGTTGGCGCGCTATCTCAGCGCAATCCCCGGACGAAAGAATCTGATCTGGTTCTCTGGCTCGTTTCCACTTGCGCTGGACCCCGACGACTCGTTGCGCAGCCCGTTTCAAGCCATGCGAAGCTACTCCGAGCAGATGAAGCAAGCCAGCGAACTGCTGGCCGCCGCGCGAGTGGCGGTCTATCCCGTGGATGCCAGGGGGCTGCTGACCATGCCCGCGTCCGACGCATCCTACTCCTTTGCCGCTCCCGCAACAAGCACTGGTGGGGTCAGAACGCAGGGCATCAAGAATACAGCGGTAAGCCAGCCCTCCAGCGTGGCCAGGGACAACAAGAGTTTCCTGCGCGAAGTTCAAACATCGCAGGCCGGGATGATGCAGATTGCCGACCAGACCGGCGGCCAGTCATACATCAACACCAACGGGCTCAAGGAGGCCGTGGCCCACGCCGTCGAGAACGGTTCCAGCTACTACACCATCGGCTATATACCCACCGGCAAAGATTTCAACGGCCAGTACCGCAAGATTCAGGTCCATCTCGACAACAGCGCTTGCCAACTTGCCTACAGGCAGGGGTACTATGCAGACCCGCCGGATAAACCATCGGCCAATCTGCCCGGAACCGCCAGCCCGATGACGGCCGCAACGCTGCATGGTGCGCCGCCGGCATCGCAAATCCTCTTCCAGGCTCGGGTGCTGCCCGCTGCCGACCCACTCTTCCAGGGCGCCAAGTTGCCGGACACGCCCGGAGAGACCGCCTCAAAGCTCAAGAAGCCGGCGCACCGTTACGTGGTGGACATGATTGTCGACGCGCGCTCTCTGGCGTTCGATGAAACGCCGGACGGCGTCCACCAGGCAAGAATGGAATTTGCGCTTGTAGCCTATGACGCGGAGGGCAATCGGCTGAACTATCTCAACCCCAGCTACGCTGTAAAGATCCAGCCGAACCAGTTTGCGCAGACCCAGGCCAACGGCATTCGCGTCCGTTTTGCGCTTGATTTGCCCACCGGACAGGTCTCCCTGCGCATCGCGGTCCACGACATGGGCAGTGGTCGCGCCGGATCGCTCGAAGTTCCCCTGGTGATCGCGGCCATCTAAAACGACGCTTCTCTGCGGAGTCCTCTACTGCCTCTTTATCATTGCGCATGTCTGGCTGGTAGCTATGCCGAAGAAAAGAGCCGAGCGGGGCGGTTTCCGGGGACAACTCCGCTGGCAAGCTTACGCTTTTCCCGCCGTTGCGCCTCTGGGCGCAGCGGCGTTTTGAGATGCGGCGCGAGGAAGAGAAGGGATCCAGTTTCAGTTTCGCCGGGCGAAAAGGAGAGCAGTGCAGTTCCAGAGAGAGTCAGAACAAGTACATACTCGATTCAATTACCCTGTCAGGCCATAAGCAAGAAATCATTCCCCCTTCAATCCTGTCCGGAGGAACTCACCTCAAGAGCTATTGGCGGCGCCATGAGCAATGCCGGCATCCCCAAGACAAACCGGCCGGCAGAGAGGCAAACTAGGTACTATATGGTACACAGTTATCACTACGATGGCGACTTGGTACACAGTGAATCCACCGATTTGGCCAAGTTGTCCTATAGGGTGATTTGTCCCCTGTGTACCCCGAATCCCGACCAAAAGTGACAATGGTCGTAGGGGGGAACATGTACCCCCTAACTGCCGCTGCAAATTCGGCCACTTGAATCGATGGCCGGATTGAGGCTGAATTGAAGTATTTTCCATGGATGGCAAAGGCGAGTTTCTGGCGTTGACAAGCTGGGCGTTTGAGGTCCGGCGACACGAATATGCCGGCAACAGCCTGTGCTCCTGTTGAGAGCAGCCGGGATCCCAGGCGGGTGATGGAGCGGCGAGTGGCTGCCGGGCTTCTGGCGCGCGCGAGAATCTTTGGGTTCGGCGAGACGGAGAACCCTGGTACCGCATGGGATTGAGCGGCCCGGAGTCACCCTGAAAGGCAAGGCCCTCGGCCATGCTGCCAGATGCCTGCCGACAATGCAGTGCATGGCGCGAGCTTCCGCCCCGCCCAGATCCTCGCGGTACTCTCCATATCCGCGGTCAATCAACTCCCGGTTGACGTTCTCTCCATTGGCCAGAACCACGGCTCTGATCTGTTCGGCGGCTGCCGCTGCTCCCTTCGGAATCACCAGGCGGGCGATATTCCCGCTGGTGAAGGTTCTGGACAGGTAGTCCTGCATGGCGCCGCGGCGGATATCCACTTCCGCAGCCACTTCGCTGCGGGTGAGATTGTTGTTCTCCCCCAGA
>OCZT010001442.1_pt1 | contig 24604 bp, 23 predicted proteins | sample 1539031 | NCBI WGS metagenome assembly OCZT01 (sample SAMEA3539308, study PRJEB22396) | soil metagenome | biome: tundra; feature: field; material: soil | place: USA | collected 2010-05 | depth 0.15 m | reverse complement strand
AGTGCCAGTACAAGGTCGCCCGGGACACGCCCGCCGCCGCGGCGATATCGCTCATGCTGGGCGGCTCGCCGCCCCCGGCCAGCAGGTCCGCGGTCACGTTGCCGCACCTGGGTCCCGGCTTGTAGAGGACGGCGGCCGGAGCCGTCATTTTGGGCAAAATTGTCTCATTGACCCGGCTGCCATGGTCCCTTTACTGTGCGGCTAAGCCCTCGGCCGGATCGCATCGTCCCTGGGCACGAGGCGGCGCTTCCCCGCGCGCACGCCAGGTGCGGCCTGACCCAGCACGGCCTGGAGCGGGGGCCGGGCTTGCATGAGCGCAGGTGCCCGCGCTCGACTGGCATTCGAGACCGCAGCGGCGGTGCCGGGCACTCCGTGGCCGCGGCCCCGAGGGAACGGGAAGAAGAGAGCGATCCTGTGACAACCGTCGAGGCTGCTACCGAGCTGCACCCGCCCAAGCACATCAAAGTCAACGGCAAGCGCATTCACTTCCGGTGGATACAGCAGATCGCCTGGTCGGTAGTCGGCGCGGCGATCGGCGCCTATATGGTGTCCGCGGTGTACTACCTGGTCACCCAGGTAAAGTGGCCGGGCACCGGCGGTCACACCGTTCTCTACCTCAAGCCGGCATGGGACCACCTGATCCCATACAAGTGGTGGAAGGCAGGGCGGCACGACTACCGCGACTGCTACGAGGCCGTGTTCGCCACGCTGTTCATCAGATCGATCATCGCCAAGAAGAAGTACTGGGGTCACCGCGTCGGCTGGCTGCGGCTGGTCACGGCTCCCCTGGTGATCTTCGTGGCGGCATTCCCGATCATTACCCTCGGCATCTGGCTGGTGGACATCCTGCACCTCGGCCCGCCGAGCTGGCTGGTCACCTACCAGGCGATCCTGATCGGCTTCGTCGCGGGCCAGGTCGTTCACCGGATCTACGCGCCGGTCGGCAACACCGTTCAGTTGTTCTTTGTCGAGCAGGCCATTCCCGGCCAGCACCGACCGCGCTGGCCGCTGCCGCCGGTCGTGCGCGAGCGCTACGCGTGGATGACGGAATGCCGCGTGCCCGTGAAGGACTACGGCGCGTGGTTCACAGTTATGGTGTCGGCCATGGTGGCGGTCCTGCTGTTCCTGGCCGCCTACGGTGCCTACGTTCGGCTGATCGTCGCGAAGGGAAGGTAGGCGCACCGCCGGATCCGGCGGACAGGCGAACTCGGCCCAGCGCGCGCCACGGCCGGGCTCGCGCCGGGCACGCTCGCGGCGGGTGTATCAGCCTCCGCTTTGGATCCTGACGATGGCGGCGGTTGTGGCCCTGACGGTCAGGCTGATTCCCGCACGCGGATCGGCGGACAGGGCACTCCATTTCCCGTCCCAGGGGGTGTCGCCGGTGATCGCGGCGCCGCCGAGCGTGGCACTGGCCCCCGTGGCGTCCCCTGGCTCCCCGCCGGACAGAGTCATGACCTCCGCACCCTGCAACACCGGGCCAGGCGGGACGATTGTTACCGCCGCATCCATAGCCCCTGCCCCCTGTGTCTTGTTGATGATCGTGACGTAATGCACGCCGGCTCCGCCGATGCAATAGGCGGTCAGGTTGATGCCGTCCGCATTCCCGATCGCAACGGGCTTGACCTGCCCCGCCGAGCCTAGGGTGAACGCTTTGATGCCGTACCCCTTCGGGGTGATCGCATAGCCCCCGGCGGGTGCGGCGGGATCCGGCACGATCGTGTCGGTGTAAAGCCACTGCTTGTTGTGGAAATTCACGCCCGCGGCCGCGTGTGCTGCCCACCAGTGCAGATAATCCAGCGCCCACAGCGCCGAGGCAAACGCATTGCTCGCTCCCGGGACGCCGGTGAGGTAGTCATTCGATTCGGTGAGCCGGTAGCGCAGGCCAGCAGCGACCACCGGAGCGAGATAGTTCGTGTAGAGCCAGGGATAGGGGGTGTAAGTGGTGCCCGCCGGCTGAGTCCCGATCGAGGTGCCGTTCACCCATTCGGGGGACAGCATATTGCTGATCGCCTGCTGAGCGGTTGTCTCCCCCGGGCTTCCCCCCACGTAGTAGTGCTGTGTGATGTCTGCTATCCGGCCAGAGTCCCTTTCATCGCTGGCGAACTGCTGCGTCCACGACACGCCGGTTTCAGGGTCGGGAGTGTAGGTCAGCGTGCTGTAGGCCCCGGTGTCTGGCCCAGCCAGCGGCGCCCCAGGCGCCGCGTCCCCGACCGCGTTGGCGAAGCTCAGCCAGTTGGTCAGGTAGGACGGGTACGCACTGCCCGGCACCCCGGGGATCTCCTCGTAGATCGCCGGGTCAAACGGATGGCCCGGGTAGGTATGAAATGCATGCCAGTCCGGCTCGTTCCCGATGGCGAAGCTGGCTACATTCTCCCGGTAGTGACACCAGATGTACCCGGCGGCCTGGGCATCGACCGATTGCAGGTCACCAATTGGCCTTGAGCTAGGACTAAGCAGGCGGAGGGTGTAGATGACCTTCACCCCAGCCACGGCGGCAAAGGCACACAAGTTGTCGATTCCGGTGAAGCCATCGCTGCCTGTGCCCGCAGGAATAAAATCATCCACCGACCCCCCGCCGATCCGCAGGTTGCGCAGCCCCAGATTGCGAAAGAGGATGACCAGCGAATTGTTTGCCGGGCTGAACAGGTAACCTGCCACACCAGCGTTGCCGGGATTGAGCGGCCCCCGTTCGAAACTCAGCCCGGCGAAATCGTCCGGGACCACCGGCCCGGGATGCTCAGCGTCAATGGTGATCGTTATGGGGTGGGAGCCCGGCCGGGCGTACCGCGACCCGGCGCCCCGGTAACGCCGGCCGGCCAGTATCCGCCGGACGGCCCCATGCAGGAGGGAGGACAGCGGCACCCCCTCACCCCGGCCGTGGCGGGCAAGAAGGTGCGCCAGAGCACGCCGCAAACAGCATGACCAGGTCGTTCCCAGTGGCGGGAACGGCCTAACCGCCATCACGAGCATCGTTCCACCGATGCGGTGATGGCTGCGGTCAGCCTTCGCTGAGGAGCGCGAGGAAACGCCTGGCGAACAGGTATGCGTCGCCAGGCCAGCGGGCGGACAGGTAGCTGCCGTCTTCGACGACGAAGGCGGGACGGTCATCGGTCATCGTTCCCCGGGCCATCGCGGGGGGCCCGCGGTGGAACTGTGACGGGCTGTCGAGCGCCGCGGTGACCTCGTCCTGCACGTACTGCGGATAGGTGCGGTAGTACCGGCCCAGCCGCCACCCGGTCAGGTAATAGGCGCCGCGCTCCATGTACTTCGGCAAGCACGTGGTTTGCCGGCCGGCTATGACACTGCGCCCGGTGTCCGGGTCCTGGGTCCTGGCCAGGACCAGCACCCCGTGACAGATGGCGCCCACCGGCCGGCGCGCCGCCCAGAACTGGCCGACCTTGCCGCGCAGCACACTGCTGCCAAGGTATTGCCGCATACCTGGCGCGTGCCCCCCGGCGAGGATCATTCCGTCGTATTCTGCGGGCTTCAGATCCGCCCAGGCGACCGGTGACCGGAATTGCGCCGTGCCGGTCATCTGGCGGTAGAACTGCCGTGGCTCGGGCGCAGCGCCCAGCTGGCCGAAGACGACACCCGTGAGCAGCCTGGGGTCAGCCGCCAGCGATGCGCCGGCCTGCTCGGCGGCGAACACGACCTCGTGCCCAGCCGAGGTCAGCACCTGCCACGGCACCGCCACTTCGGTGACGTCAAAGTCGCGGTCCGGCAACGGCACGAGAACGCGCACCACAGCAGCCTACCGGGAGGGCTGGATTCTCCCCTGCCGCGATCACGGCCAACCCCGCATCATCACGGAGCGTGGTGGAGCCTCCGTAGAGCAAGCGCACGCAAACCCGCCTGCGATCTGCGCGCCGGAAGCGGCCTCGTCCTGTCCGACAGCGTGCGGCCGAATCCATGCCACTTGTTCGCTTCGCGTCGTGGGCAGTCAAGCAATGCTTGAATTGCGCAACTACTTGCACTCAGAGTGCAAGAATCTGATGCAAGGCAGCAGTTAATTGACAGTAATTAAGAAACTCTCGACAAAAGCCTTGTGAGGAAAGTCACAGAAGCTTAATGTCAGTTCACCTCGTGGCGTCCACTTGGCCTCGAGTGTCCTCAGGCGTCACCCCGAGAGAGGCAAGTATTCGATGTCACGGAGCAGCACAGGAGCTGAACCAACGTGGTCGAGCAGGCCACGGCGAAAGGCCGCCGCGATGATCGCAACGGTGGCTACAGTATCGCGTCCGGCAGCCCAGCCTTCGCCGGCGCAGGCACAGTCGCCACCGCGACCCCCGCCCCGACGCGTGCCGCCCTCGACCCGTCGCTCGTTTCGGGCCGAGGGGCCGACGTCGGCTTCGTCGAGCAGGAGGCGGAGAACGCCGCGACGGACGGCACGATCATCGGCCCGGGCACTGCCGCGTACACGCTGGCGGCGGAGGCGTCCGGCCGGTCGGCGGTCAGCCTGACGCCGGGACAGTACGTCGAGTTCACGCTGCCGGCGGCGGCCAACGCGATCAATGTGCGCTACAGCATCCCGGACGCGCCCACCGGCGGCGGGATCACCGCACCGCTCGACGTCACGGTAAACGGCCACCAACGCAAGACCATGACCCTCACGTCGCAGTTCGCGTGGCTGTATAACGAGTACCCGTTCTCGAACGACCCGAACGCCGGCCCGCTGCACCCCGACTGGTGGACCACCGAATGCTCCTGCGTTCCGGACGCGACGACGCCGGCGCCGGTGTTCCCGACGCCATTCCGTCCGAACCACTTCTATGACGAGCAGCGCCTGCTCCTCGGCCGGACGTACCCCGCGGGCACCAAGGTGCGGCTGACGGTTCCCGCCGGGAGTGACGCCGTGACAACGACCATCGACCTGATGGACTCGCAGCTCGTCGCCCCGCCGAAATTCGACCTGCTGGCGGCGAACGTGCTGCTGTTCGGAGCCGATCCGACCGGCAACCGCGACTCCGCCGACGCGTTCGACAGGGCGATCGCGCTCGCACAGCGCACTCACCTCAAGGTCTACATCCCGCCGGGCACGTACCAGGTGAACCGCCACATCATCGTCGACAATGTGACAATCGAGGGCGCCGGCAGCTGGTACACGATCATCAAGGGCCACCGGGTCGACCTAAGCACCCCGGCACCCGACGGCTCGGTGCACACGGGCGTCGGCTTTTACGGCAAGGACGCGTCCGTCGGCGGCAGCACCAACGTCCACCTGTCCGGCTTCGCGATCGAGGGTGATGTCCGCGAGCGCATCGACACCGACCAGGTGAACGGCATCGGCGGGGCGCTGAGCAACTCGACCATCGACGGCCTCTACATCCAGCACACCAAGGTGGGCATCTGGCTGGACGGCCCGATGACGAACCTAAAGATCAGCAACAACGTCATCGTCGACCAGATCGCCGACGGCATCAACTTCCACACCGGTGTCACGAACTCGATTGCGTCGAACAACTTCATCCGCAACACGGGTGACGACGGCATGGCCATGTGGTCGGAGAAGGCCGAGGACGCCAACAACACGTTCGACCACAACACCGTGCAGACGCCGGTCCTCGCGAACGGCATCGCCCTCTACGGCGGTACGGACAACACGGTCTCGAACAACCTCATCGCCGACCCGATCCGTGAGGGCAGCGGCCTCCAGGTCGGGTCCCGCTTCGGGTCCGGGGCGTTCACCGGACACCTGTGGATCACGAACAACACCACGGTGCGGGCCGGCACGTACGAGCTGAACTGGAACATCGGCCTAGGGGCCATCTGGATCTACGCGCTCGAGAAGAGCATCAACGCGGACATCGAAGTGGTCGGAGACAACTTCCTCGACAACACCTATAACGCGATCATGCTGGTCTCCGACTTCCCAGTGAAGGACCTGTATTCGATCACGAACGTCCACTTCAAGGACATCAAGGTCGACGGCACCGGCACCTCGGTGGTCAGCGCCCGCACGGCCGGATCCGCGTCGTTCGAGAATGTCCAGGCTCGCAACGTGGGCGCGGTAGGCGTCAACAACTGCGGGTCCTTCCACTTCACGCCCGCCGGCTCGGAGTTCTCGCTGACGGACCTCGGCGGCAACACCGGAGGCGGCACCACCGGGCCCTGGCTCGCTTCATGGGAGCTGCCGAACACCATCACCTGCAACGATCGTCCGCCGGTCATCCCACCGCCGCCGCCGTCCTCGTGGTGACACTCCGCTGATCTGCTGACCACCGAAGTTTGCTCACGAAGGACATGGCCGATAGATATTGAACGAGTGAGGGCCTTCTGGCCTGGTGGATTGCGACACGCGCACCAAGTCAGAAGGCCTTCACGCTCATGCTGACCGGAACATCATTGGCCTCAGCATGCAGCCACCCTCAGACGATCCGTAGCAGGCAGGCTAACTGCCGGGCTGCTGTGGGACGATCGGCCCATGATCGGCCCTCTTGAATCGAAGGTCGTCGTGATCACTGGTGGAGGGACCGGCATCGGGCGGGCGGTGGCTAGCCGGGCCGTTTCGGACGGTGCCGCCGTGGTCATCGGCGGACGGCGCAGAGACGTGGGTGAGGACGCTGCTGCCCAGTTGCGCAGCGGCGGCGGCCGCGCGCTCTTCATCGCGAGCGACGTCACGGTCGAGGCGGACGCCAAGCGCCTGGTGGATGCGGCAGTGACGGAATTTGGCCAGCTGAACGGCGCGTTCAACAACGCCGGCGGCGTGAACGCCGCCGGACCGGTGCATGCCATCGACGACGCGGCATGGCGCGCGGACCTGGAGCAGAATCTGGTGAGTGTCTTCTACAGCCTGAAATTCCAGATCCCAGCGATGCTGGACTCGGGCGGAGGCTCGATCGTCAACAACGCCTCGACCGGCGGAGTCCGCGGGATACCTGGCATGTCCGCGTACGTGGCCGCCAAGCATGGAGTTGTCGGCCTGACCCGTTCGGCGGCACTGGAGGGCGCGGGCCGCGGCGTGCGGGTCAACGCGCTGGTCACTGGAAACGTCGACACCCCGCTGTACCGCACCCTGCTGGGCGCGCCACCCGACGGCGAACTCCAGGGCCCGGCGCCGAACCCTGCTGGCAGGGTCGCCAGCCCGGACGAGATCGCGCCATTCGTCGCGTTCCTCCTCGGCGATGAGTCCGCCTTCATCACCGGCGCCGCCCTGGCGATCGACGGCGGCTTCACCGCCCAGTAATCACCAGCGCAAGGCCCGCACACTCATGCCGCAGACGATCGCTGCCGAACTCATCACGGAACGTGGCCGAGCCTAAGCGCCGCGAGCGCGCGGAGGCTCCTGATTGGGCGGGCAGGCGGTCGGTGATTGCAGCCATCCTGCTTCTTCTCAATCCTCCGGTACCGTCCTTCCTCCGAGCCACGCTCCCCAAGGCGGCGATCAAGGCTGCCGAGGCGGTCGGCTTCCGGAAGGACGGCCCGTTCGTCATCGTATTCATGAAATCCGGTTGCCATAGCTGCTTCAGCCTCGCCCAGGGCCTGAAGGAAGCAACAGAGGCTGGCTGGTTGGCCCGGGACGCGATCACTTGCTTCCTGGCGGACGGTTCGGAAAACTCAAAAGTTGAAGCTGTGATGCGCAGCACAACGCCTTTCCTCGCGGAAAGTACCTCAGCAGACATATTCAGCACGTGCGAGATAACCGCCACTCCGGCAATGCTCGCAGTAGACTCAGACACCTGGCAAGTTTTCGGGCACTCAGTAGGAGGCGACGCAGCGTGGGCAGTATCAAGGCTGCAGATGGGCCGGACACGCCAGGTCTTGCCGACCGTGGCGCCCGACTCACGGAACGCGATGGACCCGCAGGCATCGATCTGACCCCCGCAAAAGGTCTCAGCCGCCGTAATTTCGTTTCGTACGCAAGCCGCATCGGGATTGTCCTGGCAGCGGTCCCAGGCGCGCTCGTCGGATGGACCCCCAGCGCGGAGGCCATCAGCAACTGCGCACCGGGAACCTCGAGAAGCGTTACACCGCATTGCGGGATCAGCTGTATCGGACACTGTAGCACTGCCTTCTCAGCCTGTTACTGCAATGTGACTCCTTCCAAATGCGGCCAGGCCTGCAATTGTCTTAATTATTGTTACCGCGCCCAAGCGGTATGCGCATGTTCGTCTACGGGGTGGAGAGGAACTTGTTGCTGCAGGTACTGCTAGCAAAACCAACGAATGCCCGGCTCTCCGGGCGGGAAAGGTGCTGAGGCATAATGTCTCCAGGAGGTTCCGGATGGCAGGGGCTCGCGCCACAAGACGTAGCACAGGCCGGGCCTGACGTTCGCAACGCGATGGCCAACTTGAAGGCACGGGTACCGATTGCCACTGTCACGCTGCAGGTCTATTCAACTCAGAAAGGCGACAGTACCGCGACAGTGCAGCTTTCGCCGGACGGCCCGTTTGCCCAAGTGATGGGTACTTCGCCAGCGCTAAATGCGGTTATTCTGCGGGAATTGCAGAGTGCGCTCGCTGCCCTAGGTTCGGTCGACTAGCGCGTGAGCGCCGAAGCGATCTCCCAAGTCTTAGCGTGGTCGTGCCGGGTCGCACTCGCCGCAGTATTCTTGTCCGCTGCGGTCGCTAAAGCCAGAAACCTGCCAGCGCTCCGAGAATACCTGCAGCCGGTATTCCGTAGCTTCGTCATACCCGCAGGCTGGGTAGCTGTCGCCGATGAGACATGCGTCGCCCTCCTTCTCATTGCATGGGATGCCCCGGTCAGCGGTTGGGTCGCTGTCGCAGCGGCAGCTTTGGTAACCGTCTTCTATGCCGTCAGATTGTGCCTTGCTGACGGTGTCCGGTGCGCGTGCTGGGGGCCTGGCGGTCCCCAAGTCGAGTCTCCGTCCCTAAGAGCGGCCGCCCTGTACCCTGCGCTTGTAGCTCTGCGCAATGGCCTGCTCGCTGGCGCAGCAGTGGTTACCGCAACCTCATCCTCGCTCTCTGCGATTGAACCTCGTTACCTCATCCCCCGCATCCTTCTCGCTATCGTCGGGGCGCAGGCAATCGTTCTGGCCGGCTTGATTGTCTCCATCGCTCGAAAGCACTTCCTGCTTGGCGCTCCTCAACACCATCCCTTGACCGCAGTATATGCAACTAGATGGGCACGTGTCCGCCACTGCCGTTCTGTCGATTTCAGCTAGCACCAGACTACTGCGACGAGCTATGTTTGCGATCGGCAGAAACTAATTAGTCTGTAGCGGAGTAATTAGCAGTCAGCCTGGTGACTCGTGGCTGACGACTCTGCACGCGCTTGGAAGGCCTGGGTCCAGATGCTTCTGTTGGCCACGTTTCTCACAGTGCACTTTGGTGATTGGCGGCAGAGTTGGCATGGTACCAGTGGTCTCACGCACGTTGGTGAATCTGCGTTTGACGAGGTTCGGTGGGAAAATCAGGGAATCCTTGCTGCTGTTGATCCGAATACCGGCGAGTGGCTGTGGAACGTTGTTCTCGATACCCCAGCTGGATTCGCTCTTGGTTCAGATCAGATATATATCAATAGCATGTATGGGAACAGAATTTCCGTCTTGTCGCCAAACCTGGAGTTGGTTGACGTGCTCGCTCGATGGTTTATGAATGATCTTCATAGCCTAGTCTTGACCGAGCGAGGTTTGTTGTTGACGAGTAGTGGCGTAGACGGGGTTGTCGAAGTCAATAGTTCTGGGGACGAGCTATGGGCCTGGTTCGCAACGGAATGCGCGTATCCCTTTGATCACTCGGGGACCCGACGCAAAATAAGCCGACGTAACGATTACCGTCAGAACGCTATCTCCACTCGCCAACAGACTACGCATTGCAATAGCGCTGTCTGCCATCAGGGCAACGGCATGGACCACATGCTCGTTACCTTGTTCCACCAGGGAGAGCTGGTCGCGGTTGACCGGCTGACCGGAAAGTTTTCGGTAATTCTCACTGGTATGAATAGGCCGCATAGCATCGGGAAGACTGAAGCCGGCTGGATCGTCTGTGATTCACGAAGCAATGGAGTAGTTTCGCTTGATGAGAATTTCTGGATCACATCGGTCGTGACTGGTGGTTTTGACTGGGTTCAGGACGCGATATTGTGCGATGGCAGACTGCTCGTGGCTGATGCCAATCATAGCCGCCTCGTCTGGTGGGACGTTGGGAAAGATAAGCAGGTGGGAGAGATAGAGTACTCGGACCAGTGGAAGATTTATCAGATTGAGGCTGTCGAGGGAGTTTGGGAGAATCGCCTGAGAGGCCTTACACCGTCCTCGTATTCTGGAGATGCCACACTATCATGAGGCGATAAGGCATATTGGAATAGGCAGATCGATGGCTGTTCAGGATGGATAGGATATGCAAACTGCGGCTCTTTGGGTTCTATGCTCCATCAATAGTGCGCTATTAATATTATTTTTTGGACGGGCATCAATCACACAGGCCAGAGCACGAAGATCGGAAGCGGGATCGGAGCTTATCGTTCCCATTGGCAGTCGCATACCTTCGTTGCCATGCCGGACATTGACGAAGGATGGGGTGCTGGGCGGGGATAAGATCGGCGTCTTCCGTCCAGGGACAGTCATACTGTTCGTGCAGCCCCGGTCTGTGGCGAGTTTCAGGCTGGCCTCACTATGGGTCCGGCTCTCGGCAGAAGCCGCTTGCGAGGTCGCATGGACGTGGGCTGTTGTCGGAGATCCGCCCGAAGTCGAACGATGGATCGCGGACTTCGGGCTAGGTCGATGTGCCGTTTACTGTCGCGCGAAGGGGCCGGCACGGCGCTGGTCAGCGTCGGTGCCCGTGGCGATCTACGTGGCTGAGCGCGGCCGAGTCGGGCAGGCCGGAGCTATAAACGATGCTGGGACGCTTGCGCACTTCGTGGCGGGTTGCCCCGATCCACAGCTGCGAGATTGGTTCATCGCGGCATCCTCCGCTGGTAGGTCTGGCGCGCAGGCTCCTGCTGCCCTCGGCTGAGATGGGTGATCAAGTCCCGGACATGGTATTTCGCGGTTAACGCGTGATCTTCTTGTTCTGGACTAGGCGCTGAGCACCTGGAGGTCGCTGGCCGGGGTGACCTCCGTCCCTGTGCCAGTGCTGGCTAGTATAAGGATGATGCGGTAGCGGGCGAGGGGACGTTGAGGCCGAGCTAGCGGCGGCCTTCGGTGCAGTCGTCGTGCTGCTCGGCGAGGACAGCGCCGAGACCCACGTCGTCGCGGTCTCCGGCGCAGGATCGGGCCGCCCAATTGCCGTGCTCGTGCTCGGCGTGAACGAGGAGACCTACGCCCCGTCTACGCACGGCGTCATCTCGAACGGATCGTGCACCACGAACTGCCTGGCCCCGCTGACGAAGGTGTTCCACGAGGCATTCGGCATCGAGCGCGGCCTCATGACTACAGTGCACGCCTACACGCAGGATCAGAACTTGCAGGACGGTCCGCACGGGGATCTGCGTCGTGCCCGCGCCGCGGCGATCAACACCGTCCCGACGTCCAGCGACATCGTCGGCGACCCGCACTCGTCGATCTTCGACGCGGGCCTGACCAGGATAATCGGAACGCAAGTGAAGGTCTCGGCCTGGTACGACAACGAGCGGGGCTTCTCGAACCGCCTTGTCGAACTGTCCGAGTCCGTCGCAGCGCGCCTCGACGGTTAGGAGGACAGTTCCATGTCGACACGATCGTTCCCTCTTGAGCCGACGCCGATCCGCGTCTCCGGCGAGGTGCTGGATGACCTGCGTCGCAGGCTGACTGCTGCCAAGTGGCCGCTGGATGCCGGTAATGACGACGGCTACTACGGTGTGCGCCGCTCGTACTTGCAAGAGCTCGTCGCGTACTGGGCGGACGGCTTCGACTGGCGCGCCGCCGAGCGTGCGATCAACGCTTATGAGCACTACCGAGTCGACGTCGGCGGAGTGTCGGTCCACTTTATGCGCAAGCCCGGCGTCGGGCCGAATCCGGTGCCGCTGATCCTCAGCCACGGCTGGCCGTGGACGTTCTGGCACTGGTCCAAGGTCATCGACCCGCTCGCCGACCCGGCCGCATTCGGAGATGATCCGGCCGATGCGTTCGACGTGATCGTGCCGTCGCTGCCCGGCTTCGGGTTCTCGACGCCGCTGACCAATCAGCCCGACATGAACTTCTGGAAGATCGCTGACGTCTGGCACGGGCTGATGACGGGTGTCCTCGGGTACGAGAAGTACGCGGCCGGAGGCTGCGACGTCGGGGCACTGGTCACTGGGCAGCTTGGACACAAGTACGCCGACGAGCTCTACGCGATCCACATCGGGTCCGCGCAGAAGCTCACCCTGTTCAACGGCGACCGCGCCTGGGACCTCAGCGGCGGCAGGCCCATCCCGGAGAGCCTGTCGCCTGCCATCCACGAGCAGATCGTGGCTTTGGAAAAGCGCTTCGCCGTCCACCTGGCTGTGCATGTCCTCGACCCAGCCACGCTTGGTTACGGGCTGGCCGACTCCCCAGTCGGCATGCTGGCCTGGATTCTGGAACGCTGGACGAACTGGTCCGACAACGGCGGGGACGTTGAAAGCGTGTTCACGAAGGACGATCTGCTCACCCACGCGACGATCTACTGGGCGGGCAACGCAATCGGCACATCGATCCGCACCTACGCCAACAACAACCGCTACCCGTGGACGCCGTCGCACAACCGGTGGCCGGTGATCGAGGCACCCACGGGCATCACCTTCGTGGCCTACGAGAACCCGCCCGGCGTGACGACCAACGAACAGCGGGTGCAAAGCTTCCTCGACAGCGACCGCGCTGCCTGGTACCACCACGTCAACGTCACCGCTCACGACCACGGCGGGCATTTCATCCCGTGGGAGATCCCCCACGAGTGGGTCGAAGACCTACGGCGTACGTTCCGCGGACGACGCTGAAACCGGCGCCGACTTCCGGTCAGCCTGCCGCCCGGCCGTCCCCGGGGCCTTCTGCTGCCGGACGGCGTGCTGGCGCGGCTTGGTCAGGCACGGCGTCCGGCAGAGCCTGAGGGACGCCGTCGCGCTGTAGTGGCCGACCGCGGCGCAGCTGCCATGCCAGCAGGCTGCCGAGCAGGACCGCGACCGTGATCGCCGCCGTGTGGCCGACCGCGGTCACGTCCAGCCTGCTCAGACCGCTGAAGATGTGGCCGACGAAGACAAGGGCGACGAGATCGAGCGCAGCCGCCAGACGGGCCAGCCACGAGCCATACAGCACGGCCACTGCGATGGCGGACACGACAATGTAGGACGGACCCACGTCCAGGATGCGGGTATCGGAAGCCGGCAGCAGGCCGTGCGTCACCCGGTCGTCGACGATGCCCTCGCTCACCAGCGTGCCAATCACATGGCCGGCGACGCAGACCACCGCCGTGCGCCAGTTGCCCAGCACCCGGTTGGCGCCGAACAGGGCAAGGGCGATCACGGCGGGCCAGGAGGTCCCGAAGGCCCCGGAGATGAACATCGAGGCCGCCAGCGAGCCCACCGGGTCATCGCGCAGGTTGACCACGTTGGTGCTTGCCCACTGCAGAACCGCCGACTGATCGTGGGGAGCCAATGCCGCATAGACCACCTCGGCGATGACGAAGCCCGCCAGGTACAGCCAGGCGACCGCGTACCGGGCCACCAGGGTCCGGGCAGAAATGCGGGTCATTGGGCAGAAGCCGGATCTCCTGCTCATGAGCTGACCGCGCACTGGCACAGCCTACGGCCACTCGTCGCCCATTCCGGGCTCCTCAGCGGTACGCGACCTGAACCCTGGTACGCGGGAAAGCATTTACCGCAGCTGTGTGCTGCGACAGACGATCCCGGTCGGGACGTCGGCGGCGTCGGTGAGGGGAAGCTCCCGGCCTGGAATCGGGCCGGAACGGTGCTTGATTCCGGGCTGGGCGAGTTCTCAGTTCGTGCAGCCGGGGATGCTTCCCAGCGGGAAGCAGTTGTCGGGGACGTTCCTGGCCACCAGGGTGACCTTGAGTGCTACCGGGCTGCCGCTGCTGGCGTAGATACCGCCGCCTTCGGCGGCTGTATTGCCAGTTACCTGGCTCACCTCGAGGGTTAGCGGGCCACCTGGGGCGCCGAGGCTGTCACCTGGGTTGACGCCGTCCTCGAGGATCCCGCCGCCTAGCCCGCCAGCCGAGTTGTTGCGCACCTGGCTGAGATTGACGGTCAGGACGCCGCTGTCAGGAGCGCCGGTGAGGGGGGTGATATTGAGGTTGGCGATGCCTCCGCCCCCGCCCTGGCCGCCCGGGCTGGCAGCGGGAGTGGCGTTGTTGTCCACCTGGCTCAGGTTGATGGTCATAGCACCGTGGTTGAGGATGCCGCCTCCGAAGGCACCGGGAGCGGTGTTGCCATTCACCTGGCTGGCGCTGATGATCGCGGTGCCGCCGTTGGCGATGCCGCCGGCGCCGGCCAACGGGCCGCCATTCGAGGTGTTACCGTTCACCTGGCTGAAGCTGACGGTGAGGTTGCTGGAGCCGTTGCCGCCCATACCGCCGGTGCCGCTGGCGATGCCGCCTCCGCCGACGGCCGCGCTGTTGCCGTTCACCTGGCTGGCGTTGAGGGTGAGCGTGCCGGCATGGTTGAGGATGCCGCCGCCGCTGCCGGACGTGGTGTTCCCATTGACCTGGCTGAAGTTGAGGGTGGTCGTGCCGAGCGGCCCGGTGCCGAGCGTGCCGCTGGCGATGCCGCCGCCGGCGCTCATCATCGCGCCCTCGGAGGCGTTGCCGGTGACCTCGCTGTGATCAAGGGTGAGCGTGCCCTCAAGGTTGAAGATGCCGCCGCCGAGACCGCCAGTATTGCCCCCGGTGACGGTCAATCCCTGCAGCGTCAGGTTCCCGGAGCCGGTCACCATGAGAATGCGGAAGCTAGTGTCGTTTCCAGCGATGGTGGTGCGGAAGCCGTTCAAGATGATCCGGCTGGTGATCACGGGGAGCCCGTTGTCGCCGAGCATGGGGTTTGTGTTGTTAGCAGCGGTCAGGGCGTAGGTGCAGCCAGCAGCGAGGTTGATCATCGCGCCGCCGCTGGCATTCGCGGTGTTGATCGCCGCGATCAGCCCGGCCGGGCCGCCGCCCGGTCCCGAGCAGGGCACCGTCGCACCGGTGGACGCCTGAGCCGCCGGAACAGCCGCTAAGAGCAAAATTGCTGCCCCGGTCCCGATACCTGCCTTGATAATCGTAAAAGCCTTCATCCATTATCACCTTGCCCCGTAATTCCGCGTAATCCGCCGCAGCACCAATTAATCGTCGCATAACCTGTCAGGGGCCGTCCAGCATGCCCCTGACCTCGCATCAGGCGGCGTGCTGCCACGTGCCGATTCTTCAGGGTGCTTGGCGGCGGTCCGCAATTCCGCTGCCCGCCCGCCGCCGGGCCGGCGGACATGACAGCCACCGCCCCGCCTCGTTCCCCGCGACTCAAGGAGCCAGCATGAACCGCACCACCCACACCCGCAGCCACACCCTCACCCTCACAAGCGCGATGGCGAAATCTGGCTAGGACCGGCCACCACCCAGTTCAGGTGGCCACCGCCGGACAGGTCTTCCACTCCGCAGTGGGCCTTCAACCAGGCGCTTGCCCGGCCACCCTGGGCAGGAGCGGCCGGTAGCCCGGCAACCGTGCGCGCTGCGCTCAGCGGGCTGCCTGGGCCACCGGGGCCGTGAGGTGATGATGACGACCCGGATGCACGCTTTCGCTGGCCGAATCCGGAACCCCCAGATGGTCAGCGAGATCTTCGGCCCCGGCACCGCGGGCTTGTACCGCTCAGCCCTGGCGAAGCGGCGGCGGGAATGAGATCCGGGCCGCACTGGAGAGCAACTGATGGTCAGGGCGCGTACTTCAGGACCAGGTCGCCGACGCGCGGGAGCGCGGCCTCGACGTGCTTGGCTGCGCTGCTGCGGACGGTCCGGTACGCCTTGATGATCACGCGCCGCCCGGAGAGCGCCGCGAGGGCGTCGGTCACCGAGAGCAGGGCCTGCGACACCTCCCCGCCGCGCTTGGCCAGATAGTCGCCGAACTCAGAGCCGCCGGAGGTGCTGAAGTCCGCCCAGTACGGCTCAAGCTTGCCCACTAGCAGCGGAAGCATGTCCTCCACCGTGTCGTGGTAGTAGCCCGGGGCGAAGCTGGTCACCGTCTTGTAGGCGAGCTTGACCGCGGTCCCCGATACCCCTGACCTGTCCGAGATCTCCTGCTCAATCAGCGTGTAGCAGTCGGTGATCACCTTGGGCTGGATGTCCGGCGCGAGCAGGATCTCCTGAAGCGTGGCTGCCATGGGTATGTTCTTCTCCTTATCGCTGGCGCGGTGCCCACTGGATCCCGCACGCATACTGCAATGCGCCGTCCGTCACTAGACGGCGGCCGCCCAACCATGGTTTACCGCTTCCGGGCACGACCAGGCGGCGGCCGCGTCTGCAGACACGCACAGATCACTTGGCGTCCCGACGTCCGGCTCACTCACCCGGGATCCGGGCAGCACGGGCCGGGCGTACTGAGATCCGATGTATCGCGATCAAGGATATGGAGAGGCTTGAAGGCGTTTGCCAATTCGTGATGGGGAAGTACGGTCTTACCTGCTGGTTCTCAGCTGACTATGGAACAGTTGCCATTTCAAGTGTTAGACACACATCGGATGTCTTCACCTGAGGAGGCGTCGATGCCCAGGCAACACCGGCCATTACGGCTGGCTGTGCTCACTGCCGTAACCGGCCTCGGCACCACCGCGCTGACATGGGAAGAGTTCGACCTCATCCACGACTGACGTTAGGAGCGCGCTGCTCGCGCCCGCTTGGTTCCCTGCGCATCTCGTCCTGGCGCAGAGTCATCGTGGCAACCACACTCTGACCCCGGCCGACGCATGCGGCCTTGCCAGTCAGCCTGACCGCCCCGCAGCGATGAAGAACGGCGCAAGTGCACGGCAGTATCGAGCATACGGCGATACCGGGCTGGGGCACCCTGTAGCACGCAGTGCCACGCCTGGTCTACACTAGCGTGCATGACATCACAGCCGGAGATCACCCAGCGTGATCTGCGCAACAAGTCCAAGGAGATCATGGACGCCGTCGAGAATGGGCAGGCCTTCACCGTCACCCGTGATGGCCACCAGATCGGCGAGCTGATCCCCCTGCGGCGGCGGCGCCGGTTCGTCCCCCGGCAGGAATTCGCCGCCATGTCGCGCAGCGCCCCCGGCATCGACATCGAAACCTTCCGGACCGACCAGCAGGCCGCCTTCGACCACGGTACCGACAGTTCCTATGACCGGTGAACGCCACCCGCGGGGACTGCTCGACACCAACATCATGATCCTCCGCAAATGGGTCAACCCCGACGAGCTGCCAGCCGAAATGGCGATCACCGCCGTCACCCTGGCCGAACTGTCCGCCGGACCCCACCAGGTACGCCGCGACGATGAGCACAGCGACCACAACGAGCATGCAGAACGCGCCCAGCGGCTCGATGTCCTCCAGCGCGCCGAGAACGAGTTCGACCCCATACCCTTCGACGCCGAGGCAGCCCGCATCTACGGCCGCGTCACCGCCGCAGTCATCGCCGCCGGCCGCAAGCCCAGGCGCAGGATCGCCGACCTGATGATCGCCGCCATCGCCATCGCCGAAGACCTGCCCCTCTACACCACCAACCCTGACGACTTCACCGGACTCGAGCACCTCCTGACCATCGTCCCCGTCACCCGCCCGCACCTGCCCCAGCACCGATAAAACCCGAGCGCAGTTCTGCGACGGCAGTCCGCGCAAGTGCGACACCTTGCGTCTCAGCCATCGAGCACGAGGTGCCGGTCAACCCCAGCCGGGTGTACGCCACCGGCATCAGCAACGGCGGCATCATGGCCTACACCCTGGCCTGCCACACCACGATCTTCGCCGCCATCGGGCCCGACTCCGCCACCGAACTGGGCAGCTGCCCGGCCCCGGCACCGATCTCCGTCATCCACATCCACGGCACCGCCGACAAGAACATCCCCTACAACGGCGGCCTGGGTGACGGGCGGGCGCACATCGACGGACCAGCCATCCCGGCCCTCAACGCCTCCTGGCGCGGCACCGGCCACTGCGCCGCCCCGGTGATCAAGACCGCGGGGGTGGTGACCACTTCTGCCGCCAGCTGCCCGGACGGCCGCACCGTCGAACTCGTCACCATCGCCGGCGCAGGCCACCAATGGCCCGGAGCCACCCCCAACGTGCTCGCCCAAAAGCTCCTGCACACCGACCCACCGTCCACGGGCTGAACGCGACCCAGGTCATCTGGCAGTTCTTCGCAGCACACCCCCGCCCGGACCGCTGAGGATCCCGGCAGAGCCACCGCCCTCACCCTGTGCTGCCTACTCAGAGTCCAGTGGGCCGGAGTTCCTAGCCTTAGATTCTCTAGAATATATTCCATAGAGCCGTAGCCATGCAAGGGCTAGTGCGGGTCGCGCGCTACAAGGTCATCCAGTGACCGCCTTGATCAGCCGGCGTCGGCGAGATGCCGGGCCAGCAGCTGGCCGTTGCGGATGATGTCGTTGGCCATCGCCTTCCGCGCGGCCTCACCATTCGAGGTCCGCAACGCCTTCAGGATGGCCCGGTGGTCGCGGGTGGAGGCCGCCGGCCAGCCGCCGACGGTCGCGTAGAACGGCCGGGGGGTGCGGCTGACCGCGCTCTCGACGAGCCGGTAGATTACCGGCGCATCGGCGATTTGGTAGATCGTCAGGTGAAACTGGGTGTTGAGCTCTTCGACGCCGGTGAGATCGCCCTCTTCGGCGGCGTGCTCCAGCCTGGTCTGAATGTCTTGCAGGACCTTGACGTCGGACGGGGTCACCAGGCTTGCGGTGCGGGCGCAGAGTTCTCCGCCGAGCAGCGCGCTGGCCTGGGCGCCGTCGCGGATGTCCTTGGGAGACAACGACGAGACAATGAATCCTCGCCGGGGCGCAACCTGGAGGAGTCCTTCGGTCTGCAGCTGCAGCAGGCCCTCGCGAACCGGGGTGGCACTGATGCCGAGCGTGTCGGCCACGGCTTCGGGCCGGATGAACTCGCCCCCTTTGAGCTGCCCGGTGACGATCAGGTCGCGGACGTGGGCGGCGGCTTCATCGCTGAGACGCAGGCGCCGCGGGAAATCGTGCCCGGAAGGTGCGCTGAGTCCTAGAGCAATCATACCGTGAACCGTAGTTGACCCGGGCGGACGCACACCATCGGGATCCGATGCCTGACCGGCGGGGACTCAGTTGGCAGGACGGGACTCAGCTAATACGAGAGCCCCCCGCGCTCGACCAGTTGCCTGGCGATGATGTTCTTCTGGATCTCGTTGGTGCCCTCGCCCACGATCATGAGCGGTGCGTCGCGGAAGTAGCGCTCGACGTCGAACTCGGTGGAGTAGCCGTAGCCGCCGTGCACCCTGATCGCTGCGAGAGCAACGTCCATGGCCATCTCGGAGCAGAACAGCTTGGCCATGCCCGCCTCGAGGTCACTGCGCTCGCCGGAGTCGAATTGCTCGGCGGCGTGCAGCAGCAGCTGGCGGCCGGCCGCCAGCTTGGTGGCCATCTCGGCGAGGTGGTTGCCGACGGACTGGTGCTTCCAGATCGGCTTGCCGAAACTCTCCCGCTGCTGAGCGTATTTGAGGGCGTCGTCGAAGGCTGCCCGGGCCACCCCGGTAGCCCGGGCAGCGACCTGGATCCGGCCAATCTCCAGGCCCTTCATCATCTGGCTGAAGCCGGCGCCCTCCTCGCCACCGAGAAGTGCGCCGGCCGGAACCCGGGCACCGTCAAAGGTCAGCTCGCAGCTCTCGACCCCCTTATAGCCAAGTTTGGGCAGATCCTCCGACACCAGGAAACCTGGCACCTTCTCCACGAGAAGGATGGAGATGCCCCGGTGCCGGGGCGTGGCGGCCGGGTCGGTCTTGCAGAGCAGCGCCACCAGTCCCGACCTGCGAGCGTTGCTGATCCATGTCTTGGAGCCGTTGATCACGTACTCCTCGCCCTCACGCCTGGCGACGGTGCGCATGGCCTGGAGGTCCGAGCCGCCGCCCGGTTCGGTGAGCGCCATCGTCGCGCGCATCTCACCAGTCGCAAGCCGGGGCAGGTACTTGTCCTTCTGCTCCTGGGTGCCGTAGGAGTGGATGAGCTTGGCGACCACGGTGTGCCCGCCCATGGCACCGGCCAGGCTCATCCAGCCGCGGGCCAGCTCTTCGGTGACCAGCGCGTAGCAGGGGGTCGAGACCTGCACGAAGCCGTACGGCTCGGGGATGGCGAGCCCGAAAATGCCCATGTCCTTCATCTGCTCGATGAGCTTCTCGGGATAGGTGTTGGCGTGTTCCAGCTCCCGCACGACCGGCTTGACCTCACCCTCGACAAAGGCTGCGACGGTTTTGACGATGGCTGCCTCTTCGGGATCCAGCTTCATGATGGGTGAGTCCTCACTCTGGTTGTGCCGTCTGGAGTCAGATGATGCGCCGGTCGGTGAGTTCGGCGATCTCAGCGGGTGAGTGGCCGAGTTCGGTGAGCACGTCGACCGTGTGCGCCCCGAGGCCTGGCACTGGATCCATCCGCGGCTCGTCCTGGCCAAGGTCAATCGGAGGCCGCAGTGCCGCCGTGATGCCGGCTGGCGTTTCGACGGGCCGCCACCTGTCTCGTTCCCTCAGTACTGGGTGTTGCAGGAACTCCGGCACGGTGTTGACCCCGGCGTGGGCGATCTGGGCCTCGTCGAGCAGGGCCGCGGCCGCGGCGGCGTCGAGGCCGCCGAAGCGCTCCCCGATCAGCTTGTCCAGCGCGGCGCGGTTGGCGACCCGCAGCGTGTTGGTGCGGAAGCGCTGGTCGGCGGAGACGTCCGGGTCGGCGAGGAACACACGGCAGAAGCGGGCCCATTCCGTCTCGTTCTGGATCGCTATCAAGATCGTGCGTCCGTCGCGCGCGTCGAACGGCCCGTAGGGGGCGATGGTAGGGTGCCGGGCGCCCGCGCGCGGCGGCTGGCGCCCGCTGCCGGCGGTGTAGTTCGCCGGCTGGCCCATCCACTCAGCCAGGGCTTCGAACAGCGAGACCTCAAGAGCAGCCCCCACGCCGGTGATCTGCCGCTGGTACAAGGCGGCCAGGACGCCGCTGAAGCCATACATCCCCGCGGCAATGTCGGCCACGGAGATGCCGACTCTGGCGGGTTCGCCCGCGGAACCGGTCAAGGACACCAGGCCGGCCTCACACTGGACGAGCAGATCGTAGGCTTTGCGCTGCGCCCAGGGACCGCTGCTGCCCCATCCCGTGATGCCCAGCACGATCTTCGCCGGGTCCTGCGCGCGGACTGCCTCGGCTCCGAGCCCGAGACGGTCCGCCGCTCCGGGGCCAAGGTTCTGCACCAGCACATCGGCTCGCCCGACCAGTTCGTGCAGGATGCCGCGTCCCTCCGGCGACTTCACATCGAGAGCCACCGACTCCTTGGAGCGGTTCAGCCAGACGAAGTAACTGGACTGCCCGTTCATGGACTCGTCGTACTGCCGGGCGAAGTCGCCGGAACCCGGCCGCTCGATCTTGATCACCCGGGCGCCGAGATCCGCTAGCTGCCGTGTCGCAAACGGCGCAGCCACGGCATGCTCGAGGGTGACCACGGTGATGCCTGACAGTGCTAGCACGGCCTTGCCTTCCCTGTATGTTCTATAGAATATAGGAGCCAGTTCCGAGTGTACAGGTGCTGCCCTGCTGGGCTCCTGCCCTGCTCGCGTGGGCCGGAGCAGAGCTATGCGGGGGCTTCGTCGCTGGACGGGGCTTCGTCGCTGGACGAGGCGCTGTCGCTGGCTGCCCGCTTGTCGAATTGCCTGGCCAGCAGCTCGCCCGAATGCACGATGTGGCTGTGCATGGATTCGCGCGCGGCCACCGCGTCCCGGGAGCGGAGGCTCTCCAGTATCGCCGAGTGATCATGGGCCGTGGCCTGGGGCCAGCCCTCAATCGAGGAGTAAAAGAGGGTGGGTATGTAGCGCCCGATGAGTCCGAGGACCCAGGTGATCTTGCGCGCGTCCGCCATCAGGTTGAGTTGACGGTGGAAGGCGTGGTTCTTCTCCTCCAGGAGGGGAAGGTCCTTTCGCTGGGCGGCCGCGAGAAGCTCGTGATGAAGCGCCTCCAGCTCGGCCAGTTCTTCCGGCGTCGCGAGCAGCGCGGCGCGGGCGGCTAGCTCTCCCGCGATAAGCCCGTGCGCCTCAAACAGATCACGGATGTCCTGCCCGGTGAGTGGGGCGACTTGAAATCCGCGCCTCGGCAGGAGTTCCAGGAAGCCCTCGACGCGAAGGGCCTGAAGCGCCTCCCGGGCCGGCGTCGCCGAGATACCCAGAGCCTCGCCGATGGCTTCTGGCCGCACCGACTCCCCCGGCCGCCACTGGCCTGACATGATCATGCTGCGCACGTATGCGGACGCGTCGTCGCTCAGCTGAGGACGCACTCTGGCATTTCCGCTCATCGTGTTGTCCGCTCCCTCGCCTGCCACGTATAGCCTGCAGAATATTGCATCCCCCGTGGCACCGCCGACTCGCTCGCTCAAGGCGTCCGGATCCACGCCGAGCCCGGCGCCGCGCGCCCCGGCGGAGCTGGTCCCGGTGGGCTGCCCGCCTGCAGCCGGCCTCCAGCCGTATCCACCAAGGTCACGTGCCGACGAGCAGGTTCCGCATTCCTATGGACGCATGCATCGCGCGTACCTCCTCCTCGCGATCGCGATACCCGTCCCGGGCAAGTGGTGGTTCTGGCCACTGGTAGGCGCGTCCGCGGTCACGGGCGACCTGGCCTGGAGCAGGTGGCGGCGGCGCCGGATGCTGCGCAAGCACCGCTACTGCCCAGATGGCAGCCCGGCAAGCTCTGCCCGATCATTACCCGTCTCGGGTACGGGGGACAAAGGAGTTCTGACCGCGTTGGCCACGGCCTCTTCGCGGTAGCGGACGTCAGGGCCGGTCGGCGGCATGTGAGTACGTTTCTGGGCTATGCCCTCGGCTTGTCCGTTGCGAGCTTGAATTTCCCAGCTTCCAGTTGAGGTGACCGGGGGCCTGGTTCTCGTTGTGTCCTAGGCTCGCGTCATGGCGAGATCACTGCCGCGCGGCATGCCAGCGGATCAGCAGGTCGACCCGGCCGCGATCCTCGGCTTCCTCGACGCGGTGGATGGTCATCCTGATGTCGAGATGCACAGCTTGATGGTGGTGCGCCACGGGCGGGTGGTCGCGGAGGGCTGGTGGGCGCCGTATAGCGCCGATCGGCCGCAGTTGCTGTATTCGCTTAGCAAGATCTTCACTTCCACCGCCACGGCGTTCGCGCAGGTCGAGGGCTTGCTCGACCTGGACGACACTGTCGTCTCACACTTCGCCGAGTTCGATGCTGGCATCACCGACCCGCGCAGCAGGTCGATGAAACTTCGGCATGTCGCCTCGATGGCCAGCGGCCATACCCGGGAAATGCTGGGCGAGGCAATCACGCGCGACCCGGCGGAGCCGATTCGCGGGTTCCTGCTCATCCCACCTGACCACGAGCCGGGCACGGTCTTCGCCTACAGCCAGCCCTGCACGTACACGCTGGCCAGCATCATCCAGCGCAACGCGGGGATGCCCCTCACCCAGTACCTGCGGCCCCGGCTGTTCGACCCTCTCGGTATCGAGCATGTCGGCTGGCACACCTGGCCGGCCGGGCGGGAACAAGGCTTCAGCGGCCTGCACGCCCGCACCGAGGACATCGCCAAGCTCGGGCAGCTCTACCTGCAACGAGGTCAGTGGGACGGAGCCCAGTTGATCCCCGAGCAGTGGGTGGCAGAGGCAACATCGAAGCAGATCGACAACCCCGGCGAGCCGAACCCTGACTGGCGGCAGGGCTATGGCTTTCAGTTCTGGATGGCCCGGCACGGGTACCGCGGCGATGGAGCTTTCGGGCAGTTCTGCGTGATCTTGCCTGAGCACGAGACGGTGATCGTGACGACCGCCTACACGATCGATATGCAAGCTGTGCTTGACGCCATGTGGACTCACCTGCTGCCCGGCCTCGGCACGACGGCACCTGACGTCGGCTCCGCGCAGGACCAGCTCAGCGCCCGGCTCGACGGTCTTGAGCTGCCGGCCTGCCACGCCGAACCGGCACCCGCGGACTGGGATCCGTGGACCGGCGAGCCGTTCACCATCGGCGCCAGCGCCGAAGGCATCCCTATTCAGCCTGCCCTCGCCTCGGTCGAGGTGGCACCGAAGGCCGGCGGCTGGCAGATCAGCCTCACCGAACCCGCCAACACGCTGACCTTCCCCGTCGGTACCGGGGCCTGGGCCGTGTCTGCCCCCGTGGACAACCATGGCGAAACCATCCCGGTCGCCGCCTCCGGCGGCTGGCTCGACGACCACACCCTGCGAGCCGAGATCATCTTCCTCGAAACCCCGCACCGGATGGACATCGCGTGCTCCCTCCAGGGCCGCATCGCCGAGGCCGTCTGGCGCCATCCACCTCTCGCCGGGAACAAGCTGCAAGATCTGCACTGCCCACCTTGAGACACGCCAGGCGCCCGCCACATCCGAGGTACCTACAAGCAGCACCATCCGCCCCAGGACGACCCCAGCCCACGCACGGTCGCGGCATCTGGTGCAATCGGGCGAACGCCAAGCCGCCCTCCGACTGCACCCGGTCGTGGCGAGTACCCGGAACCCCAACTCGCTCGCACTGGCCCTAGCCGCTGCCTCGGCGGAGATCACTGCGGCGCAGGCT
>OCZT010001441.1_pt1 | contig 24606 bp, 36 predicted proteins | sample 1539031 | NCBI WGS metagenome assembly OCZT01 (sample SAMEA3539308, study PRJEB22396) | soil metagenome | biome: tundra; feature: field; material: soil | place: USA | collected 2010-05 | depth 0.15 m | reverse complement strand
ATCTGTGCAATCTTTGCATTACGACCATTTTGACGCCCGTGCGTTGGTCGTTTAGGCGGGAGGACATTGTGCGGTCCCACCAAATAATTGCTTCTTCTAATTTCGCCTTGCTCAAAGCGCCTTTTGCGGAAAGCGGATCGTCAACCATTACGCGATCGCCGCCTTCGCCTGTTGCCGCGCCGCCAACTGACGTTGCGATGCGATGGCCGCCTTCTGTATTTTCGTAGCGCCCCTTAACGTTCTGATCACCCTTCAATGCCCATTCAGGCATTCCGAGTGACTCGGCGACATAACTCTTGTAACTTTGATACCACGGCGATTTAATTAGGTCGCGTGATTTGACATTGTCGCGTACTGAGAGATCAGCGTCGTAAGACGACGTAAGATACTTCAGCCAAGGCTCACTTCCCCATTCCCACGCAGGCCATAGGACGTTGATAAAAGTTGATTTGAGCGAGCGCGGAGGGACGTTGAACAGAATGCGCTTGATTTCGCCACGATGGATTGCCTCGAGATGGTCAGCTATGACGTCCAGATGCCAATTCCAGTCGAGCGGACCTGTCTCGATCAGGGGCCACGCCTGTTTTGCAAATTCGCTGAAAGAGCGTCTTGCCCTTTCATGCGATATGCGTTGGAGGGTGGCAGCTGGAAGCTTCATACAGCCCTCCAAGCAGGCCGCTGGTGGTCGTCCAGCTGTTTTGTTAACTGGCTGGGTATAGGCCAATAGGGCCAAGAATGAAGCAGAGCTTCTGTTTGAGCTCTTAGAGAAGAATTGCTATTAAAAGCATACGAGCGCCTAAACACTCGTACGCCCAGTCCCGAGGTGGTAGCGAGCCCTCATCGGTACAAGGCGAAAGTTTTGCGTAAGGGACGAATCCCTCATACAGAATGACACGGCAATTAGAACGTATGTGCTAATTGGAATCATAATCAGGATCGTCTGGCAATTCGTCGTCTGAAGCTTCAGCAACTGTTGATTGCAATAAAGCTTGCATTTCGAGAAGCTGTGCGTCGGTCAAATTACTTAGATCAACGTCATTCGTCTTAACATTAAAGTCGGCTTTGATTGCAGCATCGAGTCCTAAGTACTTGGTCCGGCGATCCATAATGGAAAGCGCCACAGTAAGTCCCTTCAAGTCGCCGGCTCGGAAATGCATCATCGCGTAGTAATACATTTTGTCGAGACGGGCGAGTTCCAGGTCAAGAACTTCGGAGGCATGCTCCCTTGTCTCTGCCTTCAAACGCTTTAAAGCTCGCCTTACTGCAATATTCACCTTTTCACGCGGCAACTGCATTTTTTCAGCAATTTCGTCGTAATTGTAACCGTCACGTCTCATGTCCAATGCTTGGTTTTCTATGAGCGCGGCGCGAACTTGAGCAGGTGAAGTTTTACTATGGAACATGAGGAAACCTTACAGACCCAAGTAAACTTGGAGCTCCTCGAAATAGCATGAGCGAACGATCAACAACGGAGTGGGATTCTTTAGTACCACGCCGGCATCGCGTGCGATGAGTGCGGTCGCTGCATCCATGAATTGCGTGTGAAGAGCGGAAAGAAGCCCGATGGCGCGATAACGGACAATGTGTTTTCCGAGCGCCACGAAAACGACCCAATCTTGTGTTTCGCCGTAGGCGATTGCTGCAGCGTACTGTTGGCGAATGCCCGCCAGATAATTGGCATAATCGGCGCCGAGGAGTCCGAAGTTGAAAGACTCGGTCTCGTACTCGGAGCATTCTGACAGAATTTCAAATGCGTTGTCGACCGGAAGCGATGTGGTGTAGACTTCACGTATGTCGAGGCCGTGAAAATCGATTTGCGAAATGTCGATTGTGCGGAAGGTTTCACGCTCGCCAATTTTGAGAATGCGGGCAAGAACGTCACGGTGGTTGCGAATGAAGAGGAGCTCGTCGGTCATGGCGCGAACTGCAGAAACACTTGGTTTGTTTTTCAGCAAGCGAATAGACATCTTTCCCACCCTCCATTATTATGTCTATATTATAATGTTTGAAGTGCTTTGTACATAGGGCGTGGGGAAGTAGTTTTGTTAACAAGGATTGCTAAATGGAGAAGTCCCTATTTTTGATTATGTAGCGTGTCTTTCTCGGTGAGCTTCTAGAGATTTATTGCAGAATGGCCGCTGCTTGCTGCACTTACATATTTTCAGTTATCACTTCCATCCCACGCCTCAATATAGCACAGACTGCAGCTTGGTGCAAACCGGCGTCTTTGGCAATATCAACTTGACGTCTGCCCAGCAAAGCGCCTTTAATGACGACTTGATAGTCTGATGGCAACTGTAATAGCAATGCAGCAAATTTCGCCGCGCCTTCCGGCTTCATCCTCTTCACCATTTGCTGCAGGTCTTTTGCTCTTGTCATTTCGCCTTCCAACTGAGTAGTAAGACAAAAAAGGCGATTGTCGCCGTAATGCCAAGACTGTATAGCAATGGGTGACTATAATCGAAGTAGAATGGTATCATGATGTAATTCCCTTTTTTAGCATGACTTGACTTAATAACTACCGGGCTACTTTTATGTCAAGCGGCGACGCCATACTCAACTGCCATATCGCGAAACCACTTAGGCAGCGTAATTAGTAGATGTTTCGTTTGGGCGTCATACTGCATTAAAACACTATACGCACCCATTGGCCAACCTGCATTGACGTGCTGAAAATAGAGGAAAAGGGTTGAAATTGCGTAAGTCCTCAACTCCTCAATGTCAATGGGCTCGGCAGAATTGCTTTCGAAGATTCTGTTGAGTTCGACGTATGAGGCGAAGAAGGCGGCCCGGCGCGCCAACTGAGCGAACTTATCATCTTTAAGCATCGAACTCCTCATGAAATTTCTTGTGCTCGCAAATGCCCTCATCGTTACCTTCCCAAGTTTCATGACAAGCGGTGCAGTAGATGTCTGGAATGTCAGTAATGTCAGTACTCATGCTGATCTCCTTTGAGTCTCATAGGCCCTCGGTCGGCTTAAGCTCTGGCGTACAGTGCGTCTGCCTTCAAGTCCTGTGCAATCCTCTTTGCCTTCGCCGCTTGCATTTTGTTGAACTTTGCTTCGCATTTGAGGCAGATGGCGTAGTTTTCCGAATTGCTAACGCCTTTGCTTACCCAACCGTCGCGGCCGTGGCCAATGTAGGAGATTGTGATGTGTTGGTTGCAAAGGGTTTTTGCGCCTACAATGTGGACGACGTTTCCTGCGTGGGAGATGTCAAAGAAGAAGCTGGTTGGGAGGGTGGGGTGGTTGTAGGTCATGGGGTTTCTCCTCTAACGTTTCCTTACCTTTTAATTATAACACGTAATGAGCGTAACGACTACATTATTTTCAGCATTCTGCAAACTATTTTACGACGGGATCAGGTGAACACGCATGTTTCTCTAGAAGCGTCTGGAGATTGCAAACAGATATGAAGCCCTCAAATACATGTCGTATCTTTCTCGGTGAGCGCGGAGAGATTGATTGCAGTCCGCTTGACATGAAAACTAACCGGGAGTTCTGAGATCAAGCGGTCATCCTTCTCTGTAAGTCTTAGGTTTCTTCTCGCCATCAACTTCGTCTCTTAGCTTCCGCCTCTAACCTCAAAGCTGTCTTTTCCTTAAGAGTTAGCAAAACGTCATTCATTCTCTTTTCCTGTTCGTCAGTCAAGCCCATAACGCCTCTCTTCTTTTAGTTGATCGTACTTTTCCTTGAAGTCATAAAGGCGCCTTGCATTCATTCTACCTTCAAGCTTCTTCATTTCTATTGCTGCCAACTTAGCTTCTGCTGTTGTCATATGATAAGTATCGTGATCTTCGCCAAATGGAAAAGACCCTAATACAGAATCACTTGACATTAGAATTACTCATAGTTTTGAGATCAAGCTGTGTTGTAATCGCCTCAAAGCTTTTCTTAATATCTGCCATAACATCATGACTCTCATCTGCCCATGGTGTTCCTCTTTCAAGGCGATCAAGCTTTCTCTTTGCTTGCGCTTTCTCCACAGACTGCCTGTCTGCCATACCATATGTCGGGACAGGCGATGGGTTCCACACTGCACCACAGTTGAGGCAGAGGTGAGTATCATGCGGAGGCGCCCCCTCTTCATCAATATGCAGTTGTCTGCAATCAGGACATAGGATAACAGCAGGTACGGGGCCGAATTGGTAATACTCCGCCATAAGATGTTTTGCCAATCTCCTTTTTCGCTCTATCTCCCTAACAGACTCAAGGCAAGCGGCAACTGTTTGTTTTTTGCTCCATAGTCCCACAGAAACACTGCCCGCCGTAAACTTCCTGGCGTAATTGCTGCTTGTCATCATAATGGCGTAATCCTTCCAATTAGAACGTATGTGCTAGTGGGATTTGCTAACGTAATTTTCGTCTGAAAGGCGGTGTTTCTCACTCGCCACTTCAGCAAGCTCATCAAGCACATACGCCATTTTCAACCCATCTGCTAGCCCCTCAAATAAGCAGTCGAAAGGCGATTTAGCGGAATGCTCTAAAATGCAAAGCGGCGATAATCGTTCACTCCCGCCTGACGACAACTTAACAATCACATGCCATAAGCCATCAAGACGTTTAACTTCTAACGACCTAAGACGGCGATGCGAAAGCAAGCTTAAGAATGAAGGAAAGATATGTCGCTTAAAAGCCTGTAGCAAACTTAAACCTCCAAGAGACTTCACGTAGCACTTCTGTTAGTCGATCTTGCTGACTGAACGCCTTAACTTCATAAACTTTGCCCCTAACATTCATGCTGATAATTAGTTGCCTTACGTAATCTTGAATATCTTGGCGAGCGCCTTCATCAGTATGGCGGAATCCATCATTTTCTGTTTTCCATGCAATTGGAAAATAAAGCAGTAAGTCGTACGTTTGAGTGTGGAAAGTCGCCTCATAAAGGAAGTCATCAATTGCTTGTTGCATCATTTTTGGTGCGGCGTAAAGTAGCATATAGGCAGAATTGTCAAGTGGCGTTCTGTCTGAAATGTAACTTATGTTGCTCATGTCAATTTGCTTTTCAACTTGCGCTGTAAGATAGAGACGTTGGGCCTTCACAACATCTGGCATTTGTTCAACCCTCTCGTAACCATGCCGCGCCACGATGTCCCTGACTAATTCGCCGATTAGCGGGAGTTGCAGTTCTGCGGCCAACATGCGTCCTAATGTTGTTTTGCCAGTGCACTCGGCACCTATAAGCCCTATCTTCATGGGATTCTCCATACATCACAAATTACGTGGTAGATTGCAGCTAATATAGCCAATGAGGCAATAACCCCCTAATGCTGTAGTCATACGAGAGTTAGTAGTTTGAGCAGTTTGAGACTGTAGTAAATGGCGGCTCCCCAGAATAGTAGTAGAAATACTACTATGGCAGACATACGGATAATGCCAGACCTAATGATACGCCCTCTCATCTCAGCTTCATAAAGCTCCTTCATGAAGGTATGCTCTTGAAGCGAGGTACCCAGCCTACACCATCATAAAGGCATTCGAAGAATACGTCTGTTTTGCGTAACCACGGCCTTCCATCAGGACCCCAGTATAGTGTATAGAGGACAGACTGGCGAGAATCTATTGCCTCCAATAGGAATAGACTGCCATCGACAGCTGAGGCGTAAACTGTAACTACAATGCCAGTAGACTCTAATGTCGCCAGACAGTGCTCGGAGTCTAGTGTCTTTAAGGCCCTTATGAACCTTACTGTGTGTGACTCCACGGAGTAGATGGCCTTTGTTTTGTAATGGATGTATCTCATATGGCGATCTTTCTGTTTGCGCTTGCCGAGATTGAGTAGCAAGGAGTGGCAATCACCGGTGAAGGGCGGACTGCGGAAACTCCTGATCCGCCACTCTCGGCCAATTGAGGAGTTGCTCCGCCGCGCACCTCGTGCAAGCTAGCTTAACGCCAACCTTCACCATTGCATGGCACAAGTTGCAGCAGAAGTTACAGAAGTACGTCTTGCCAGCTCTACTCATAATTGAACTCATCATCGCATAATAGAGTGCCAGCTTTCAGCACACTCATTTGTCGTCCCTGAATTTTATGAACCTGGGAAAGCGTAAGCTTCCATCAGGTGTCACTTCAGTATAGCGGATTTCTGCAGTTGTCCCCTCGCCATTTGGACCGGGCAAATTCTCCATGAAGTTTAAATAGCCATTTCCCCAAAGAAATTGCCTTTGATAGTCATCAAAGCCGCTTCCGACTCTCACCTGCACGCCTTTATGATTAACAATGATGCCGCCTAACATTCCGACGTATTTTCCTTCACCTTCAAAACAACCAACAACCGGCAAATCAGCATCAAGAATAGGCTTCATTTTTCCCCAATGTTTGCCGCGTTTGAAGACGTAAGAGGCTTTCATGTCTTTCAGCATAATGCCTTCGCCGCCATTCGCCAATACTTCGTCATAGAAGGATAGCGCCTCTCCGTATGACGCCAAGCTCTTTGCTAACGTTGGTTGCAAATGCATCCATCTGTTGTCTTGTGGACCAAAGTATCCCTGCACTACAGAAGTTCTATGTGCCTGAGATGTTGTGCGGCCTTGAGATTGCCAGAGTTCGAGAGGCATAGTGTCATATACGACGTAATTTGCGTCCGCTTCATTTTCGCCCCTATCACCATACATACCCCACATTAGTTCGCCATCAAGCATTACGTCGCAACCAAGGAAACCTCTAGCAGAATGCCAGGCCTTAATTTCGTTGCGAATGCGCTGATATTTCGCCTCTACCTTACCGCTGCGTGAGTAGAGTGTCGAATCGCCTAACTCATCAATAATAGCGATAATACGCTTCCCATCATACTTCACCTCGCCTTGCAGCGGCCACACGGCCTTTTTTAGCTCAAAGTTTTTAGCGAGAGAGCAGGCAAACTCTGGTATAAGGCCGGGGAACGCCTTATTGGCAGTTGTCGTGCCGACATTGCAGCTTAAGTCTTTCGCCAGAATGCGGAGTAGAATGGTGTCGAGGTCGTAATGGGAGAGCGCTGTTAATGCCCTATGCAGTTCGTCGGAAGCCGCCGCGCCAGAAAGCTTCCTCGACGCACAGTCGTCCAGCACATCCCACATGAGAGAGATTGCAGACGCCTCATCGAAAAACTTCTCGCCTCCACCATAATCACCTATCTTCTTGACGCCAAAAGTCTTGTGTGGGGAAAGAGTGTACAGAATTACGCGGCGAAGCTCTGGTGAGTCATGACGTAGAAGGCAATGGAAAGTCCCACTACCCGACGAATGTTCTAACTCAACTAATGCCTTAACTACCTTTTGCATATAGAGGCCTCCGTTTCAAGGACTGTCAGCATGGTGGCCACCACTGCGGCCGCCAGCATGACGGCGCAACCCCTAAATATGATGATTTCCCTGTCTCGCCATTTGAAACACGCCACCCAGAGGCAGTCATCGTCTACGTAGCTTATGTGGCGAACTGAGACTTCATATAACTTTGCGGCTTCATTGATTGCGTCGTGGCAGATTGCGACTGCGCGGAGTTCTGTTTCAAGCGTTGGCATTAATAGTCTCTTTCGTTTCGCAATCGCAAGTTTCGCCACACCTGTAGCAGCTTCCACATTCTGCACAGACGTCCCCCAACTGCCTTAATTCTGGCAATTCAGCGGCGGCTGTCGTCACAGCAGCAGTCGCCTGCGGGACAGTAGTGCTCAAAGGTTGGAACTCCCTGCTCCCATCTCTGTAGATTGTCACTCCTTTGCAACCAGTCGACCAGGCGAGTGAGTAAGACTCCATTACCTGCTCGATTGTTGCAGAGGCAGGGAAGTTGATCGTCTTGGACGTCGCGGAGTCGTTGAACGCCTGGAAGGCGGCTTGGATATTTATGTGTTGGACTGGTGTTACGTCATGCGCAGTTCTGAATACATCTGCCATGCCTCTTAGCTCATCGTGAATGTCATAGTTCCAACCGGCGAATGCCCCATCATTCAAAGCCTCAGTCAGCGACCCATGATGAGCATCAATTGATAGTAGCACTCCTTGCTGTTCAGCTTCAGGCCATTCAGTTGCCTTAAGTGCTGCCTTGAAGACTGGATCAACGTCCACCATGTGCATGTCAGCCTGCCAACGTTTGAAGGCGAGAGCGAAGACCGGCTCGCAACCAGAGGAGGCGTCTGCAATAATGCTAATCGTGCCGGTGGGGGCGATCGTTGTTGTTGTGGAGTTGCGGATCCCATAGAGGCCAAGGGGCCTCAACAGGTCGTGATAGCAGACATCAGCGTGGCGGTAGGAATGAGCATCCCTCTCCTTGAACCAACTTTCGTAGATTGCGTATGACTCGTCTTCGTGGAATTTTGTCGCTGGGAAAGCGCCCCTCTCTCTCGCCAACTGAATCGACTCCGCTTTGCTATGCCAGTCGATGTAAGACATGAGGTTGCCTGCAAGACGACAAGACTCTTCACTTCCGTATGGGATTTGCAGTAGAAATAACAGCCTTGCAAAACCCATGATGCCAAGGCCGATTTTGCGAGTGGCATGCGCCATATCATGGAGCTGCTGGTCAGGGAATTTGTTTGCGTCGACTACATTATCCAGCAGCCTTGTCGTCAAGCGGGCCGCCGCGCCAAGGCGCTCCCAATCAATATAGAGGCGGGCGCCATCTCCCACCCTGACGAACTTCTCAAGATTTATGCTGCCCAAGTTGCAGCTCTCATCGGGCAACAGAGGTTGTTCTGCACAAGGATTTGTCGTCTCGTACTTCCCTATCCATGGCACCGGGCAGTAAGCATTCATGCGATCGATAAAGACGATGCCGGGCTCGCCAGTGTTCCAAGCTCTCTTCACTATCTCATTGAAGACATAAGAAGCATCAAGCTTGCTATGCACACTTCCGTCCCTAGGATTGATGAGCTGGTAGCTACTGCCGCTCTCGACAGCGCTCATGAAGTCGTCAGTTATTGCAACACTGATGTTAAAGTTATTAAGCTTCTTCAAGTCCTCTTTGTGCGCGATGAAGTCCAAAATGTCCGGGTGGTCGACCCGCAGAATCCCCATGTTTGCGCCACGGCGCATCCCTCCCTGCTTGATCGCCTCAGTCGCCTGGTTGTAGACATCCATAAAAGACAAAGGGCCGCTCGAAGTGCCTTTCGTGGACAGAACCACATCATTCTTGGGGCGGAGGCGAGAGAAGGAGAAGCCAGTTCCTCCGCCTGACTGATGAATTATTGCGGTGCGACGAATTGTATCAAAAATGCTGTGCAGGTTGTCTTCGATCCCCAAAACGTAGCAGGCGCTTAGCTGACCTGTGCGGCAACCTGCGTTGGCGAGCGTCGGGCTGTTCGGTAAAAACTCCATGTTGCACAGCAAAGTGAAGAACTTCCTGAATGTCGCCTTAACATCTCCATAATACTTCGCCTCAACTGCTGCTAAAGTTCTTGCCACCCTCTCCATCATGTCAATGGGGGTCTCTACAACTTCCTTGCCGTCCTCAGACCGCAATAAATAGCGTTTTTCCAGCACGCTTCTGGCATTATCACTGAGGTTCAACTGCGACTCCTTAATCAAACAAGCGGCTATTAATTATAACATAAATGATAGTTAATGTACACTTTTGCAGCGTTAGAGCGACCAGCGTCTATGCGCCCTTCCACAATTACCCCTACACGTAAAGATCGTCAATTTCTTATTTATTGCAATCGTGTGGAAAGTGCCACGGCGGCAGGCCGGGCAATAGAATGTTGAGCCGTTGGCGCCTCGTTCTGCCTTAACATTCCTTAACACAGCATTGTCATTTTGTTCCACGGTCATCCTCACCATCTCTGTCAGGACAGGTGAATAGCGCGCAGAAGTGGCAAGGTGCTCCTGGCGTCGTTGGATGATGCCCCAATCTGAAGCATTGCTCTATCAGCGATACTTGCTTCTCAAGCCAGGCGTCGAAACCCTCAATCGTCTCCCTAGTAGCATCATGGAAGTGCAGTGAATCCTTACGCAGCATATGGTAAGCTGCCTTCACAGTATATTCCATTATCTCTGGCTTTTGCACTGCAGTTGCCCAGGAGTACGCCATTAGTTGAAGTGGAGACTTGGGAACGGCGGCACTCGTCTTATAGTCCACAATGTACAATGTCTTGCCATCGTCTGAGATGAAAATGGCGTCAACGATGTAACGGAAGGTAAAGTTGACGAACTCAATCTGCTGTAGCGCTTCAGCTCTCACCAAGTTCCAACCATCTGGAATCTTGTACTTCTTGACTACAACAAGCGACTCCTTATAACCTGCAGGGAAGTTGAGGGCGAAGTCGCCTGCCGCGCACTCCTCAATCAACTTCATGCGGAAGAGTTCCTCTCTAGCCGATTCTGATAGCAATTCCCCTTTGTTGATTTGTTCCACGACGTAATGGGCGGCGGTTCCAATCGCCGTATAGATGCTGCCAGGGTCGCGAGACTCTTTCAGCATTACAGCCCTAAACTTCGCCTTACACTCATCCCAGGTAATTAGCTTCGAAGGGGATAAGGAGAGGCGGGTGACTTCTGGGACGCCGTTCGTCACTTTACCTGTATGCAGTATTTTATTTTGCTCTGCGGCCTTAACAATCCTTAACATTGGATGTCCCTCTTATGAATGAGCTTTGGTAGGCGTTCGCGATGCTTAACTGCACCCATGAGGTGAGGAGCTGCTCTTTTCATTAAGGCGACCATGCGGACAGTAGACACCTCAGTTGCAGTTAAGCCCGCCTTGAAGAGTTCGTGAGCAATTGCGCCATAAGTGTATCCTTGTGTACGTAATTGCACGATCATGACGTCGCGTGGCGATGGGCCGCTTTTGCGATTACCTTTTTTTCTGCTACTCATCAAATGGCCTCAAATCGGCAACAATCTTCGCAGACTCAGTGGCACCCTTAAATGTCCTTGCTTCATAACATCCTCTGCAATAATAACGATCTATGTCATTTGAGCAACTGAGAGGTAATAGCTGTTTCAACTCCAAGCATCCTTCACACTTGAACAGATGTAACGTCATGCTAACTCCCATAAGCCGATCCATATAGTTTTTGTGATAAGTCATTAAAGACGCTTGCTGATAACTGCTTATTCCAGTGCAGCATCTTATGCGTCATAGCTTTATCAACACCCCAGGAAGATGGATGGTCCTGAATCAGCATAGCTTCTACTGCCTGGAGTTGCGTTTTTGTCAATATAGCCGCCCCGCCCACATTCTCCTCATACGCCTCCATCATCCTAGGGAAGAGATCGGTAGCGATAAGGCGGATGGCTTTCGCCGTCTCCCTTATCTCATGCTGCGCATGATGGTCATCACGTAATTTCAGATACTTCATTAAGTTGTTGCCGTCTACTCGCCAGTAGAATTGAGTGTAAAGGCTGAGAGGCAGGACTGCACGCGCCTGCTCGCGGCCTACGCCTAAGTCTAATAACTTCATGTAACTAGCATATGCCTCTTTGTTGCAAGTGGCAATAGTGTTGCTCGCCTCTTCTGCCTGTTCAACACTTCCCTCTGTACTCTGCTTGTCCTTGAACGATTGAGCTCTGAGATCAGCTGCCGCCGGCCCCCAAAACTTGTCCTCCATCACGCTGTATCTGCCACTCACCTCATTCCAGCTTGCAGTCCTGTGCCTCACCATCTGTCTCGCCTCAAAGATCGGGCAACTGATATGCAACTTCAGCTGCACCATTTCGAATGGCGAAGTGTGGCCGTTGCGGAGCAAATGGTTGATAAGATGGGCGTCTTCACGAACTGACTTAGTTCCGGCGCCATAGGAGACACGTGCTGCTTGCACGATCGCGGCATCATCGCCCATTTTGTCAACAAAGCGGACAAACCCATGTTCGCCAATTGTTATGCTTCTATTGTAAGCCACTGTCATTCCTCTCGTAATCTTTACCTGTGAACGGCAGTTCCGGAGAGACTTTTGGACAAGGCTTGTTGAAATGGGCGCCGTCCTCCCCATCAGTAAATAGCTTCTTGCATTTATAGCAGTGCAGCGTGTCATATGTGCCTGCGTAGTGGCCCAGCAGTCTATCCATGAAGTTTCTCATCAAAGTGCGATCGTCCTGAATGGAATTTCATCATGGCGTCAGACACCCTCTTATCACTCTCATGCATGTGAAGGTCTGGTAGGCGAGCTAGCTCTATCTGGCAATTGTTTGAGGCATTAGAATACATGCCCTTTGTGACGACATTTTGTGGATGCTTACCACAACAAGGAAAGACTGGGTCGACTAGTGGGCAAACGCCTGTTCTGTCACAAGGTTGTTGTAGGTACTTCTCCCATTGTGGTTCGACAGCTAACAGTTCGCGTCGCATTCCACGCGCCACAATGTTGATTTCGTCATTCGTTGAGAGGCAAGTCCTGTTCGCCACAAATCCCCTGAATGCTGGGAAGTTAACGACGCAATAGATGTCTGTTTGCGAACCTTCGGGAAGTACGTATCTTGCAGATTGCGGCGGAAGTCCTAAGCCTATAATGTCGTTGTAAAGCGAGGCGGAGTCCGCCGCTAGTTTCTCAAGGCGCTCTCTGAGATCTGGCCTGGCGTAAAGGTGCGCAGGAACTGTAAAGTCCCTTAGTCCAACTTCTGCCATTTGCGACTGCTGGTTATACGCCCAACCAACACGACCCCTCACGAATTGGTGCGAACAGCTCCTTGACATCCCCCGTATGATAAAGATGAGTTGAATCTGTTCCAACACTGTTGGCAATACCTTGCCCTCAAATGGCCCCCAAACTAAATGTTGAACGTCAGGGTCAGTCATATCAAACTGCAAGTTGTCCTTTGACTGCCACGTCATTTTTGCCATCTCGAATACTTTGCGCTTCCAGTCAAAGACGTCAACGCGGTTTTCCAGCGTCACACTAATATGTCCATACCCATTTGCGAGACTGATAGACCTTTGTGTCATTTGTTGTCCTTCTTGTCTATTGGATTCTCAAGCTTCGCGATCTGCTCTTTTAGCACCTTAATCACTTCGTCTTTCGCCCTGCATTCACAGACTAGCTTCCTTATCACATCACGAGTCTCTTGAGGCAATGCTGCCAAAAAGAATGTCTTGAAATCATACTCAGGCATTTAGGCCTCCTATGTACTTGTGGACTCTGTCCCACTCGCCAAGGTCATCATAAGTGCCGGGTAGTTGCACGTAGTAATATTGCGAACCAAGCCTTATGTCGGCATCAATTAGGTTACCTGTTAGGTGATGGTCGCCAGTTGGAGACGCCTCAGTCGCCTTAAGGCGTTTCCGCAGCCTAACAACCGCCTGCATATCAAGGGTGAACGCACCCCAAGTCCCCTTGTAGCTCCCATGAATGTCAACAACGGGAATTTTGACTGCTATGCGGCTAACAGAGCTTGCCGCGCCGTAAACAGAATCAAACTGAGAGGGGTCAGGCGTGTCGAATAGAGCAAAGGTTGGCGCCTGCATGGATATGAGAGTTTTCGCCACATCTGGGCAACTCATCTTTGTGTCGGGCAGCATTATCAGGAACTTCTCGTACTCCAGCTGGTAGTTCGCCCGGCGAGCGCCTAACAATACAGAACCTATGAGAGACTTAGAGACATAAGAGGCGCGCTCTACGTACGTTAGTTGGAGGCCGCGGCGGCGCGGACCCAACGCCTGCGCCATTGGCGAGAGCTTATCAGGCGAGACTACTATATAGACGTCTTGCAAACCAGCGTTCGCCATCTGCTCTAGGCAGTAATCGATATAAAGCTTGCTCGGCTCAACTGAGTGGAGCTCCTTGGGGTAGGGGAGGCCGAGACGTTCGCCACTCCCAGCTGCCGGTATAATCCCACAGAACTCACTCCTAAACTGCAACACTAGACTCTCCTATAAGCTGCTCGATAACGTGGTGTGTCAATAGCGGAACGCCTGTTGCCGCTCTCCCAACCAACTCGACAGACGGCGGAAGGTCATACTTCCTCTCGTAGAACCCAGGAATGACCCGGCGATTAAGGTGAATGACACCTAAAGTGCCGGTTAGTGCCAGTAATTCTGCCCTCATAAGCGCCACTGGCTTTTCTTTGCCTTTTACTGCCGAATGCTCTATGAGATGGAGTCGAGGCGCCAGCCGGCTGACTCTATGTGACGCCAACCTTTCATCGCAAACGTATAGAATCTCTGGCAGCCCTAAGTCATACTCTGTCTCAAAGATGTCAAAGCAAGTATGCGGCTTTACGTCACCCGACTCAATCTCCTTATAACGGAAAGCTTCAGGTGGCGCAGCCAGCTTTAACTTCTTGGCGTCAACTCTACGACCTGTAAACTTCTCCATAATGTAGTGAATGTCATTCATGAACTCATAGTCTACCGGCCCCATTTTGATAATGAGGTTGTGAGCAGAAAGATGCTGATAGAGCTCAACATACACTTGTGACATACGGGCGATTTGAGATTGCGATGAGGCGCCTTTCGCGGCCGAAAACTTGTTGATAGATGCCTCCTCAGTCATGCGGGATTTGCGGAAATACGCCTCATGAGAGGCTTCAGATCCCGGCCAGGATGCCATTTTGCCATTCCAAAATACGCCATGCGTTACGCGTCTCTCCATTGGCTCGATCCCCAGCTGCCTCAAGAACCACCGAGAGCTCTCAGTGTCATGCAAAAAGGCACATAGAGGCAGTGGCGACATGTCATGCATGATGACTGGAACGCGGCGGAAGTATGAGTAGAGGAGCCCGGCTATCCCGCCGCCGTAGACCACTTCATCAACCTGCAAGTTAATCATCACCTAATACCCCTGTTATGTTGTTCTCCTGGAAAGTGAAGAGGCCATACAATGTATAGTTGAGGAGGTCAATCAACGTGTCGAAAATTGATTCAGTGACTTGAGCTTCATTTCCCACCCAGGCGAGTTGGCGGAGTCTAAACACTTTACTCACAATGTTACAAAGAATCCCCTTAAAGCCCATGTAGGACCATGACACGCCATAATCTGCTTGCTTGCGAATGCGAAGACGTTGGCTAACAGCGAAATAAGCCATCATGTTGGCTGTCGCCCTAATACGAAGATCTGGGTCATGCAGTTCAGTAATAATTTGGGCGATATTCGCCTCAGGCATTGCGTAAGTTAGATAGAACGCCCTAATCTCATTTACGTCAATCAACTTTAATCACCAATTTCGCCAAAGCAGCTTCGCAGATTTTGTCAATTTCTTCGCCTAACTTTACCCAGCAGCCCGGCCCAGGATCTACACCAAAGTACTCATTGCCAAAAATGTGGATTTGTGGGATTGCGCCCTCTTCATTTTCGACTATCAGTGAACAGTCATCGCCATTATAAGGCTCATGTTGTGAGGACATTGGAATGCCATCGCCTATAAAATAGCTTTCCAGGAAAAACTTATCCCTTGAGTCTGAGACATTAAAGAAAAGCAGTGAGGCGTCATATTTGTCGTGGAGACTTTTGAGTTGCTCTATAGCATTTGGGATATCCACCATAAATGCCTTATGGTCAACTCCAATTACTGGGCCTGTTGGCGGCGGTCGGTGCGCAAGGTCGTATTTGCCTGCAACAATTTTCGTCTTATGCATGAAGATGCAGTGGAGTTCGGCATCGCCACAATCCCATAAGGCCGCGATGTTTCCCCAGAACTTGAGGACGTCTATCAGCTCCACTTTGAGGGCGAATACGTCGACCGCTTCATCAGCTCCCCTATGCATCTTCCAGTTTACAGACCGGAGGACTTCATGGCACTCATCGAGGAGGTGCAGAACGTAGTCTTTGGTAAGTTGTTGTTTCGCGGCAGTCGTCACGCTCTCGTAGTCAACGAACTTGCCGCCATTGAACTTTACTTGTGCTTTCAGCACATCAGCGATAGTCAGCAATTAAGGCCTGCCAAGTTTCTGTATCAATGCTGTGTCTCCTGTGTTATGATTGGACTACTTGGTTAATCATACCATAATGGAAGACAAATAGTAACCCTCAAAAGCAGACTGGCAGACACTTTGATGTTAAACTATGTTAACTAGAAATGTTAACTTATGTACAATTTGCTAGAGCTTCTTGAGCTCTACAGAAAACGCCTTCAATTACACCCCCTATATAAAGGAAAGGAGAACCAACCAATTTGCTTACTTTTGATAAGCCTGTTTTGCTAATTGACACGCGCGAACAATACCCTTTAGACTTCAAGAGGCATAGTGATCGTTTTCAGCACATTATTACGCAGACCCTCAAGGAGGGTGATTATAGCGTTTATGTTCCAGGAGATAGTCGTAAAATTGCGTTTGAGCGAAAAAGCCTTGGCGATCTTGTTGGAACGCTTATTGGCGGCCGGGAACGATTCAAGCGCGAATGCGAGCGCCTTCTTGCTTATGACTACGCGGCTTTACTTATCGAGGCGTCTTTTCGGGAAGTGAGTAGCCCTTATGGCTTCAGTCGTGTGAATCCAGCCAGCATACTTGGGTCGCTCCAATCAATCTCGCTGCAATTTGGAATTGACGTCATTTTTGCAGGCGATAGGAACAGTGCTGTTGATATTGCTATGAGCAAAATTGGGGGATATTATGGCTGTTAAGGCGCCAAGGCCGAGCATATCGGTCCATAAGAATTACGTAAAGAGCCTTGCGCCTTTTTATGTCATTTTTAACAATATTGAAGTCCTTGACAATGAGTTTGGGACTTTTCGTTATCTTGCTCCTCATACGAACGTTTTGAATGTAACGTTACTTTCAGCTAATAGATGGCGAGACCTTGAGCTACCAGAACTAATGGCCTCTATCGAACCTGACCTTTTCATGCAATCTTATGTTATTTTTGAGGCAGAGTATAATCTCATCAGAGCTTTTAGTAGCAATAAGCTAGAAGAACTAATGTCAATACATAGCCGCGTGCGGGTGCTGTTTTGTGGCAACCATAACTCTGCTATAGCCTACGCTGTTGGGCTTCTTGAGAAGTGCGCCAAGAATGGCATCTTAGATGTTAATAAAAAGTTAAACTAGTTAACTGCTATTTGTGGTATAATAGATAAGGCCAACAGCTCGCAGCTATTATGCTACCAGAGCATCCCGGCCTAATAGCGGTACGCCGCAAGGAGAACTACCACAATGGCAAAAGAAACGAAAGCCACAACGCCAGCAGTCAAACCTGAAGCTAGACAATCCTTATTCTCCATGTTTGCTGAGGTTGATATCGCCACTGGCGGCGGAGACATCAACAACCTGGAAATCAAGGAGGGCGACAACAAGTTTAGGATTCTGAATCGCCCTATTCTTGTTCGCAAACATTGGGATCTTCCCATTAGTAGTGATTTGGTCGTTGTGCCTTGCCGAAAAGCAATTACTGACCTTCGCGCCTATTCGACGAATCCCACTGAGTATCTGGCGAACGCCGGTAAATGCGAGTTTTGCGAATACGCCGAAAAGCATCCTGGCTTCTACCCTATCCGCGAACACTGGATCTTCAATGTGGCGCAGAACGAGAAGACTGTAGTCGATGGCAAGGATGTTTTGACGCCAGTCGTCAAGATTGCTGATATTGCCCAACGGTCAATCCTGCGCGCCATTACGAAGTTCGAGGAAGACCCTGATTGGTTGCCTCTTATGCCGAATGGCCTCCAAGACATCGAGATCAACGTCAAGAAGGTGAAGACCGGACCGAAGGCCACAAACATCAAGTATGAGGTGGGCGGCGTTCCAACTTCAAAGCCCCTTGCGCCTGAGGAGTTAGAGCGTTTGAGGGAACTCGCCAGGGACTTGGATGTCCTCAAGGCTCCACCTGCGTTCGACGAAAAAGGCGACGAGCGCTGGGCCGAGTACATGGAGAAGGCCAAAGAGCCCCAAGAGGGTGAAAAGAGCAAGGCGTTGCCTAAGCTCAAGTAAATAGCGAAACAGCGATCCGCGGTTACGTCGTAAACAGTTACGATGCGGCCGCGGATCATCGTAAGTGGCGAAAGTGCTACTTACAGATACTAGAAATTCGCCGGGCTGTTAAAGCGGGGCGAAAGTGGCAATGTTAAGGATTATGAAGGATTTGGTTTTTTTTCCGACTTGGTAGTATAGTATATAGTACAGATCGGAAATAAATTCGAATCTTTCGCAGTAAACTGAAGTTATTTGCCGCGAAAAGACTATCATAACATAAAGAGTAGGTCGAAGTAACCCTATGGCGAAAAGTAGTTCTGTTAACAGCAAAAGCAGATAGAGGCGCACTTGAACTTAGCTTCAAACGTAGCAAGGCGAGATGTATTCAATCGTAAAGGACGGTCGGCATTCGTACCCTGCGTCTTCGATGAGTACTCGAAGTTCAGCGACAAGTTGACTCAGCAGTTCTGCTCCTGGTACTCTTACGACGAAGCTCCACTCTATGCTTTCCTTGAAGAGCATAATTGGTCAATACGCGGCTACCACAGCTTGAGGCCCGACCTCCACTTCGACTTCGTCCCGTTCGACTTCGACAGCGATGACGTCCTGACGTCTTTCGCCCATACGCTGAAGTTCGTGAAGTGGCTGGAGACTCAGGGAGTGCCAGAGTCGCACTTCACTGTCTGGCTGTCTGGCAGCAAGGGGTTCCACGTGGAGGTCGACAGGGCTGCGTTCGACGTCAGTCATCCCTCCAAGGACATCTTGAGGCGCCTGAAGTTCTTCGTGGAGCTGCTGATGAAGACACTTGACATTAAGGTAGACTTGTCGCTCTACTCGCACGCTCGTTTGTACAGATGCCCGAACAGCAAACACGCTAAGACTGGCCTGTTCAAGACTCTGATAAAGCTTGATGACCTGAATGTCGACCATGTTTCGAAGCGCGCTGAATGGGCTGCATGGCCACATGACGACTACAACTGCTTTTCCCATGAGGAGCTAGCTGAGCTACTCAAGCTGCCAGACTTAGAAGACGTCCAGCAGGAGACTCGTATGCACGAGGACTTGGTCGTCGACTCCTCCCTCAGCATAATCTCCAAGTGCCCCAAGATACAGCAGATCATGCAGAACCCAGACAGCCGCGAGCTGAGGAGGCAGGCGGCTGGCGTCCTCATGGAAGCTTATGGCAGCTCTGACGCCGCAGAAGTCAACATCCTGTATGAAGCTTTCAGGAATCATCCCTACCTAGACGACGTACGCTATGATGATGCAGAGAAATGGAGACGCGAGTTTGATAAGGAGGGGTTGATAAAGTGCCAAAAGAGTTGCACGTCATTCGGATGCGGTGCCGAGCAGAAGAAGCTTTGCGGCACCAGGGCTCCCTCAGACCACTTAATCTCCAGCCAGGAGATAACACCGATAACTGTGGGAGAGGCTAGGAAGATACTAGACGAGAGAATGACAGAGGCTGTGTACGGCGAGAACGACGATATGCTGGCTTTCGACATGCCAATAGGCATAGGCAAGACCACAGTCGTCTTACGAAAGCTAGCTGAAGACGAGAAGCTCTCAGCTCTCTACCTCTGTCCGACTCATGAGTTGGCAGAGCAGGTGCACAACAAGGCTCTAGACATGGGGATAGAGAACTCCAGGAGACTTATGTCTAGGGTGGCGCTAGACAAGCATGACCCAGCGGCATTCGTCTGCCCTTACATAGATGAAGTCAGAGCTGCTCAAGGCGTAGTCAAGAGCTTGACCCGCACAATCTGCTTCAGGTGCCCAAGGTTCCCATTCCACAGAGACGCAGAGCCACTAGAGTCTCCCTGCGAGTACTACATGCAGTATGACAAGCTGGAGGACGTCAGACTTGTGATCGCCACTCACTCGCACGCCAACGACTACACTTATGAGCAGTGCAAGCTGCATAACAGGTCGTTTATGGTAGTAGACGAGTCTCCCATCAAGACTTTCTCAGGGAGCATAGACAGAGTGGCAGACGAGCTTCAAGTCATCATGAAGGCGCACAGGGGAGATGTGTACCAGGAGCTCATAGCTGAAGTCAACGCCCAGTCTATGGACCCTCCCGTCTACGATGACACTAGAGACCTTGAAGCCAAGTTCGACTTTGTCCGCCACCAGCACAAAGTAGAGGAGAACAGGCTCACTGCAGAGAAGTACGAGCATGACAAAGAGAAGCTGGAAGATGCTAAGATAATGCAGAGAGCTGGCTACACGTTCATAAGCTCTGTCATAGGCGGGCTGGCTCTCGACTTCCGCGACTTGAGGCACATGGATGACAGGCACCAAGCCACATTGTACAAGACCTTCATAGACAGGATAATCGACAAGTCGAAGTACCCGCCCGCCATGGCTTTGCAGGATGGATTCCGCCACGTCATATTCCCTGATGTCATGCAGAACGCTATAGTCTGCAGCACGAAGAACCTGCAGTACTACATGAACCTGTCATACTACTTCCCTGACAGGATGCCAGCCAAGAAAGTGATAGTGCTTGACGCGACGTCTAACAAGCTCCTTTACGAGAGGCTGATAGAGGCGACTACAGAGGAGTCAGAAGAGCTGAGGCAGCTACATTACTTCAAGCTGCCGTTCGTCGAGCAGACTAATGTCCACATCACCCAAGTGACGAACAGCGGCTACAACAAGACTAGGATACTGGATGACAGTAGCCTCTTCGACAACCTCGCTTACGTCATGCGGAACTTGCGGAGCACTCATCCTGAAGCTAAGATACTACTAGTCTGCGTCAAGGACTTAGTCGATAAGCTCTCTGAGGGCATCGACGTAGACGTAGTCAACTATGGAGCCACTAAGGGTCTCGACGACTACGGCGACTATGACTTCGAGGTAGTTCTCGGCGGGTTCTTCGTAGCTAACGGCGGCATAATTGAGAACTTGCACAGGCTAGGGCTTTATGACGTCGACGTCGAGCTCCTCGAGGCAGCCACAGTCATAGTCCGCAATAAGCACGTAGCTAGGGACGGCGGCTTCTATTTCTCGCAGCGGAAGGCTTTCAAGTACTCGAAGCCCAGGGAGACTCTGGCGTACGCCAACGCCCTGTTCGGCCAGACTGCTGCCAGCGAGGTAGTGCAGGCAGTCAGGCTCAGGCTGTTCAGCGGCGCTACTGACAAGACTTGCATAATATTGACTAACGTCGGCCTGACTACAATCTACGCAGACCGCTTCATGTCCCTGCAGGAACTTTCTGCTGAGCTGGAAGACACTTCAGGCATACAGAGCGACATTGACACCACTATAGTCCGCAGGAACAACCTCATGCTAGCTAAACTGCACAGGGTCGAAGTGGGAGATGAGTTCTGCCTATCTGACATAAACGCAGATGAGGCCGCTGCCAGGAGGTTCCTCGTGCAGCACCAAAACATAGGCACCCTGAAGAGGACTAAGCCCAAGACTTACATGAAAGTCACTGAAGTAGGCCAGCAGGGCGAACTGCAAGCTAAGAGCTCTAAGTCTACTGTGTCTGCCAAGCTAGACTCGTGGCTTGACAGCTTGTCTGGCATGTCTGAGTTCACGTCTTCAGAAGCTGCAGAGGCTGCAGACACAGTCTCAGCGCATTTCATAAAGGACTGGCTCAGAAAGAACTCAGAGGCGGGAAGTATAGTCAAGATGGGCGACACTAAGAACACAAAGTACAGGAAGCTGGAGAGGCTGACTGGGATGCTTTCGAAGCTGCTGAGATGACCTTCCAAGAGTTATTCGTATCTAGCGCCAAAAACCTCATTGAGTACTTATGCGTCTATTTCGAGTTTGGGCTTTGCGACAGCAGAGAAGAAGCTAGCATAAGAAGAATCAATGAAGTTCTTAAGGACATAAGTAAAGGCAAAATTAAATGCGTCTGCACTTACTTTTGCTTCACCACTAATGCAGCTATGCGCGAGTACTTAAGTATAGCAGACATGCTCTACTGGGATTACGCAGTATACGCGACTAAGTTCAGCTATCATTTCAAAAGCTACATGCCCTATGAAGAGCCCCTCCCTAAGTTTGAAAGAGAGCTTCAAAATGGAGTCATGATAAATGACTGGAATGAGATGGGCTCCTGCTTTTGGGCCCTGAAGACAGCTATAGCCATAACTGCCATGGAAATTTATGAGCTAAATGGCAGGCAATCTCAGTAAGCCTCTACAGAAACCCTGCTCTTTTCTAGCCCTAAAAGCCTATGGATGACCAGTTAACAAATGCAGCCAGAGCTGACTGGCGGACGTCCAATTGCTACTCCAGACCCTCCCGTGCGCATGCATGCTCATATGAATGGCGGACTGCTATCTCAGTTAACAGAACTTCTTTCGCAACTTACGCAATTTCCTATGTACGTAATTATAGCATGCATGATACTATCATCTCATACCAAATTTTACGAAACGCAACCCAATCCACCCGAAAGAGAGTGCTGAAATGGCCAAACATCAGACCGAACTGGAGAAGCTCCAAGAAGACCTCGCGACTGCTCGTGCCGAAATCGAAGCCCTGAAGGCGAAGTCCGGCGGGAAAGTCAAGTCGTTGAAGACGAGCGGCATTCCTGAGAGCGAAATGGCGGACACCGCCACGGCATTAGGACAAGTCCAACGCAAGGATCGCGCCTCCCAGATTGACGCCTTTCCGAAAATCGCCCGCATGTTGCCTGTTGGTCGTGTTTGCGAGTTGATTGTGGCATTGGCTCAGGAAGCCGCTTCAACGGCCGGCAAGGACTTCGATGCTGTGCTCGCCGCCGTCACAACGCGGACTGAGAAGACCAAGAAGGAAGCGGCGCCGGCTGTGGTTGAAGACCAGACGTTGGTCAACGCCTAAATTTGAAAGAGGGAGTGGCGAACAACGCTCCCTCTACTCAAAACCTTCGTGGAGCTTCATTGGGGAGCGGGAGGCCAACAAACCTCTGTCACTCGGTTCGAATCCGAAATGAAGGCCTGGGATGTAAGTCCCTAAGTACGATGCAGCTGTGTGGAAACAGTGGCGAACATCAGGCCCTTATGCATGAGACTGAAGTTCGTACATCCGGTTCAAATCCGGCTTCGCACTTTGGCATGGCGAGGTAAGTTGTTTGGTTGGCTTGCTTCCCTGCTTAATTTGGGTAAGACGACGAAGGATTATGTCGCATGACTGAGGCCTTTCTCCGGTTGCTGTTGAGGCAATCACCCATAAATTAAAGTATGGTAGTCGCTTGCGTCTGTCTGCTTTAGTCAGCGGTGAAGTCCGTGGAGACGTGAAACCCGTCTTTCTTTAAGAAGCTTTGAGACTGTCCTGCAGCTCATCGTATGTCAGGTCCCTCGAACGGCGTAAGCCTACCTTAGTCATATGTCTTCTGAAAAGATGAGCCAGGAGCAATCTTGGTAAAAGAGTCTGCGGGGAGACATGGTCCCTGGAAGCGGCACCTTGAGTATCACGTCGACAGCCGTCTATGCAGCCTCATGAACTGGTGGCCTCATGCGCTTCACACCGCCCAGAGTATGCCAGACCTCATACGAGAGCCTTGTCGCAAGACAGGGCTTTTTCGTGCAGCATGACTTGACATATAAACTATTAACTCTTTTTCTAGATCAAGCTCATGCAAATTAAAAAATGTTTACAAAAGAGTAATACTATGTTACATTGGTTAAGCAAGCAAGATATACAGAGGAGACTAGCATGAGCGCAAACCCAATTCCTAGCATGGATGACGCCATGAGACGTCAGGCAGCAGACGAGGTGGTTGTATTGTTGGCTGCGTCAGCGGAGACTAAAAGTGACACCATAAAGAAGAAGTATAGCAAGCGGATTACTGCGTTGTCAAAACAGTATGGCGTTCAGTTGTCTGATATTCCCTGGGACTTCGAAGCTTGGATGGCTTACAGCCTTTAGGAGCTCTAAATTATTTTCGTCTTGCCTATGTACGTGCGGCGCGTTACGTGGTACTATAGATAAGTCGCCCATCACCAAGAGGAACTTCAAATGCTTCATGTTAAACTGGGAAATGTCACAGAGTTCCAAATCTATGGTCGTTATGCCGGCAAAGTCTACACAGAAGGTGGCTATTTGTGGGCAGAGGCTGCGAGCAAGACTGAACCCCGCATCTTTGGTACGCGTCAACTTGCCATCAACTGGATCGAAAAGGTCGAGAGCTAAGTAACCCAAAAGGCTACATAAGGAGAATAAAATGACACAGCAGGATGAAAATGAGAAGATCGCATTGAGGGTGAAGAAGTTGCTCGCAATGTCGGCATCTTCCAACCAACATGAGGCGGACGCCATGATGGCGAAGGCGATGGAACTGCTCACCCAACATAACCTCTCCATTCAATATGTGGAGTCAGTTGAAGAACGCGAAACGGATTGCGATAAGTTTGTGAGGCGTCCTTATATGGTTGGGAAGGCGATTTCCCATCAGCAGAAAATGGCGGCCCCAGTCGTCAACAAGTTCTTCTTCTGCAATCCCATCTTGACGAAGGGCGGGTTCTTATTCGTCGGTCGGGAAAGCAACGTGGAAATCGCCGTCCACGTCTTTGAGTTTTTGAGTCAAACGTTTGAGCGGCTCTGGGTGGCATATAGGACAGAAACAAAAGCAAGAGGCGTGAACGTCTCCGGCGGAATGAAGATTGAGTTCATCAATGGGCTGCAAATAGGCCTCATCAAGAAATTGGCGGCGGAGAGAGCCAGCCTCAAACAGGAGCAGGCGTTGGCAATTATTGACGATAAGTTGAGGACTGCCATCAGTCAGCTGGTCGGTCAAACGAAACAGGTGAAAGGGGCGAATTTCGCAGGATGGGACGACGCCATGGCAGCAGGCGTTCGCCAAGGTCAACAGATTGCAATTCGTGATGGCCTCCAATCAACTGGACACCGCGGC
>OCZT010001440.1_pt1 | contig 24614 bp, 21 predicted proteins | sample 1539031 | NCBI WGS metagenome assembly OCZT01 (sample SAMEA3539308, study PRJEB22396) | soil metagenome | biome: tundra; feature: field; material: soil | place: USA | collected 2010-05 | depth 0.15 m | reverse complement strand
CAGCGCATTGTTCATATTGCCGCTGGTGCCATGGACGATCCGTAATGAGCGCGTGTTCGGCTTTTTCCAGCCTTTGTCGCCGGCACATGGGGAGATGCCCGGCGAATTTGTTTCACGCGGCTATTTTCTGTGGCTTCGCACATGGGTCGATGACGGGCAGTATATAGATCCTCTTATATGGCGCGTGGGCATAAAACGGTTGCGGATCGAAGATGTACCGCTATCCGCGTTCTCATCCGATGACGAGCGGCAAAACGTGACGGAGTTGTTTGACCAGTACAACAATTCGGACCCGGAGCACCCATTTAAGAAGCCCAAGCCGGCCGACAACACCAAGTCTGACAACAAACCGGACAATAACTCGAATGGCGATGACGATTCCAATAATTGTGACGAACCCAACAGCGGCGATGATCAAAACGCTGACCAGGACAATTCGGACAACCAGGATGATAATTCCGACGATAGTTCAGATTCCGAGGGAGAACTGAATCTGAGCATTTCTCCGGATATGGACAATGTATTTGCCGAGATCGGAAACGCGCGAATTGAGCGAGAGCCCTGGCACTATTACCTCTGGCTGCCGTTAAAACGCTCTGAGTCGATGTGGTTTGATAATCATGCCGACTTCTATCCCTTCGCAGGGACGCTATTCCCGTTATCCAAGCTTGATGAATCGATCAACCAGCACATTTGGCTGCCCATCTTTGCGGTTATCGTATGGGTTTATACAATTCTGGCGTTCGGAGGGCTCTTCGTTCTAGGATTCGCTCGCAAGGCCCGCGCATTTCTATGGCTTTTCATGGTTCTGGCCATAAGCATTCCGAGGGCCCTTTTCTTCGGCACGCTCGAAAACCCTGAGCCTCGTTATTTGATCGAATTATTCATTCCCGCTGCAATACTTGGCGGTCTATTTCTTTCATGTTTGCGGATCGGCAGGCGAGCAGCGTCGCTTGCGATCGAAATGCGATGGACCGATCCGCCAATCGACGACTAACGATCCGTGACACCACAAAGACCAGGTACAGGGTTAACGATCATCGCTCAATGGATTGCCGGCGTGTTTCTCTTTGCGGCCACGGCGGCGGTGGTATGGTGGCAGAATTCGCGCCTTACCGTGCTTTACGACCTCTCCGGCGTACTGGAACCCGCGACGCGTATTGCGCAGGGCGATCTGCCCTACCGGGATTTCCCGTTCCCCTATGCGCCGCTCACGTTTCTTATTCAAGCCGCCATCATAAAGCTGACCGGAGCTATCTATTGGCACCACATTGTTTATGCGTGCATTGTCGCCGGGGTATCGACCGTGTTGACGTGGCTAATACTAAACCTTTTGTTTGAAGACCATCTGCCGGCTCCGCGGGTCACCGCTCTTGTACTCGCGATCCCGGCCGTCATCCTTGGCGTTTACTGTATCTTTCCGCACCCGTTCTACGATCCTGACGCTGCCTTGTTTTTGCTCCTATCGATCTGGCTGCTGCTGCGCCTGGAAAGGAATAATTTTCCACCGGTCCGTACGTTTCTTGCCGGCGTCATCCTTGTTGTCCCGCTGTTTATCAAACAGAACATCGGTATCGCCTGGTTAGGCAGTATCTCCCTGTGGCTGTTGATCATGATCATCGTCAACGCCTGGAAGAAACTCGCGATCCGCCCCTATTTGCTGCTCGGCGGCGGTGTCGTGGCCGGTCTCTTGGTTGCGCTGGTGATAATTCATTTGACGGTCGGTCTCGATAACTACAAGCAATGGACGATCACTTACGCGACGGCACGGCGCTCACCTTCGCTGGCCGAAATGCTCTCGGTTTATGCCGATTGGATGCTGGTGTTGTGGGCGGCATTATTCTTTGCGGGCGCTTATCTCGTGCGCAAGTATCAGGATCGATGGACGAATTGGCTTGGCGTCGCAATGATGGCAGCGCCGTTCATTTGGCCCGTCGTTTATCTGCTTATCGATACTGACGCCTCTGAGCGTGCCGAGCGACTGGTCGGCTTATGGCCGCTGATGTTTATCGTCGCGTTCGGGCTCGCGTATATATTTATCAGAGGCCTTTCGGGTGTTGCCGCTGCCCTTCCATTCATTATCATCTGCACCGCCCATGGAGCTTTCCTTTCACAGCAATTGTGGGGTTCGACCTACGGTATCTGGCCTCTGCTGATCGTTCTGATCGGCTTGACGCTTCGTCTGCTGCACGATCGCGACGATGATGAAGCGGGCACTGCCATACCGGTACTCGCCTTTGTCGTTTCGGCGTGCTTGTGCGTTGCCGGTGGATCTTATGTCTATTCGAACGAGCGGCTTGATTACGTTAATTTCGAAGACGGCGACATGGCGCATTCGAGCTTGCCGCAATTACAGGGTATGTCGATGCGTGGCGATTTTATTCCCGATTTTGAAGAGCTTGTTGCCTATACCGATCGCGAGATACCGCGCGATGACGGCATATTGCTGTTGCCGGGCGAAGACCTTTTCTTCTACACGACCGGTCGCCACCCGCATTTCCCGGTACAGCTTTTCGATGTAACGAACAACCCGTACAGTCCCGACGAGATACGCGAACGGGTTCTGGCAAGCGACATCGATTGGCTCATCGTTAAGAACGATCTACAGATCGAAGCCGACGATATGATCGACAGCAAGAAGAAGATCCTGGAAGTGCTAAAGCCGGACTTTCGCTCGGTGGAGAGTCTTAACAACTATGAGATATTCAAAAGGCGTAAGCCGGGAGATCCGACAGATGATGAAGACAGCGACGATAATGATGATTCGGATTCCGATTCAGATAACCAGTGATGCAATCTGTTAGCGCGAAATCTCGCCGTCGACCATTCGCCAAATTCCCATCGGATTGCCTTCTTTCAATTCATCCGGCAACGAGTCTTGCGGAAAGTTCTGATAACAAACGAGTCGGGCAAAACGATCGATCGCACGCGTGCCGACGGCAGTCCAACGTCCGTCGGATGTCGCGGGATAGGGGCCGCCATGAACGATGGACGGACAAACCTCGACACCTGTCGAAAACCCATTGAAGATCAACCGGCCCGCCTTGGTTTCGAGTATCGCGACAAGATCGGCGTATTCGATCAGGTCCTGCTCGGTCCCATGTATCGACGCGGTCAACTGGCCTTCTAGTGAACGGGCGATCCGAAGCAACTCGTCATGATCGTTCGATCTGATAAGCAGCGTCGTCGGTCCGAATATCTCTTCGTTCAGATCTGGCGTATTCAGAAACTCGATCGCAGACGTTTCAAAAACCGACGGATTCACTCGAAAGCCCGGAAGATCAGTTTCACCGTTCGCTGTATAGCCCTCAACTTCATCGCGCCGCTTTTCGCTTGCGGTTGAATACGATTGCCTGATGCCGCCGGTCAGAAGCGGCGAAGGTTTTGTACCGGAGATCAGCGCCTCGAATTTTGAAACAAAGCCGTCCGACTGTTCGCCGGTTGGCAGAAACACGAGACCTGGTTTTGTACAAAACTGTCCTACGCCGCCAGTTACCGAGGCATGCAGACCACTGACGATAGCGTCACCGCGCTCGGCCAGCGCGCTTGGCAGAATAAAGGTCGGATTCACCGAGCTCATCTCGGTGTAGATAGATATCGGTTCCGCTCGCGCCGCCGCGATGTCCATCAACGCCCGTCCGCCGCGGCGCGATCCTGTAAATCCCACCGCTTTGATCGAAGGGTGCCGTACAAGCGCCTGGCCGATCTCATAACCGGACGAAAACAACAGGCTGAACGTTCCCTCGGGCATACCACAGTCGGCGACGGCTTTGGCTACCGCCGATCCGACAAGTTCCGCCGTTCCCGGGTGTGCAATATGGGCATTTACGATGACGGGACAGCCCGCGGCAAGGGCCGAAGCCGTGTCACCGCCGGCGACGGAATACGCAAGAGGGAAATTACTGGCACAGAAAACAGCTACCGGCCCGATCGGACGAAGCATAGATCGAACGTCTGGTTTTGGAACAGGTTTTCGGTCTGGTATCGCATGATCGATCCGGGCATCGACCCACGAACCCTCTTCGAGGAGGTCGGCAAACATTCGAAGTTGACCGCATGTTCGTCCGCGTTCCCCGACAAACCGCTCATTTGGCAAAGAGGTTTCGAGGGATGCGCGTTTGATAAGCGTGTCGCCCAAAGCTTCGATTTGATCGGCGACAGCACGCAGGAACTTTGCGCGCTCACGTGGAGCAACATTGCCATACTTGAGCCGTGCGTCGTCCGCCAAACTTGCAGCATGATCTAACTCGTCGGGCGTTGCCGAATAGAACGGCGGTTCGATCTCGTCACCGCTTGTCGGATCGAACGCGCGAAACGTATCGCTCGTCCGGCTGCCGCGGCCAGATCCGATTATTGATGTTCCTTGTAATTCAGTATCCATACCCATCACGGACGCGTCTCCAGCGCGTGTTCAATGATTGCGAGCGTCTCTTCCGACTCGCGGCCCGTCAGCTCGAGCCTCGGCGGCCTGACGCGGGCATTACCCATTCCGACCTTTTCCTGGACAAGCTTGATCAACTGGACAAACTTTGGAACGGTGTCGAGCCTTAGCAAAGGCAGGAACCACTCATACAACTTGCGCGCCCTTTCAGCTTCGCCATTCATCGCATGATCGAAAAGATCGACAGACTCACGCGGGAATGCATTGACCAAACCGGCGATCCAACCAACCGCCCCGGCACCGATCCCTTCGACGATCGCGTCATCGACGCCGACAAATATACGCAGCCGTTCACCGATCAGAGCGCGGATCGCTGTTACACGGCGAACGTCGGTGCTTGATTCCTTGACCGCGTGAAGATTCGGCAGTTCCGCGGCGAGCTCCGCGACATGTTCAGGAAGGAAGTCGGTGCCGTAAGCGATCGGGTTGTTGTAAAGCATGCATGAAAGCGGCGTTGAGCCTATGATCTCTGAGACGTGATATTTCATCTCGCGCGGGTCTCCGCGATAAACATACGGCGGCAAGACCATCAGAGCTTGGCACCCTGCTGCTTCGGCGGCTTTGGCCTGTATGATCGCATCGGCCGTAGTCATCGAGGCGATCGCGGCGATTATCGGGACCCTATCGCCGACCGCATCGACGCATGTCTTCCACAATGCCTTTTTCTCGACGAATGTAAGACAGCCGCCCTCGCCAAGTGAGCCGTTGGTCACTATTCCGGTGCAGCCGTTGTCCACTAGCCAGATTACGTGGCGTGCCGTGAATTCGTGATCGATCCGAAGTTCTGCGTCAAAGCAAGTTGTGATGGCGGGCATCACGCCCGCCCACGTCATTGTCATAGATTCTCCATTCGCACCGGGAAGATCGGCGGCCGAACATTGTCAGGCTTCCAACCGAAAAGGAATTTCGTCGCCGGACCGCAGACGCGTCCCTGGCAGGCTCCCATTCCGCAGCGTGTTTGCAGCTTTGCCACACGTCGCGAGTCGTACTCTTTTAGCCGGCCACACGAGACGTCTTCGCAGCGGCAGATGATCGTTTCCTCATCCGCGAGAGAACGTAGCTCGTCGCGAAGCTCGAACGTCGTATTCATAGATCTCGCGAAATTGCTCAATTCAGCGCGTTTCTTAAACAAACGTCGTGCCTTTTCTTCATCGCCCGCGGCTGCGCGGCCCGCGATCGTACCTTCAATTAGCGCCGTTTCGACGCCGCCAATACCTGTTGGTTCACCCGCGCAATAGATATTTTCGCACGTTGTCCGCTGAAATTCATCGACGACGACACATCCATTGTCCAAACGGCACCCGAGCAGCAACGCAAGCTCGGTGTTGGGAATGAGATGAAATCCGCAGGCAACATAATCGCACTCGATCTCGAAGGTTCGCCCCTGCCGCGTCAGGGTTACTGACCGGAGCTTGTCCGTTCCATCGCATGACGTGATCCAACAGCCGGTCAAATAACGAACGCCGAGCAGCTTTGCACGAAGTTTGAGCGCCTGGACGGCTTTTGCGGGTGATCGCCAAAGTCCGATCGCAAACTTATTGATCTTCGCCGACGGAGCCTGTTCGGCGATCGCAACTATATCCGCGCCTTTATCTTTCAGGTAGGCTGCCACCGCCATCAACAATGGTCCTGTCCCCGCGATCACGATCTTCTTTCCGTTTACCGGCAGGCCACCCTTTACCAGCGCCTGCAAACCGCCGGCACCGAAAACGTTTGGCAGCGTCCAACCCGGAAAAGGCAAGAACAGCTCCCTTGCACCGGTCGCGATCACGAGTTTTTCGTATTCGAACTCTGTTCGACCGTCAGATGTTTCCGCTGCGAGACGGTTTTCATCTGAGGCTGCAAAGACCTGTGCGTCATTTACTATACTGATCCGTTTGGTTTCGAGCGCCTTGATCAGTCGTTGGGCGTCGGCGGACTTTGTATGGCCGAGTTCGGCCCGCCAGATCTGGCCGCCGAGACGTGGATTGTCGTCGACGATCGTTATGCTGACGCCGCTCGTTTCCGATGCAGCGAGCGCTGCCGACATTCCCGCTGCTCCGCCGCCAATTATGAGGATGTCGGAATGAATATTACTCACCCGTGACGACCTCCATACCTTCCTCCGCGGCGATCGTACAACTTCGCTGGTGGGGCCGCCCGTTGATCGTCACACGACACTCGAAACAAACACCCATACCGCAAAGCGGCCCGCGCGGTTCTCCGCCGACGGAACGTCTAAATGCGGTTTCGCCGGATAAGAGGATCGCCGCCGCGACTGTCGTTCCTCGCTCGACCGTGATCTGACCCTTGTTGATCGTAAGCGTGATCAATGTTCCTGAAATACCCTCGAAGGCTTGTATGGTACGGCCGGGATCGCCGGTATCCGGCCCATTATCTCGTCCGCGACGAGAGCGGCCGTTCCTAGTGACGTAGTTATCCCGAGCCCTTCGTGCCCGGCCGCGGCGTAAACATTGCTGAAGCCGGGGATCTTGCCGATATACGGCAGATTATCCGGCGTCGCCGAGCGAAAGCCGGTCCAAACACGAATGGCCGCGAGATCTCGCAGTTTCGGCATATACTCGAATGCCCGTGATGTCATGCGACTGAGAATATTGTTGTCAACCTCACTACTTTCTGCCGCGAATTGCCTCGACGAACCGACGAGGACCTGCCCGGTGCTTCGCGGTTGGACGTTAAACGCGACGGATTCGGTTTCGCTGCCATGGGCCGATTTGAGATAACCAAGCTCCACAAGCTGATGCCCCACGAATCGCGTGTACCTCTCGGTGATGACAAGATGTCCTTTGCGTTTCTTGAGCTTGAGCTGGGGACTTAACTCAGATGCTGCCGCACCTGCCGCATTGACGACTTTGCCGGCTGAAATAGATTCGCCGCTTTCCAGTCGTACCCCTTTGTCGCTGATCTCAGCGACACGACTCCCAGTTTTCAGGACCGCACCTTTTCGCAACGCGCTCTCGGCCAGGTATTTTGTCGCGGCGAGTTGATAGACAACAGTATCGTTATTAACAAGCAGGCCGCCGGAGAGTCCGTCGGCAAGGTTCGGCTCGGCTTCATGCAACGCTCTCGCATCAAGGATCTCGCTCGCGACCCCTCTTGCCCCATAGAATTCATGTTTTGAGCGGACGACTTCCATTTCTTCCTCGTCGGCCGCCACCCAGATCGTGCCGCAATTTTCGTATTCGCACGTCGCCGGCATTTCGCGGGCCAGTTCCTGCCAGAGCTTTTGGGAATAATGTGTAAGGGCGAATTGGGCCTTGCTGTCATCCATGACAACGATGTGGCCCATACCCGCCGCGGTCGTCCCAGTCGCGACATCTGCTTCGTCGATGAGCACGACGCTTAGGCCCTCGCGTGAAATGGCCGCGGCACAGGCCGCGCCGACGATGCCTGCTCCTACAATTGCGACATCAAACGTCTTCATGCGTTTATGCCGAATCGATATGGATCGTTCTCAACCAGCAGCAAGTCGAGTTCGGCAGTAATATGAGCGCTTCCGGTGATGATCGGAATGATCTCATCGCCCTCGAGTTTAACGGAACCTTCAAAGACACTGCCTACGATGCTTTCTTGACGCCACGTGTCACCCGGTTTCAGTTTGCCGTCCGCATAAAGACACGCAAGTTTCGCACTCGTACCTGTGCCGCATGGAGAGCGGTCGTATTCGAGACCGGGACAAAGAACGAAGTTTCGGCTATCGGCCTTGTCGGATGGCGAAAACAGCTCAATATGGTCGATCTCGGCGCCGTGTGCACCGGTAATATTATTTGCCGTCAGCTCATCTCGGACCGAGCACGAGAAATCTGTAAGTCTTTCAAGATTAGCAAATTCAATTTGCTGCCCATGGTCGCTAATCAGGAAGAACCAGTTGCCGCCATACGCGACATCGCCTTTTATCCGGCCATATCCCCGTACATCCACTTCGACATCTTTGACAAAACGATAACTCGCCACATTTGTGATCGTAACGCTGCCGTTCTCATTCAGTTCGGCGTCGACAGCTCCTACGGGGGTCTCGATCTTGTGCACGCCCGGACCGATCCTTCCCATATACTCAAGCGTTTTTATGAGGCCGATCGTGCCGTGGCCGCACATACCGAGGTAGCTCACATTATTAAAGAAGATGACCCCGGCGGCAGCTGTGTTATCCACGGGCTCACAGAGCAACGCTCCGACGATCGCCGCGTGGCCGCGTGGTTCGCAGACGATGGACGAACGCAGATGGTTAAATTCATGCCGAAAGATCTCAAGTCGGTCTGACATCGAGCCCGAGCCAAGGTCCGGAAACCCTTCGGTAACGACACGTGTCGGCTCACCGCCCGTATGCGAGTCGATCGCATGTATTCTCGTTACGTTTGTCATCTGATTGCCGGAGCAAGATCGAAATATAGCATTGTTTGCAGGGCAATTAAATTGCTGCACTCGTGATAACCTTACGTTTTCAAAACGATGAAAACTGCGCTTATACATCACCCTATCTATCAGAAACATGACCCGGGTCCCGGTCATCCGGAAACGCCGAAACGTTATGAGGTCGTAATGAACGCCCTGCGCGGTGATGCCGATCTTTGGAAAAGCCTAAATGAGATCACACCTGAAAAAGCCTCGAAGGGATTGATCCAGGCTGCCCACACACCGCAGCATTTCAAACATGTCGAGTTCGCTTATCAGAATGGCTTTGATCATCTTGACGCTGACACCGCGATCTCGATCAAGTCGTTTGACGTCGCGATGTTTGCCGCCGGCGGTGCCGTTGCCGCCGTTAATGCGGTGATGGAAGACGAAGCAAAGAATGCATTTGTCGCCGTTCGGCCACCGGGTCATCACGCCACGGCCGAGAACGCGATGGGGTTTTGTCTATTCAACAATGTCGCGGTCGCCGCCAGGCACGCTCAGAATGCTTATAAAGAGATAGATCGCGTCGCCATCATCGATTGGGATGTGCATCACGGCAATGGAACGCAAGGGATCTTCTATGACGACCCAAGCGTCTATTTTTTCTCGATGCACCAATACCCCTGGTACCCCGGAACAGGAAGCCGCGGCGAATTGGGATTTGGCCGCGGGCGTGGTACGACGTTAAACATACCGGTAAAGGCACACACGCCGGCCGGTGAACAGACCCGCATGTTCGAGGGAGCGCTTGAGGACATCGCCAAGAACTTTGGTCCGGATCTGATCTTTGTCTCCGCCGGTTTTGACTCGCATCTGATGGACCCTCTCGGGCAATTGCGTCTCGAAGATCGGGATTTTGTCGCGATGACCCGAACGCTGAAGCAATGGGCGTCGGATGTATGTGAGGGCCGGATAGTGTCGTGTTTAGAGGGCGGTTATAATCTCGAGACGCTGGGAGAAACTGTTCGGAGCCATGTTGAAGCCCTTGCACGCGATTAAGAAGAGTTTTGCTGCGTTTTGAAAGATAATGAATTGCCTCCACCTTCAGGTTGAGGGGAAGGATGCAAACAGAAATTCGGGCTTTAGCCCAAATAGAATGGATGACCTTCAGCCGAATACTAACTTTAGTTAATTTGGGCTAAAGCCCGATCTCGTCTATGCCAGTTATCCTCCGGCTGAAGCCGGAGGCAATTTTAAAGAGTACTCCTAAAAAACCGACTTGATCCACCCGCCGTCGACCGCGATCGAACTGCCGGTGATGTAACTCGCACGTTCTGAAACCAGGAATGCGGCGAGTGCGGCAAATTCTCGAGGTTCGGCCAACCGGCCGATGGGGATCTCGGCTTCCCAGCGCGCTCTTATCGCGTCAGGGGTCGTTCCTTCTTTTTGTGCGACTGACGCCGCCAATTCTTCGACCCGTTCGGTTCGTGTGTAGCCCGGCATGATGTTGTTGACAGTGATCCCGTCCGCCGCGATCTCGTTTGCCAATGTTTTTGCGAATCCTGTAATGCCCGCCCGAAGGCTATTCGAAAGTATAAGATTCGCGACCGGCTGTTTTGCGGCGATAGAAGTGATATTCAGGATCCGTCCCCAGCGCCGCTCTTTCATTCCGGGAAGGACAAGCCGCGTAAGATCCAGGACACTGTTGAGTAACAACCGAACAGCATCGTCCCACGCGCTCCGATCGAGCGCTTCAAACTGTCCGGCGGGCGGTCCGCCGACATTGGTCACAAGAATATCAATGCTTCCGAATCGATCGATTCCGGCGTGGAAGATCCGTTCGATGTCGTCATATCTTGTAAGATCGCCGGCGACGCCGAGTACATCGTCACCGCTTGTTTGACGGATCGAATCGCAAGCTTGATTCAACTTGTCCATCCCGCGGGCGCACAAGATGAGCGACGCGCCTTCGGCTGCAAACTCTTCCGCAACAGCGCGGCCAAGTCCCTGGCTTGCTGCGGCGACTAAGGCGACCTTTCCTTTTAGTCCGAGGTCCATACTTTATTTCTCCCGCAGGTAATCGTCAGTTTTGTTGAGCCAATCCTGTCGCGGCGGGCTGAAAATGTCGACGTCCAAGGTGTCTTCGATCGCCTCGGCCTTGTGCGGTACGTTCGAGGGGATGACAAGCACTTCGCCGGCACGTACAACGAGCTCTTCCTGCCCCTCATCGCCGATCCAAAACCGCAAAGCACCCTCGAGGATATAGGTCAGTTGTTCATTCTCATGCGAATGCCTGGGAACGATGCATCCCTTTTCGAGATAGACATGAGCAAGCATCATCCGCTCCCCGGTTATGAGGCGGCGTTCTAGCAGATCGGTGACACGTTCTTTTGGCATGTCGTCCCAGCGATAAAAGCGCGTTAGTTTTTGTTCCATAGTGTCTGATAAATATAAATCTTGATCATGGGATAGTAAACCGCACGCGTTTTTCCTGTCCAGCCTGATGGAAATTAAGGGACGTGTGCTAGAATGCACCACATAATTGATCAACCGTTCTCCCGAGGTAAGCAATATGCCGGACGTAGAAATTCCTTGTGTTCAGTGTAAAGAAATATTTATTTTCAGTGAGAAAGATCAGGAGATCTTTTATCAGCGAAATATGATGGCGCCGCAGCGATGCCCGCGGTGCCGTTCCAAGAAAGCGGCATTGCGCGACGACGCACCTAACCGTTTTGAGATCGTCTGCGATAATTGCGGCAAGCACGACACGGTACCGTTCCAACCAAAGGTCGGAAGAACAGTGCTTTGCAAAGATTGCCACGAAGCGAGCCGTTCGCGCGCCCGTTTTGCGTAAGATCGGCTCCCTGTTATTTTTTCTTATCTATAATCTCTAATCTCGTATCTATCATCTATTCCGATTCGGAATAGATTACAGATGATAGATTCCAGATGATAGATGTTGTGCAGCCTGCTCCGGATTTTTTATCCGTTTTGATGAAATCACCCTCGTGAAATTCGAAACCGTCATCTCCGAGTTCGACAATGCCGTAGCGACCATTGCGATGAACCGCCCCGAGGTGATGAATGCGTTGTCGCTTCAGCTGACGCTTGATCTCAGCGCCGCGATCCGCCGCGCGATCGATGATGGTGCTCGCGCGATAATTCTCACCGGCAGCGGCCGCGCCTTCTGTTCGGGCGGCGATCTTCGTGCAATGAAGTCGATGGGGGAACAAGAGGGCCGCGTCGAGGCTTATCTCGAGGAACCACTTGGTGCTCTTCACGATGTCATTCTGTTGATCCGCGAAACACCGGTCCCTTTCATTGCTGCCGTAAACGGTACGTGCGCAGGGGCGGGGACGAACTTCGCTCTCGCTTGCGACTTGGTGATCGCCGCCGAGAACGCAACCTTTAACGAAGGGTTCGTCTCTATTGGTCTGTCGCCGGATTGCGGTGGAAGCTTCTTCCTTCCGCGTGCCGTCGGCGAAAAGCTTGCCGCCGAGATGTTTATGACGGGCGAGACCGTCGACGCCCGCCGTGCCGCCCAGTTTGGCATGATCAATCGTGTCGTTCCCGCGGACGATCTCATGACCGAGGCATTGATGCTCGCCGGCAAACTGGCGGAGGGACCCACCGCATCGATCGGCCGAATAAAGCAAATGCTCAACGCATCGTATTCTAACGATCTGCGCAAGCAGTTAGAGCTCGAGCATCGGTTTCAGGTCGAATCGGCCAAGGGTGAGGACTTCAAGGAAGGGGTTACCGCGTTTTTCGAAAAGCGACAGCCGAACTTCACCGGAAAATAGATGGAATGCGGTCTGAGTCCCGCCATTAGCCGGGTAAAACGCTTGGTTTAGTTCAAGATCCGGCTGATCTTGCTCCAAAAACGGTCATTTTTCTAATCAAAACGTTACCTTTTCGCACAAAAGGTAATAGTTTTCTTTTCGGAACGTTACCTTTTCTCACAAAAGGTAATGATTTTCATTCTAAGTCGTTACCTTTTCTCACAAAATGTAATGGTTCTCTTGTAAAATCGTTACCTATTATCACAAAGGGTAATGGTTTTTGTCTTAGATCATTACCTTTATTCCCAAAAGGTAATGGTTTACGCTTTAGATCGCTCCAATTTCAGAAAAAGGCGAACCATTCGGCTTCTGCTTTGCGCGGTTGCGTCTCGACAGTGCTCAACGAATTCCTAGAACTTAAACGAAACGCACTCAAACCGAACAAAGGCGTTTTGAAAATAGGTCTCTTGACACTATGCCAAATAGACCACGAAACGTTTATCCTTGTCAGTTATGTATTCGCTGACATACAGCGAGTTGATCCGCGGAAATCGAAATTTTCGCAATCTGCTCATCGGGCAATTTATCTCGGAGCTTGGTAACTGGTTCAACTTTATTGCCGGTCTGGGATTGGTGCGCATTGTTTCGGGTGCATCACCGATGGCGGCCGGGATCTTTTTTGTCGCGCGTCTGCTGCCATTTGCGCTGATGTCGCCGATAGCAGGAACATTCGTGGACCGTTTCTCACGTCGTCAGGTGATGATCGGAACTGATCTCGCGAGAGCCGTCATCGCATTGTCGTTCCTGCTTGTGACGAGCCCGGAAAACCTTTGGATCGCGTATCTCGCTACGGTTTTCCTGCACACTCTAGGTGCTTTCTTCGACGGGGCGAAAAATGCCACGGCGCCAAACCTTACGGGCAGGGAAGGACTGCTCGCCGGGACGGCATTGATGTTTTCGACGCGGTTCCTATTGATGGCTGTTGGCTCGGCTTTGGGCGGCTGGGCGTCAGCGGCGTTTGGCTACCATGTGGCGTTTATTATTAACGCTGCTTCATTCGCTATTTCCGCTTATACGGTTTGGCTCATTCCCGAAAGCGCTGTTCGGCAAAGTGAAGAGAACGAGCATAAGGACGATCCCGTTCCGCGAGCATCTTTTATAACCGAGCTCCGCGAAGGCTTTCGATATTCCTATAAGAACCACTTTGCATTGACGATCCTCATCATGAACATGATCTGGGCGACGGGTGGTGGTTCTGTAAACATCATCTTTGAACGGCTCGGGGGGATACATTTTGCTGCCGTCGAAGGTTGGAATCCGGATGTCGCGGTGGCGATGCTTTGGACGGCAACCGGTTTTGGACTGACATTCGGAATGTTGATCGCACACCGGACATCGATCCATCTCGAGCTGAGAAATAAGAACCGGGAGTTTGTTGGCTGGACGCTTATCTTACACGGCATTCTATTTTCGATCGGGGCGATAATGCCGACTTTGTGGTTGTTCGCGGCGATAGTTTTTGTGTCGCGGGCGATAGTCGGTGTCGAATACGCCGTACAGGAAACGATGTTCCAACGCAGTCTACCCGACTATATACGGGGGCGCATATCGACACTGGATCGCGGTGCGGAACTTACCGTGTTTGGCATCTCGAGCTATGTCGCCGGCGGCTTGATGTACTATATAACGCCGCAAACGCTGACGGTCGTTTCAGGGATATTGTCGGCGATGGCGGGGGTGGTTTGGTTTATACGACAGCCGAGACGAAACACGCTCGGTTAAGCGGTGATGATAACGGCTTTGATGCCGGTGAGCTCAGAAAAATCCTTGGTGTAAACGGTTTCTACCCGCCGGATGCCGCCGACAGTATCAACAATGTCCTGCGTTTGAATAAAGCCTGTCTCAACGTGTGCGATGGCCCAGCTCTTAATATGTGAGCCACGCCGCAAGGTGTCTTCCAGCAGATGTAAATACTGGGATTTGGTCTCGGTGGGGGCACCAAGCTTTCCGGACATCGACGATTCGAAATTAGCCCAGAATTCACTGCCGCCGCGGAGCCATTCTTCTCGCCAGGCTGACCGTCCAACATAGCTTCGTGTGTTATCCGGATGGGCGGCCGGCATCCGAAGAAACATCAGTTCCGCGGGTGTTTCGGCAATAAAATCATCGGCGTTCTTGTTCTGGAAAGTATTATTTTGACCGTTATCAAAACCGTCCTGTTGTATCGACCACAGGCGTCGAAAGACGGTCGAAAGCGGCTGACGCAGCTCACGCGTCTCTTCTTTGAACGAAAGAACATAATCGCCCACCCCGATGGCTATGCTCGAAGCTATGGCGCGGGCCATCTGCGATTGCAGCCGGTCAATATTCCGCCGGACATTGTCGAACCACCATGAATCGGTTTCCGAGAACCAGGTTGTAAGGGCCTGATTTTGCAGTCGGTAACCCGGAACATATGCGTCCTCGAGAACGATGTTAACATCGTCGGGCGATAACCTCTCGCCGGTATTGACGATCCGTGCAAAACCCCGTGCCCACGCCGATTGCATCGGATCATTCGCCATTACCCGGACGTTCCAACGCTTCAAATACGCACCCAAAGCAGGTCGTTCTGAAAAAGGTATAGCGACGCTGTCAAACTTCAGGCGCCTCAAAATGTTGAGATCGAATGCAAGCCAGCTTTTTGGAGGAGTTTTGGAATGCGCGTGCATAGATCAAACAAGAAAAAGGTCACGATCTGATGTTTCCGCCACCAACGAAACCTCTTGTGGGTCCTCTTCGGTCACGACGGAAAGAAATGTCTTAACTACAAAGGGGTCAAATTCGATGCCGGCCCATTCCGCGAGATGCTTCTTAACATCGTCCGGCGTGCGAGCCGCACGGAACGGCCTTGGCGCGGTAAGCGACGCATAAGCATCGACGACGCGGAGTATGCGCGCCGCAAGCGGTATCTGTTCCAACTCGAGCCCGTCAGGGTAACCATCGCCGTTCCACCATTCATGATGCCAGCGAACAATAAGCTGTACACCCCGCGGCAATCCGAGCTTGGCCGTTTCCTGTTCTCCAATAACCGGATGACGTTCGAGATCGAACCGTTCGTTCACTGTCAATGCACGCGACGCGGCGATGTATTCGCGTTTCATCACAACCTCGCCGATGTCATGCAAAAGGCCCGCTTGCTGCAAGAAGAAACGATCGCTGGACGCGAGGTTAAAAGCCGCGCCGACGACGTCGGCAAGCGATGCGATCCTGCCGCCGTGAATAGAGGTGTATTGCTCAAAATCGTCCATATTGGACGAAAGTCGCACCAACCGATCGTCGGATCGGGGTTTTTCAGCGAAGATGCTGTTCACATTTCTAGTTTCGCCTTTTTTGGCGGGAAGTTTCAAGTCGATTCGCTAATGACGGGCCTAATAATACATCATCGATTCGGCGAATGGGAAGCCGATCTCGCTAAACCCGGTCAAAGCGCATGGGTACCTGAGGCCTCTACGTCTTCAGCTTTCGCAGCAATCTCCTGGCTTCCTGATTATTTGGAAAAAGTGAAAGCAGCCGTGTGAGTTCGCCCTCGGCCCGTTTAAGCAAATTGAACTGAATATAGAATTCCGCGAGGATCACGCGAAAGGTTGATTCGTTTGGCTCCAATCCGATCGCGGCCCGCATTTCGCTTTCGGCCTTATGCCGGTGAAGTTCGTCAAATGACAACGCCTTGCCGTAGTAAGCGTGATAACGAGCATTTGCCGGTGCAAAATAAACAGCGCGTGCCAAAAGCGGGGTCGCCGCCTCGTGATCGCCTTCGACGAGCAGACGAAATCCTTGCTCGAAATTCTCGGTGGCCATTTCCAGCTTTGAGCCCGGATCGCCGCTTGTCGCGTCGAAAAGGCGTCTTTCATGGTCCACGAGTTCCTTTCGCATTTTGTAGTCGTACAACTCTCGTGATTCAGGACCTTTCAGCGTTTCGTGCGCGTGTGCGATGACCGTGAAAGCGTTCTGAATGCGATTAAAGACGTCGCCGCCCTCGGCGTGAAAACGATCCGGGTGGAAAAGTCGTGCAAGGCCGAAATATGCACGTTTTATATCGGCCACGTTTGCTTTCGGGTCGATACCGAGCACATCGTAAAATGTCGCGGCGTTCTCAACTCGCGTCAGGTATTCGTCGAGGGAAAGTTCAGCGACAGATTCCTTTTCGGTCTTGACCGGGGTTTGAGACGCAACCTTCACGACTTCCGGTTCCGGCACACTATGCAACTTGGCTTCGCGTTTAAGTGCGATCTTTGACCCGCGTATCGCATCGATCGTCTTGCTCGAAAAAGCCGGCTGCCAATCGTCGCGAACGACCATTCCGGCAAGCCACAAAACGTAGACCAAATGCAATGCCGCATGTTGGGACATTGCCGCGACGTTGGCGAGGTCAGCGATCGTGATCGGCGTTTCATCGATTCGCGAGAGAATAAACCCTTCCTCGGGCGTCAATATTAGATCAGGATTTCCATCGGACCGGTGGAATTTTTCTTCGACGCTTCTGAAACGCCCAAGTACGGTCGCCGGGTTCATACATCTTCCGTAGTCGAATAACAGTTTGGTGGCGTTTATCTCAAACGAAAGACCGTCCCGGACCCGCTTGAGCGAACTGAAGCTCCATTCACCGTCAGTCCACGATAGGGTATCGACGAGAATGCATTGGATCTGTTCGGCAAAGATATGTTCGTATTCGCTCTCGCTCAGGACCTTTTTATTCCGGAGATGGTCGGCGAGCTCGAGGTCATTCGTATAGTTGGGGATCTTGGCAAGATCAGCCTTGGTGATCCGTTTTCGACGCAGCAAAATATCAAATAGCCGTGAGGAGAGCGCGTTTGAAACAGCAAAAACTACGCGGCCTTCCTTTACATAGATGACGCTTTTCTTTTCCTTTTGAAATACCTGCAGACTCCCGTAGAGTCCCGCGCAGGCGATCTCAGCCAGGAGTTCGGCGAAGGGATGCGAAAGGAAATTGCCCTTAATTTCGAGCTGCGTTTGTGGAGTCATTGATGCGAACTACCGAGAGGCGTCGGTGGGCCGACCCTTTAATGATAACAAATAGAGAGCTGCGAAGTTAAGCTAAATTTTCGCCTTTGTTCTTCTACTTTGGTAGGATTTTGATTCGACTTTACTAAACATTACCGGATGGAAAATGATATCGAAATTCGCGAATGCGCCTCCCTTGATGAACTTGCGGAATGCGTGCAGCTGCAACGCGAGGTTTTTGCTCTGCCTGACGTCGAATTGTCGCCGGTTAGGCATTTGATCGTGACAAAGAACGCGGGTGGGTTCGCGCTCGGAGCTTTCGATGGCGACAGGCTAGCTGGATTTGTGTTAAGCGTTCCCGCTTTTTTGCGCGGCGAGCGCGCCTACTATTCCCACATGACGGGTGTTCGGCCCGAATATCAAAGCCTCGGTATAGGTGCCCGGCTTAAGTGGGCACAACGAATGCGTGCATTAAGCGAAGGCGTGCGTTTTATCAAGTGGACCTTTGAGCCGGTGAAGGCGCGTAATGCATATTTCAACCTGGAAAAGCTTGGGGCGATAGCAAATGAGTACCATCCAAATTTTTACGGTACCGATTATTCGACCGCGGCGCAGACCGGCAAGAAGATCGGGCTTGCAAGCGACCGGCTTTTTGCCGAATGGGATCTTGAAAGCCCGAAAGTAACGGCGCTCGCAAATGGCGATGAATACAAAGAATCGCGTCCCTTGGCGGAAACGATAGAGATCATGAATGACTGGCTCGCCCTCGTCGAAAGGGACCCGCAGGCAGCTCTGGCTGAGCAATTGCATGTCCGCGGAGAGTTTCAAGCGGCCTTTGGCCGCGGGTTTGTCGGACGAGGGTTCAGGCGTGACGTGTCACGGCCCTCGTATTTGCTCTACGAGGATTGATGACCTCTGTCTTTGAGATCGATGCCGACATCCGTCGGGCGAAGACCATTTCGTCGGATTTCTATACCTATGCAAGATTCTTTGAGGTCTCCAAAGAAAAGATCTTTGCTCGGACATGGCAATTCCTCGGTGCCGCAAAAGACCTCAATGACCTATCGCCCTTCAACCTTCTCCCCGGATTTCTGGACGAACCTGTTTTATTGTCCCGATCGAATGGTGAATTGGCTTGTCTCTCCAATGTCTGTACGCACCGCGGCAAGATCCTCGTCGAAGAAGCGTGCGCGGCAAACCTCATCCGCTGTGGTTACCACGGCCGCCGATTCTCTCTTGACGGAAAATTCCTATCGATGCCGGAATTTCAAGGCGTGGAGAACTTTCCGACTGAAACAGACGATCTAAGGAACCTGCTGCTTGCCGAGCGCTCCGGATTTCTATTTACAGCGGTCGATCCTATTGCACCATTCGACGAGTTCATCGGCGAGGTTGACACTTTTGACGGGATGTCGCCGGATAACCTGCGTTTGATTGCCACGCGCGACTATGAGGTTAACGCGCATTGGGCCTTGTATTGCGAAAATTATCTCGAGGGCTTTCATATTCCGTATGTCCATCACAAATTGAACGAGGTGGTTGATTACGGCACTTATACTACCGAAACGTTTCGGTATTCCAGCCTTCAGACGGGCTTTGACGAAGGCGGCAATATTGCCGCGAGGTATCTCTTCGTTTTCCCGAATCTGATGTTCAACTTTTACCCTTGGGGAATATCGGTAAATATTGTCCGGCCTATCGCACCTGATCGGACGATTGTCGAGTTTCTAACTTATGTCAGCGATGGATCTCAGATGAATACGGGTGCCGGTGCCGATCTTCACGGTGTCGAACTGGAAGACGAGAAGGTCGTCGAAAGCGTTCAACAAGGCATTCGTTCGCGGTTTTATACGCATGGGCGATATTCGCCGACACGCGAGCAGGGAACACATCATTTTCACCGTCTTATCGCTGAATTTATGAATTAATCCGGTATAACCATGGTTATACTTGTGTTATACTCGCATCATTATGAAGACAGCAATCTCAGTTCCATCAGAGATTTTCGAACTCAGTGAACGCCTTGCGAAGAAGCTCAAGATATCCCGTAGTGCCGTTTTCGCGATGGGTGTAAAAAAACTCGGTGAAGATCTGAACGAGGAAGATCTGATCGCACGAATTAACGCAGTTTGTGCAGAGGTTGACACATCACTTGATCCTTTTTGGAAGGAGATGCAAAGTCGAACTTTGCCAAAGGATAAATGGTAGGTCCTCAGCGGGGCGACATCTGGTGGGCAGATCTACCCGAGCCAAAAGGCTCTATGCCCGGCTACCGACACCCGATAGTAATCATCCAAGCGAACGATTTCAATCGCAGTAATCTTTCGACTGTCGTGGGGGTGGTCATTACGACTAACCTCCGCTTGGCTAATATGCCAGGCAATATCGAGATCAGTCCGCGACAGAGCGGATTAATGTACGATTCCGTAATCAATACTACTCAGATCGTAACGGCAAATAAGATCGATCTGCTTGAATACGTCGGTGCGTTGCCCGAAAGCAAAATGGAACAGTTAGAAAGGGCACTTAGTGTGGTGCTGGATTTATGAAGGACTCTCAATCTGACGTTGAAGATCTAAGATCTCGGCTTGCTGATCTCCGTGCCGAAATCGAGCACCATAATGAACTCTATTACGAAAAAGCACAGCCCGAGATATCCGATTTCGAGTTCGACCAGCTACTCGAACGTCTAAAGAAACTCGAAGCAGAGCATCCTGAGCTCATAACCCCCGATAGCCCTACGCAGCGGGTCGGTGGAAAGGCCGCAAGCCTGCGTCCGTTCCGCCATACCGTTCCGCTGATGTCTCTTGATAATTCGTACAGTCTCGAAGATCTCAAATCATTTACCGAACGCTGCGAACGCCTCGCCGAGGGTCGCAAATTAGAATATGTCGCCGAACTAAAGATCGATGGTCTGAGTGTGGCTCTCCATTACGAAAACGGTATCCTGGTCGCCGGTGCAACCCGCGGGGACGGAACAACGGGCGATGAGATAACGCAGAACGTAAAGACGGTGCGGGCGATCCCACTTCGTCTCAAAGTCGACAAGATCGATAAATGTGAGGTTCGCGGCGAAGTGTTCCTGTCGCGATCGCAATTCAAAAAAATAAATGACGAGCTTGAAATGCAGGGCGAGCGAACATTTGCCAACCCGCGCAATTGTGCGTCGGGCACACTTCGCATGCTCGATTCAGCTGTCGTCGCTTCACGTCGGCTCGATATGTTTCCCTATGACGTTTTTCGGGGGCCCCAAAAGATGTTCGCGACGCACTGGGCAAACTTTGAATGGCTTGAAAAGAACGGGTTTCACGTAAACCCGCACCGGACCCTATGTCGTAATTTCGACGAGCTCGTCAAGTTCATAAACGAGATGGAAACAAAGCGCGACACGCTCGATTATGAGATAGACGGCGTGGTCGTTAAGGTAAATTCGACGGCGCTGCAGGACGAATTTGGGACCACGACAAAAGCCCCGCGTTGGGCGATCGCATACAAGTATCCCGCCCGTCAGGCTACGACGCGGCTCTTGGATATCGGTATTCAAGTCGGCCGGACCGGGGCATTGACGCCGGTGGCGCATCTCGAGCCGGTCCTGCTTGCCGGTACTACCGTAGCGCGTGCGTCGCTTCATAACGAAGATGAGATCAAGCGGCTAGATATTAAGCTCGGCGATTATGTGTTGATCGAAAAAAGCGGAGAGATCATACCGCAGGTACTACAGGTCGTTGCTTCGAAACGCGACGGCAGCGAACGTGAATTCGAGTTTCCTACCATCTGCCCGGTTTGCAACTCGGCAGCTGTGCGTCCCGAAGGCGAAGCAGTCCGGCGCTGCATAAATCCCGACTGCCCGGCAAAGGTCAAGGCCCGTATCGCCTACTTCGCATCGCGAAAGGCGATGGATATTGAGGGGCTCGGTGACGTGCTGATCGATATGCTTGTCGGTCGTGGAATGATCAAGGACGTCGCCGATCTTTATTCGTTGACCATCGACGATATTGCCAACCTCGAACGAAAGGGCGAAAAGTCCGCCACCAAGTTGATCGAGCAGATAGAGCAGAGCAAGACCCACGGTCTGCAGCGACTGCTCTTTGGTATTGATATTCGCCATGTCGGCGAGCGGACGGCAAAGATCCTCGCCAATCATTTTCGAAGCATTGACCGAATAGCGGCTGCGTCGGTCGAGGAGCTTGACTCGATCCATGAGATCGGCATGACCGTTGCCGAGACTGTTTACGAATGGTGTAGAAACCCGGTGCACATCGAGCTGATCGATCGTCTTAAAGCCGCCGGGGTCCAAATGGAATCGGATGCCGCCAGCGCGGAGTTGCTTGACGAGCGTTTTGTCGGTAAGACCTTTGTCTTGACCGGAAAGCTCGAGAATTACACCCGCGACGAAGCCGCGAAACTGATCGAAGAGCGCGGCGGCCGCGCATCTTCGTCCGTTAGCAAGAACACTGACTACGTAATAGCCGGCAGTGACGCCGGATCGAAGCTGGCAAAGGCGGAAAGCCTGGGCGTTAAGATTCTCAACGAAAGTGAATTCAGCGCGATGATTCAGTAAGAGAATCGGCGTATTATCGAAACAAATGAACAATTTCTTTACAGCAGGTGTTTCCGAGGTTGATCCGTTGATCAGCGAGGCGATCGACGACGAGGTCCGCCGACAGACCAACGGTCTCGAGTTGATCGCGTCCGAAAACTTCGTCTCTGAGGCCGTTCTGCAGGCGTTGGGTACTGTCTTTACGAATAAGTACGCCGAGGGATATCCGGGCAAGCGGTATTACGGCGGATGCGAATTCACCGACGTCGTCGAACAGGCCGCGATCGACCGTGCAAAGCAGCTTTTCCGCGCCGAACATGCCAACGTGCAGCCCCATTCCGGAGCACAAGCTAATATGGCTGTTCTTATGACGGCTCTCGACCACGGCGACACTATCCTCGGTATGAATCTCTCGCACGGTGGGCATCTGACGCATGGCCATCCGCTGAATTTTTCGGGGATCAACTACAAGGTTGCTGATTATGGCGTTAACCGCGAGACCGAGCAGATCGACTATGACGAGCTGCAGCGAATTGCCGAGGAGCACCGTCCGAAGCTGCTGATCTGTGGTGCGTCGGCCTACCCTCGCATTATCGATTTCGAAAGGATCGGCGAGATCGCCCGCGGCGTCGGGGCAAAGGTGATGGCGGACATCGCCCATATTGCCGGGCTCGTAGCCGTCGGATTGCATCCCTCGCCGGTACCGCATTGTGAATTTGTAACGACGACGACGCACAAGACGCTTCGCGGCCCGCGCGGTGGTCTTATTCTCTGTCGCGAGGAATTTGCCGTTGATCTAAACCGCAGCGTCTTCCCGGGCGTGCAGGGCGGCCCGCTTGTTCACGTCATTGCGGCAAAGGCGGTCTCTTTTGGCGAGGCACTTCGCGATGATTTCAAGATCTATCAACAGCAGATCATCGACAATGCCCAAGTATTAGCCGAAACACTGGGCGACGCCGGTTTGCGTATAGTGTCGGGCGGTACGGACAATCATTTGTTGCTCGTCGATGTGTTTATGGACGGTAAGGGCATCACGGGGAAGGTTGCGGAAAAGGCGCTTGAAGAGGTAAACATCACAGTCAATAAAAACACCATCCCATTTGATACGAATAAACCATTTGTCGCATCGGGAATACGCTTGGGTACGCCTGCACTCACCACTCGCGGTATGAAAGAGGATGAGATGAGAGTGATCGGCGAGATGATCGCATCCGTCATTCTCGAACCTGAGTCCGAAAATGTGAAAACACGTGTGCGCCACGATGTCGCCGAGCTTACATCGAGGTTCCCGATGTATCCTTCGCGGATGAAGCAAAAGCAGACGGATGCGATATCGGCTTCTTGAGGTGAAAGAAATTTTCGTAAGAATCAACTACGGGCATTTCGAATAGGAGCGAATCCTATGCTGAAGTTCATTTTCCTCTCGACAGCAGTGGTCCTAATTTCGATTGCGGTCGTCGTTACAGCCTATTTTCCGAGGCAAGGCAATGAAAGCCAAACGAATATCAAACTCAAAACACAAAATAACCTGCAAAGGTACGGCGTCGAGATTGTAGGGCCCGATGACGCTGGCTTCGAAACGGAGTTGGAGAAATATTTTGGGAGTAACCAGGATGCGTTGACACTGGTCGACACAGCGAAGCCGTTCACAATCTTTATCAAAAACCGCTCAACTCAAGAGGTAGTGGGTCTAAGCCTCCGTTGGGAGTTGGTTAAATCAACCGGCGAGGTCAATGTAATTCCGCAAACTCAGAATAATGTCGGTGTTTTGTTCGGTCCGAAAACTGTCGATCCGCTGCTCATCGGCAAGACGAGCATAATAAACGCAGGCGACTCAAAATTCTTTTCTTATTTTCCGATCCAACCGGACGATACCGCCAGCGGCATGCGTGCCTCGATCGGTGCCAGTACCGGTACGGCTCCAACGGATGTCGGAAGCCTGACCGCTCAAGCTCGAGATCAAAAAGGGATCATGCTGAACGGCGTCTCGACGGTATCGCTGTCGATAGACGGTTTGTTCTTTGATGACGGAACATTTATCGGTGAGAATAAGGGTTTCTATTTCGAACAGATCGAAGGTGAGATAAAGGCTGAAAGAGATATTTTGAAGCGTTTCAGCGAAGCCGCAACGACAGGTAAGAGCGAAGCCGATATCATCGCAGAGTTCATTGCAGATACCCCCGAACATGTCATACCACCGCGCAACGTGCTCTATGGTCGACAATACGAGACTGCCGAACAGGCATTTGATCTAATGTATCGTGGCGCTCTTTCAGGTAAGCGAAAAGCGATAGATATGATGCGAAGAACAAACTGGTCTGACGCTCGTATCCTTGCCTCGTTTACGAGAGCCAAGGACTCCGACTTCAAAGAACTTTGGAGAATCGATCAGTGATTCCATGCCACAACTCAACGGCAAAGCCACATATCGCTAGACCAGCGTCGGTGGGCGTACGTAGAGAACCACCCCGTCAGCCGAAGCGGCTGCCACCCCTCCTTCGTAAGGAGGGGA
>OCZT010001439.1_pt1 | contig 24623 bp, 16 predicted proteins | sample 1539031 | NCBI WGS metagenome assembly OCZT01 (sample SAMEA3539308, study PRJEB22396) | soil metagenome | biome: tundra; feature: field; material: soil | place: USA | collected 2010-05 | depth 0.15 m | reverse complement strand
ACGAACAGTGACACGAGCACCGCGCACGCGATGGTCAGCGCGAACGGCTTGAAATATTGCCCCGCCACGTCACCCATGAACCCGATCGGCACGAACACCGCGACGATCGAGAACGTCGTCGCGGTGACGGCGAGTCCGATCTGGTCGGTGCCGTCGTGCGACGCCTTGAAGTGGTCTTTCCCCATCTCGATGTGGCGCACGATGTTCTCGCGCACCACGATCGCGTCGTCGATGAGGATGCCGATCGCCAGCGACAGTCCGAGCAGCGACATCGTGTTCAGCGTGAAGCCGCAGGCATACACCGCGATGAAGCTCGAGAGCACCGACACCGGCAGCGCGAGCCCCGTGATCACGGTGGAACGCCACGAGTTCAGGAAGAGGAACACGACCAGCACCGTCAGCAGCGCGCCCTCGATGAGCGCCTCCTCGACGTTCTTCACGGAGCGATCCACGTGATCGCCCGAGTTCTGCACCACGTCGAGCCGCGTGCCCTTCGGAAGCATGGCTCGCATGGCGCTCACCTTCTCGAGCACCGCCGCTGACACCTGCGACGTGCTGTACCCCTTCGACTTCTTCACCATCACGCCGACCGCGTCGCGTCCGTTGTAGAGCGCGGACGACGTCGGCTCCGCCGTGCCGTCGCGCGCCGTCGCGACCTCGCCGAGGCGGATCGTCCGGCCGTTCTTCTGCGCCACAACGAGCGCCAGAAAATCCTCCGGCGTCTCGAGTTTGCCCTTCAGCCGTATCGCGCGCTCGTCGAGCGAACCGGTCACTTTCCCCACCGGCGAGGCCAGGTTCTGCGACTGCAGTGCCGCGACGAGCTGCGCCACGCTGACTCCCGCCGCCTGCATCGCGTCGGGCTTGATCTCCACCGTCAGCTCGCGCTCGATGCCGCCGACGACGCTCGCCTCGGCCACGCCCGGGATCGCGCGCAACTCCTTCGTCAGGCCGGGATCCGCGATGCGCGTCAGCGTCGGCGCGTCGAGCGCGGTCGAGTTGAGCGAGAGCTGGACGATGGGCATGTCCGAGGGGTCGAACCGCGACAGCACCGGCTCCTTCATCTCCACGGGCAGCTGGTCGCGGATCGACGAGATCTTGTCGCGAATGTCCTGCGACGCCTGCTGGACGTCCTTCGAGAAGACGAAGAACACCGTGAGGTTCGCGAAGCCGTCCTGCGCGGTGCCCTGCATGCGGTCCACGCCGCTGATGCCGGAGATCGACTCTTCGATCCGGTCGAGCACCTCGCGCTCGACGACGTCCGGCGATGCGCCCGGATACGGGACCGAGACGTTGACGATGGGCTGCACGACGTCGGGGAACTCATCCGTCTGCAGCTGCGTCAGCGAGAACACGCCGAACACGACGAGCGCCACCATCGAGACGATGGTGACGATCGGCCGCTTGATGGCGAAATCGGATATGAACACGGCGCCTCCTCAGTTCTTCTTCGGCTGGTCGGCCGACGGCGGCGCCGCCGAGACCTTCACGGGCGTTCCCGGCGTGATGCCCTGCGCGGGACCGACGAGCAGCGTGTCGCCCGCCGCGAGGCCGTGGGTGATCTCCACCACCTCGGATCCTTCGTCACGCATGCCGAGCGAGACCTCGACGACCTCGGCCTTGCCGTTCTTGAGCCTCGTCACCACCGGCTTAACGCCGCGCTGGTCGACCGCCGACGCCGGGACGGTGAGGCCCTGGCGCGTCGCGCTCGTTACGCGGCCCGTCGCGTACAACCCAGCCACGAGCCCGTTCCCTGCGTTCGGGATGCGCACGTAGAGGCGCACCTGCCGCGTCATCGGATCGGCGCTCGGATAGACGTTGGTGATCGTTCCGGTGAAGCCGCGGCCAGGATATCCGGTGACCGCGAACTTCACCGGCGAGCCGACGTGCACGAGGCCAAGCTGGTCGGCCGGCACGGCACCCTCGAGCCGCATCGTACCGGGATCCACCAGCGTGAAGAGCGCCGACCCCGGACTGACGATGTCGCCGGCATTCACCTGTCGCTCGCTCACGACGCCGTCGTACGGCGCCTTGATCACCGTGTTGTCCAGATTCTTCTGCGCACTCGCCAGCCGCGCCTTGGCGTCGTCCAGCGCCGCGGCGGCGGCCAGGTCGTTGCGTTGCGCCGACTCGAGCGCGTTCTCCGCGATCGCGCCCGCCGCGAGGAGCCGCTCGGAGCGTCCCGCCTCGCGATGCGCGATGTCGGCCGCCAGTTGCGCCTGCGTCACGGCGCTCTTGGCCGAGAGCCATGCTTCGCGCAGCACCGTATCGTCCACGCGCGCCAGCGGGGTTCCCTTCGACACGTGAGCGCCCGGATCCGCGAGCACCGCGACCATCGCGCCCGACACTTCGGAGCGGATCGACGCGGTCTTCTCGGCAGCGAGCGATCCGGAAATCGCCGGGCCGCTGTTGAGCGTCGAGACGGCGATCACGCTGATCGCCTCGGGTCCGACGGTGACTGGAGCGGGACCGGCCGTCGCCGACGCGTCGGCCGTGGTCCCGCCGCACGCGGCTGCCGACGCGATGGCGACGACGAAGAGTGCTGTGTTGCGACTCGCGAGCATACGGGCGTTCCTGGTATGAGTTCTCATGAATTTCTTGCGCACTTGGCTACAGTCGGTTGTCGGTCTTCGGTCTTCGGTCTTCGGTCTTCGGTCATCTGTTCGTGGGCGCGGGCGTCGATCCCACCGGCAGGTCCTTCAGGAGCGCGACGCGCAGGCGCGCCACCTCGAGGTCGCGAGCCGCGAGCACCCGGTTGAGCCGGGCCTGCTCGTATTGCGTCCTCGACTGCTGCAGCTCCACCTGGGTGGAGATCCCTTCGCGGAAGCGCACTTCCGCGATGGCATACGCGCGGGCGGCCTGCGTGTCGGTGCCCACGCTCGCCGCGTAACTCGCATCCGCTTCCTCGAGCTGGGCCAGCGCGGTTCGCGCGTCGAGCGCGGCGAGTTCCTTCACCTGGTCGAGCGACTGCTTCGCTTCGGCGAGATTGGCCTCCGCAATCATCCGGTCGCCCGTGAGCTTGCCGCCGAGGAAGATCGGCATCGAAAGCCCGAAGGAGACCGTCCAGTTCGGGTAGTAGGCGCCGAACAGGTTGTGGGCGATCCCAGCGTCCACCGGATATCCGTAGCGCTGGTACGTCGAGCTGACCTGCGCCGAGGGAAGCCGCTCCCAATTCGCCGCGCGGAGCGCATACTCCTGCGCCGTGATGTTGGCCTCGGCCTGGCGCACGCTCGAGCGATGGGTCACGCTCGTGTCGGGCACCAACCCGCGGTCGCCGCCCGGCATGGTGATCGGCTGGTTGAGCTGCAGCGGCCTCGGCACCGAGTCCGCGATGCCTTCGTCGCGAATTGACGTCGTCAGCGTCAGCGGCTGCGTGAGCGAAATCCCGAGCAACTGGCGCAGCCGGAGGAACGCGATGTCGCGGTTGCTTTTCGCCTGGATCACCACGGGGCGCTGGTTGTCGCGGGCCACTCGGGCGCGAAGGAGGTCGAACTCCGCCGCCGAGCCCACCTGCCGCGAGACGGTCGTCTGCTGGAGCGTGCGCTCCGCCTGGACCAGCGTGCTGTCCGCGATCTCGACGAGCTTGTCGCTGGCGACCGCATTGAAGTACGCCTGCGCGACGTCGAGCGCGACCTGCGCGCGCGCCGCATCGAGTCCGATGTCCGCGGAGGTACGCGCCGCCGCCGCGCCTGCGTTCGCGGCGCTCACTCGTCCTGCCGTGAACAGGTTCTGCGAGAGCGTGACCCCGAGGATCATCGTGTTCGGCGCCGCGAAGATCTTCTCGATCGACTGAAGACTGCTGGTTGTCCCACTGCCCGAGCTGCCGCCCGATCCGCTCTTGGAGGTGGTGTCGGCCGGCGCGGTGCCGGCGATGGCAGCGAACTGGCTTTGCAGCAGGCGCTGGTACGCCAGCGAGCCGTTGACCTGCGGCAGGTATTGCGCCCGCGCCTGGTACTGGCCGCCTCGCGCGCGCAGCACGCCCGCCTCGGCCGTCTTTACGGTGTGGCTGACGCGGCTGCCGAGGCGCAGCGCATCGTCGAGCGAAAGTGCGGTTACGGCCGTTCCCACAGGCGGCGGCGACGCGGCGCCCTGCTGCGCCCGCAGCGGCGCGGCTGCGCCCGCGAACATCGTGAGGATGAGGCCGGCCAGCAGCGCGCGGCGACGCCCGTGGCCGCGCGCCTTGTGGGCCGCGGCATCGAAACCGAGTGACCTGAGGCAGAGGCGGGCATAGACGCCCGGCGCCGCGGATGAGGGCTGCGGGAACGCGTGGGGCATCATGTCGCGCGCGATGGCGTCGTGGAACACCGTGCTGATCAGCATCGACGCGGCTGCCGGCACATCGGCCTTGCCGCTCGTGAAACCGGCGGTGTTGAGCCGCTGGAGATATTCACGGAGCGACGCGTAGGTCGCGGCCGCACCATGCGTGACGCACTTCGGCATCGCGGGATTCTCCTCGAACTCGCTCATTGCCTTGCGGATGATGGCGCGCATGTTGCTGATGGCGCGCCGCTTGTGCGTGCACCAGTCGGTGAGCTCGGCCAGCGGGTCCGCGGGCACCGCGGGGAGTTCGGCGCGGGTCGGCTCGACGCCGTGCACGCGGAGCGCCTCGAGCAGCAGTGCCGTCTTGGATCCGAACAGGCGGAAGAGCGTCACTTCGTTGACGCCGGCTTCCTGCGCGATGCGGCGGGTGGTGGTGCCACGGAAGCCATGCTCGCCGTAGAGGTGGGCGGCGGCGTCGAGGATCTGGTCGCGGGTCGGTGCGGTCATGATTGGTCGGGTGATTGCGATGCGGCCATGGGTCGCGGATGCAAGTGGGCACTTGCATCACAAGCAAGCGAATGCTTGCACGGAACGCAATGGGGTGGCGGACGTTTCAGGGCGGGACGGACGTCTGTCCCGATGCCGAAAAGTCCGAAAGGAAATGGAAAGTTCGAAAAACAAACGGAAAGTTCGAAAAAAAGCCGGCTTCTTGACGGCTCTGCGTAAACGCATGTGGAATTGTCCTAAGCCGTCCGACCGTTTCAGGGCATCCGCAAATGTGGAAAGTCGGACCCCGACGAGGGGTGCCTAGTAGCCCGCGCCTGTTAGGGGTCGGAGAGTCCCCGCGACGCCAGGTCCTCGCCGAATCGCACGTTGATGGGAGCTGGCTCAGACAATTAATGTCTTACAAAGTGGACACCGCTAAGTCAGTTCACGGCAACGATTCAATCTGGCGCGAATGATCTGGACGACAATTAAAGTCTGCCGCTTCCGGAGGGCCGGCACCCGCCGGTGATCGCGCGACCGGCGCTAAACGTGCCGAACGCTCCGCTATCGAGGAATATCGGCTCACCGCTGTGTTCGGCGACGCGGCGCAAGGTGCCCTTCATTCGCACGCCGACACGATCTGCCGTGATGCCCCCGGGGAATGCCAACGGGAGGCCGCGAATCCCACGTCGAGTGGGCGAGCGTGGTCATAACACAGACCCAGCCGGAGCAGACCTACCCCGGCAGCGTGCGAATTCTGAAAAAACTGAAAAGCATAAATCCTCTGTAGGGCAGATCTCAGATTCGCTGCCGCGCGTCGGGACTGTCCGGATATTCGGGATCGACGGCACTACGCTGCCAAACTGAGAAAAACACCTATACCTCGCTCAACAGTGAGGCCAGCGCAGGACACCGCGCTCGCGCGACTGTCACCAGGATGGTCACGGCACACGTCCGGGACGTGGAAATTTTGTAAGGAGAAGATCCATGACGATCCATATGAATTGGGATCCGTGGCTGCTGGTGTGCGCGATGATTGCTGTCGCGCTGGCGTGCACGACGGCATCACCGACGCCGCTGCTGACGTTGGCCACGATCGTGCTACGCAACCGGCCGCGTCGCTAACGGCGGCGCATCGACCCACGAGCAGGAGCCAGTCGGCGGCGAGCCCGTCGGCTGGCCCCTGCGAAGTGTCAGCGAATTCGAGGAAATCAGCGGAAAACCCGCTTCCAGTGGTTGGGACAAACTACTTATGGATATGCGGTCGACACTGACCGTTTTCGGCGCCGTTCCCGATGGACGGCAACCTTCAACCAGGAGTCGGTATGGACCTACATCTCGAAGTCGAGCCTGTGCTCGTAATCGGTGTGCTTGTGGTCGCGGTGCTCGCTGTGAAAACAGCGGCGGCGTTCCCACTGCTCGTGCTCGTCGCGCTAGTACGATCACGAACAGCAAAGCGCTAAGCGCAAGCCACGGACTCGCATACTAACGGAGACTCGGAAGATGAGAACGAGCCAACGAGGCGGTCAGCATATCGCTGCCCGCCTCGTCTCGTATCCGTCACTGCGTTGGAGCTACCTGCGCCGAGATCAAGCCCTGCGAAAACTCGCGGCCGCGTCAAGTTCTCGCGCGTATGGAGGCTATCCGCGTAAGCGTGGCGACGAGGCCGAGTCGCGGCACCCGCTCACACGGAATCATGTGGTGAACGCCGCCTTGTTGCGATCAGTCACCGCACCGGCGACTTCGACGGCGCACGACCGCAAGCTGCTCAACCGCGAGCGTGAGTTAGAAATACTCCGATCGGAATGAGCATGACCAGTAGATAGAACACGATCGATTTCAGTGTGCGCTCGCGAACGCTTGCTCGCGCTGGCACGGTGGCCTCTGTATCTCGGCGCATTGCCTCCCGAATTGCTAGCAGGATGACGAGTGCCGTCAGCACGGCGATGAGCGCACTCCGCAGTGAGTGTGTGCCCCACTCCGGCCAAGGTAACGCATCGGCCGCGGCTGTAAGGCAAACAAAGCTGGCAAGGCACACGATCAACAACTCTCGACCGCTGAGACGAACCGTCATGTATTACCTCCGAAGAAGGGGCGCCGCCGATTGGCGATCGAAGCCTATTTCGTTATGCGGCCGCCGTCGCGAAGATCTCGGTTCCGTCCATCGGCGGCGGCAAGAACGGCGCGTCACAGTGCTCGCATCGCGAGCGCGTGACGACGCGTTTCCGCGCGCACGACGGGCACGACTCGCGCATCGGCCAGTCAGTCAGCGAAAGCATTAGTAGTACGCCCGTCGGGCCGAGCACGAACGCGATCACGGCCCACACCAATCGCCGCTTCTGCTCGAACGCGAACAGCCCACCGAGCATGAACGCTAGGCCCGCGACGAGCAGCGACGCGACCGCAGACACGCTCCACTCGACCGTGTCCGATCGGCGCCACGGTCTCGGATCCGCTACCGGCGATCCTACAATTCGATGATAAAGTCGGTACACTCGCGGTGAGAGACGCCATGTCACCGGAACCATTGCGGCCGACAGCAGCTCTCCAGCCGAAATCTTCTCTTCTACCGCTGGAACGGTGTCGCGCGGAATCGAAACTTGAGCGACGATCTTGTTCCCGTCGGCGAACTCAGTGATGCGTCCGGCCGGTGTACCCGGCTCGCCGTTAATGAACGGCCGGTCCGACGCCGAGAACCACATAAATGTTGGCGAGGCCGGCGCGAGCACCGCGCGTGACACAGTGAGGGTTCCGCTATGAGCACTGTCGGAATCCCGCGCGGCGCTGACTTCTGCGGTGCCGTCCGCCGCCTGCACGTACACGCTCGTGCTGGTCGCGATCACGGCGAACTTCGCGCGCGGCCCGTACGCGGCCATCGCCGCGCTGTCGCCCGACGTCACGGCGCCGAGCACGATTTCACCGGGCGATGCCGTGAAGACTTTCCGGATTCCCCGCTCGTGGAGATCCACGCGGTAGACGGCGGACGGAAACGCGAGCACCGGCTGGAAGTAGGCGTACTCGGAATTCGGCCGCAGACCGCCCTCGAACCGGTGCGTCGGGAGCGAATCACCCATGCTGAATCCGTCAGGTCCCAACCAACCCACCAAACGAGCGGACCGATTGTTGTACGCCGCGATCAGTCCGGTTTTTCGCACGAAATACCACGACAGCTCGCTCGGCGCGGGCGGCATCGTCGTCAGTTGGACGAACACGTCCCGCGTTTCACGATATCCGCTGAACAACGACTCGAGCGTCCCCGGAACTTCGGGATGCAGGTTCAACGCGGGAGTTGAGATGACGCCGGTCGTCAGTTTTGCTCGCGCGACCGAGTCTTGATACCGCTCGACCGCGCGCCCCTGCAGATCGTTCACGGCGACAACTTGCTGCAACGTCGGAAAGAACCGCTGAAGAATCACGCGCTGCACGATCGATCCGTCGCCGGCGATGGCGTACCCTGTGGATCGCATACCACTGCGAACCGCTTGTCTCGTACCAAGGACGAGAACCGCGACGCCGAGGGCGACGGAGCCGGCGAGACCCAATCCCGGCAGGATGGCGAGTCCGAGTGCCGTCCGGCCCCAGCGCGCAAGCGGTTCGTACCGGCCGCCGCCGACGAAGTTTGCGCGCGCTGCCGTTCCAACGATCACGATTCCGACTGCCACAACCGCGAGCGCCTGCCAGAAGTTCGCCACCTCGACGACGACGCCCGAACATACGAGCGCGGCGCCCAAGGGGAGGAACCGGCTGCCATACCATCTGGCCTCGCGCATCCCGATGAGCATCGCCGCGAGCAGGTAGACGAGGCCGCAGAGCATGTCCGCAACGCCGGGCAGTGCCATGCTCGAGTCCCACGGCATCGGCCTGCTTCCCGGTGCCGACATCCACGCCGTGACGAATGCCAGCGGAATTCCCGTCGCTGCGAGATAGAGCAGCGCGCCGGCGACGGCCTTCCCCAAGAACAAGGTCGAGCGCTGCACCGGCCGGTGCGCGAGGAATCCCCAGCGATCACCGCGATTCTCGCGCACGATCAGCGCGCGCCCGATCAGCAGTGCACCGAGCGCGCTGGTGAGCGTGAAGAGCGTGAACGAAAACGGCGATGCCGATCCTCCCGTTTCGACGCCCGCCGACTCCATCATCTTCTGAAAGCCGAGCGAGACGAACTGCCCGATGACGACGATCCCGAGACTCACGAACGCGATCTTAAGACCGTCGCGCACTTCCTTGAGCACCATCGCAGGAAGGAGCGCACGGCTATGGGCTGGGGGCATCGCGGGCGCGGTCATGCGGCACCTCGGGTCGTCGTCGCCAGCGAGGCGGCATCAAGAAAGAACCCCTGCTCTCCGCGGTCGCCCATATAGCCGACGACAGCATCGTTCAGGCCAACCTCATGCTCATCCATACTCATAGCGCCGAGCTGATGAAGATCCCGCTGCGTTGGATCGTCCGGCGCGGCGACGGTGAGCGAGAGATCCGCGCCGGTTCGTCTGACGCGGAGCAAGCCGCGCAGCGGAGGGAGCGTGGCCGGGACCGCGCCCGCGTCAGCGAAGTGCAGCGTGAACTCGCGAATGGCGGCACGAAACATGTCCACCGGGCAGAGCACCCGCAGCACACTCCGGTCGAGAATTGCAATGTGGTCCGCCACACGTTCGACATCGTCGAGCAAGTGCGATGAAAAAAAGATCGTGCGGTCGGAGTCGCGTGTGATGTAGATCATCGATTCCAGCAACGAACGCCGCGCAACGGGATCGAGCCCGATCGCGGGGTCATCGAGAATCAACAGTTCCGGTTCCGGCGCGAGCGTGACGGCGAGTGAGAGTCCCGCACGTTCGCCACGCGAGAGATCGCCGGCCATCGTGTTGGGCTCGAGGCGGAAATGCCCGACGATGGAGTCGAACACCTTTGCGTTCCAGCGCGGATAGAACCGCGCCTGGTACGCACCGCACTGCCGGACGGTCATCGATTCATACAGCGTATGGGACTCCGACATGTACCCGATCCGCGCGATCACCTCGGGCGGGAGGTGCTGACTGTCGTGGCCGAAGACAGTGGACGAACCGCGCGTGGGCTCGGATAGTCCGAGCAGCATGCGAATCGTAGTGGTCTTCCCAGATCCGTTGCGCCCGATGAAAGCGAACACGCTACCTCGCGGCACCGACATCGTCAGTTGGTCGACGACTTTCCGCTTGCCGAAGTAGCGAGTCAGTCCTTGCGTCTCTATGACGGAACCGGAATTCATCGCGAACCTCCCTTCGGGTTTGTCTTGCCGATCTTGAATGGCGCGTGCGTTTTGGTTTTGGTCGCGACGTGCTCGACGATTTGCTCGGGCGTGAAGCCGAGCATGAAGCCTTCGGACACGAGTGAAGTGACGGCCTGCTCCATGCGTCGCGCGCGCTCTGGTGCGCTGTAGATCTGCCGACGGTGCGCAATGAACATCCCGCGTCCCGGGCGTGCTTCGAGGATGCCTTCGCGCACCAACTCCCCGTAAGCGCGCGCGACAGTATTGGGATTGATCACCAACTGTTCGGCGAGCCCTCTGACGCTCGGCAGCGGCTCATCTTCGCTAACGCGGCCAGTCAACGCGGCGGCGCAGATCTGCTCGACGATCTGTCGATAGATCGAGACGGTGCTGCCGGTTTGGATGGAGATGGTCAGTGACATAGCGTGCTAGTTGAACTAGTACACTACATCAAATCACCAACCTGTCAAGAGTGGATCCCCGGCAGAGCCTTGCAAGCTTGCTTCTCGGAGGCACATACAAGTCGATCAATCCGTACAGCTGACGTTGGTCCCGAAAGGAGACATTTCGCGTTAGAGTAGCGCCGCTTTTTCGAACATTTATTCAACGTGACAACGTCGGCCACGAGCACGGCCCCGGAGGGTGCGTCTAATGAAGGCGTCCGATCACACCCGCCATGGCGGCCGCACGAGGCCCCCTTGACATCCACCTGTACTAGGTTGCATAGTACACCATGCTTCCGTTCTCCATCACCCTGAGGCCCCGGGAGTCCCCGTACCGGCAGGTGGTGTACGCCGCCACCAAGGCGGTGGTGTCCGGCGAGCTGAAGCAGGGCGCGCCGTTCCCTTCCGTTCGCGAGCTGAGCCAGGCGCTCAAGATCAACCCGAACACCGCGCAGAAGGTCGTCGCCGAGTTGATCCGCGACGGCATGCTCGAGGTGCGTCCGGGGATTGGCACGGTCGTGAGCTTGGCCCGGCGTGCGTCCGCGGCGGAACGCCGGGCGTTGCTTTCGCGCGAAGTCGAACAGCTCGCGGTGGAGGCAAAGCGACTCGGGCTAAAGCGGTCCGAGGTCGTGAACGCGGTGCGCACGCGATGGGCCGAATTGTTCGGAGACGACGATGACGAATAGCGACGCGTGTCGGTCGGGCCTTCCGGCCGCCAACCAGCGAGGCGATCAATGGCGGTAATCGAAGTCAGCAACGTGACCTATCGGTATGGCGGAACGATCGCCCTTCGTGATTTCAGCCTCGCCGTGCCGCAAGGCGCGCTGTACGCACTGCTCGGCCCAAACGGGTCGGGAAAGACGACGCTCATGCAGCTCCTGATGGGATTGCGGCGCGTGCAGAGCGGGCGCGTGTCGATGCTGGGAGTAGAGAGTCCCGCGCTCACGATGCGCGACCGCGCCTCGATCGGCTACATCGCCGAAGGCCAGCCGCTCCCAGGGTGGATGCGGCTCGAGCAGCTCGAGGCGTATCTCGCGCCGCTGTACCCAACGTGGGACCAGGCGCTGGCGCGCGACCTTCGGGAGCGGTTCGATCTCGATCCCCACAGGAAGATCAAGACGCTGTCGCGCGGTGAGCACATGAAGGCCGCGTTGCTCTGCGCCCTCGCGTCACGGCCGCGGCTGCTCCTCATGGACGAACCGTTCACCGGAATGGACGCGCTCGTGAAGGACGAGCTCGTGCAAGGGTTGCTCGAGTCGGCCGGGAGCGAGGGCTGGTCCGTCCTGATCTGCTCGCACGACCTCGAGGAGCTCGAGATGCTCGCGGACTGGGTCGGCTTCATCAGCAACGGCGAGATGCTGCTGTCCGAGCCGATGGAATCGCTGCGCGAGCGGTTCCAGCGGGTGGAGATCCTGCTGGAGGGCGAGAACACGTCGTCGGCCGGCATCGTGCCCGTAGAGTGGCTGAACGTCGCGCAACTCGGCCCGCGGCTCTCGTTCATCTCGTCGCAATCCGGCGCCGATGCGCTGGAGAGAGAACTCCGCGCGCGCTATCCCACCGCGCGGCGCGTCGACGTGTCCCGCGCCACGTTGCGCGAGATCTTCGTCGCGCTCGCAAAGCGAACCGCCCGGCATTCCAACGTGGGGGCCGCCGCATGACGAAGTTCGCGCAGGTACGGCACGTGATGATGAAGGACCTCCGTGAGTCTCGCTGGCTCCTGGCGGTCTATCTCGGCCTCGTCGCACTCGCGACGGCATACTCGGTGGAACTGAAGGGATTTGGTGACTCGGCGTTCGGCTTCCAGATGCTGCTTGTGGTGCTCATCGGCATGATCGTAGCCGCATCACTCGTGCAGGCCGATTCGCCGATTCGAGTGGACGCCCATTGGGCGACCCAACCCCTTTATCCATCGGCGGTGCTGGGAGCCAAGTTTGCACTGGCGGCGATTCTCCTGATTGGCGTGCCGGCCGTCGGCCAGGTCGCCGGCTTGCTCGCGCGCCACGTGGCGGTTCGCGACGTGCCAGGCGCTCTCGGCACTGAGACAATGACGTACGCGCGATGGATCCTGACGGCCATGGTGATCGGCGCCATCACGCGCGACCTGCGGTCCGTCATCATCGTGTTCGTGGGCGTCCCGGTCTTGCTGGTTGTCATCTCGCTATGGGGTGCCGGGACCCAGTCCCAGCCGGCCCGCGCGATCCACTACGCCGGTTTGATGACGGCGATCATCGAGCTGGTCTTCGTCGCCGCGTGCGTGGCGCTGCTAGCGTACCTCTATCGCTCGCGAGACGCGCGTCCCCTCACCTGGGTCGCTGGATTCGTCGCTGTCATGATCGGCTTCGTGTCGGTCACGCCGGAGCCGACAGGCGCCGACGTCGACCTGCCGGCCAGCCTTTCGCGCACGGCAGTCCGACTGGACCTCGAGCCCGGCGGATCGACCTTCAACGGCGTGCCGCAACTGTCATTCGGCCTTTGGATCGACTCGCTTCCGGCGGCGCAGCAGTTGCAGTTCGTCGACGGCTTCATGGTGCTTCACGGCCGCGATGGCACGGTCCTGCGAGTGCCCTTTGGAAGGTCGAGAAGCGGCTACGACTTTCAAGCGCACGCGACGTCTCGCGTCACCTGGCTTGGCGAGACGCAGCCGAGTCGGCGGGGAGTCCATTCCGCCGTTCCGGTGACGGATAGCGTCAGGCGTTTGCTGGAGTCGGGAATCGCAAGCGTGGGACTCGACGGCCGGGTGCTGGTGAGCACGCCCGATTTTGCTGACACAGTCCCCCTGAACGTCGGATCCACCATCGAGCACCGTGGCGAACGAACGCGACTCACGAAGTGGACCTACGGTCTCGGGCGTGCGTCGGTCTCCCTGAACTCTCTAGCCGTGGTGCTGCAACCGAAGCCGTCTGTACCATTCTCGGCTGGACAGTGGGAACTCGAGTACTCGTTGGTGAACGAGGTTCGCCATGAGGCCGTCGCCCTTCAATCTCGGGGAGGCTCCAGCCAAATGGGCTGGCTGGTCTTGCCTGGAACTCAAACGATGTCGACCACCGTGCAGCTTGAAACACCCATGGAACACACCGGCGTCCGCGCGGCGTCGATCGACGACGACTGGTTTCGCGATGCGCGCCTCGTCATCACGCACTGGGTGCCAAAGGGGAGCTATCCCGTTCACTCCGACGGCGGCGCGGTGCCGTCGTTCCTGCCATTCGGGAAAGACGATGCAGCTAAAGGACGCGCGCCCTAGCGCGATCGACGGTACCTGATCGCCCACGCCACCTGCCCCGCACGCGCACCCCGCACGGTGATTCGGCGCCAGTGGTCGCGAACTTCTCCTAGTACGGCTTCGGCGCCCTCGGCGTCGGCGGACTCCGCCGTCCACCCCTCGGACTCCGTCACGTACAGCTCGTAGTCGTCGCCCGACACCACGCGGCTGACACCCGAGAGCGAATCCCCGCTCCAAGTCACGCGCTCGAGATCCACGCCGCCGCAACTCACGTGGCGATTGGTCGCGAGCAACTGCGGATGCGGCTGCAGCTCGCGCAAGCACACCACCTGAACTTCGAACTCCGGATCTACCGCTCCGAACGTCAGCGTGTCCCGGAACGCGCCCAGGAAACGCTTCTTCCAGAAATCGAACGCCACATACTCCCTGCCGGGCTCAAGGCCGAGGTCGGCCGCGCGAATCGCGTCGGGTGCTCCCCCCGTGCGCGCGAGCACCGTCCATCGCTCGAACGGCCGCGCCACATCGAGCTGGTAAAGCGTCTGCTGCAGCCGCTGATCCGCCTCGAAGGGACGCGGCCCCGATCCGCTGACTTCATGCTCCACCATGGAGAGTCGGCTCGAACGGGTCGGATCGATGTCGTATACCTGCCCGGGCACGGTGAACAGCACCGGCGCCGTTCGCCGCGCCGCCTCCACGCGATCGCTTCGATAGACCTCAGGCTTGTCCGTCAGCATCAACAGCGAGCCCGTCAACGACGTGATCGTCGCCGAGCGATACCCGTCCGCACGCGAGATCTCGATGTGGTCCGGATCGTTCCGCCAGACCACGTTGTTGAACGAGTTGAACTGCGCAAAGCCGCCGTACCCAAAACCGTCGTCGCCCACTCGCGTCGCGTCGATGATCCCCACGAGTTCCGGCCGTGGCCCCCACGAGGCCAGCAGAAACGCGTCCCGCCCGATCACGTCGCGGATCTGCTGCACGAATGAGCGATAGACGCCGACCCGGTCAACACCGCGCGACGTATAGAACTCGGCATGACTGTTGTATCCCTCGTACCGCAGGTGGCGCAACGCGTCCACCTTGAAGTACTGCCATCCCTGCGCCTTGAGCTGGCGGTACACCGGAAGCACGAGATCGCGCATCGTCGCCGCGTTGGCACCGTCCATCACGTATCCGATCCAGTTGCCATTCGCCGGGTTGCCATCGGGAGTGCGAACGAAATAGCGCGGATGGGCGAATGCCCATGCCGAGTCGGCGAAGCTCACGTTCGTCCAGAGCCCGGGCTTCAGACCACGTGATGCGATGTAGTCGCGCATCCCCGTGAGCCCGCCGGGAAACTTCGCGTTCGTCTGGAGCCAGTTCCCCGGCACGCCGATCGGAACGCGCTGAAAGCCGTCATCGATCTGCACGTACTCGAAGCCGAACGGCCCCAATCGCTCCGCTATCGCGTCGACCGCTGAGTGAACGTCCGCTTCCGTGATCCTGTCCCGGTACGCGAACCAGGACGTCCATCCCGCCGCGGAGCGATTCCATGGTGCGTACGTCCACGGCTCGTAGTACGCGAGGCCGCGATGCTTCTGGTAGTAGCGCGGACGGAATCGAATCGTCACCTCGCCGCCGGCTGCCTCGACGGCGAACGCCGCGGAGTCGCCGCCCGCCACCGGCGTCACCTGCGCGCTCGACGGAAAGTCCAGGCTCAGCAGCCAGTCGCCGCTGCGCGCGTATACGCCACGGTTGAGCAGGTTGTAGCTCGGCCCGACACTGTGGCGCACGATCGGCACGCCGTTCTCCCACGGGTCGGCGTCGACCGCGAACGCGTCCTTCGTGCCGTGGATCGTCCCTCGCAGCGTCACGCGGCCGCTGCCCGCAGTCCAGCTGATGATCTGAGTGACTTTTCCGCCGGACGAGTCCACCAGCGTTCGCAGTCGCGGTGCGGCGCCGGTCGAAGACAACTGCGCGTCGAGTATGGTGCTCCCCGGATACCGCAACTGCACGTCGACGCCGCGAATCACGACGGTCGCCGGGGCGTTGGGCGGCGCCGCGCTTCGGCGCGACTCCGGCGAATTCTGGGCGTGGACAACGATCGCGCAGAGCGCGAGCGGGAAGGCGATGAGTTGCATCGCCCTTAACTTACCAGTTCAGCCAGTACGACATCTTCACGAGTACCGTATTCGCGGGATGCAGCCGCATCAGGTCCCGCACGTCGCCGCCGAAGTCCGTGTTCCCCTCGGTCGACGTCGAACCCAGCCGTCCCTCGTTCCACACCACGAACAGGGTCGACCCCGGCTTGTACTCCCAGCGGAACACGAGGTTCGACTGGAACTCCTTGAAGTTGAAGCCTCCGGGATGGTTCGTGACCGACGTGTCGCCGTACGTGGCGTACCGGTCGTCGTAGCTCGTGGCGCGCGGGGTCGCCGAGAGCTGGCGCACATTGGTAAACGTCCCCTTCGAGACGAAGGGTTGCAGATACGCCTGGAGCGATACGTTCGGCGTGAAGGTGTAGTTCAGGCGGACCGTCGCCGACGTCGTGTACTGGTCGAGATGCGCGAAGGTGTAGTGCGTGACGGCCGCCGCGTCCGTGAAGTTGGAGTACCACTGGTTGTCGGCGATGTTGTGCGTCCAGCTGAGCGAAAACGCCGAACTGAAGCGGCCGTTGATCTTGACGTCGACCTCGGGCTGCAGGTTGTTGGACGAGCTGCGTCCGCCGCTGCCACGGAAGAAGTTGGCCCACAGCATCGGCACGACGGCGCGGCGGTCGTCGCCGTTGATGCCGAACCACGGCGCGAAGTACGAATCCTGCCGGAACGCCGGCCCGCCGCGCGCGCTGCGGTCGTCGTACGTCGAACCACGCTGTCCCAGCGTGCCGCCCGCATGCAACGTCCAGTTGTTCAACAACGTGACGTGCACATTCGAGTTGTACGCCGCCTCGAGCGGCAGTCCGCCCGTCGTCCAGTACTGCCACCAGTTGTTGTTCCACTGTAAGCGGTTGTAATACCTGGTCGCACGACGGTCGAACCACCCCGCCCATGTGTTCCACGACTGCTGGTCCGCACGCCGCAGGTACCCGAGGTCGTTGATCTCGAAACCCGATGACCGTCGCTGGAACGCGGTCTCGAACATCAGGTGCTCGCCGCCGACCTTGTCGAACTTGAACTCTTCGGCGTTGCCGGTAAGCAGCGTGCGGTTGGAATCGAGAGGGAGGCCCGCGTCGGGCCGCTGGTAGAAGTGCACGGCGTCGGTCTGCAGGGCGAGCATCGCCTGGCGGCTCCCCTCCACCCGGCTCTGGTCGAACGAGCCGGATATCTCGTATTTCTTGTTGAAGAACCTGTGGCGGAAGTCGAGCGCGCCGACGTAGGCGTCCTGCGCGAGATAGGGAGCCGACCACGAGTCGAGACTCCGGTTGACCGCCGTGAGCATCCCGCCGACGCTGCTGTTGCCGTTCCGCATGTCCTGCCGGACGCGAACGGCCGCGAAGTTCGTCGCGGGCTCGTACGTCGTGTCGCGGCTGCCCACCGTGCGCTGCGTCGCGGCCTCGAGCACGCCGATGACGAGCCCGCTCGGAAAGCGGCCCAACAGCTTGGCTGCGCCGAGGATCGTGGTCGGCTGGAGCGGCACTGTATCGCCGTAGGTTCCAGCGAGCTGCGGCGTGCGGCCGATGCGCCGGCTGTAGTAGAGCCCCTCGTTGCTGCAGTTGACGTTGCTGCAGTTCACGTCGAAGCGGAATAGTCCGCGCCCGGCGACGAAGAACGGCCGCCGTTCGTCGAAAAACGATTCGTACGCCGACAGGTTGAGCACGGCGGGGTCCGCCTCCACCTGTCCGAAGTCGGGATTCACCGTGGCCTGGAGCGTCAAATTGGGGCCGAGTCGATACTGGATGTCACCGCCGACCGTCGCATTGGAAGCCGTGGAATAGTTGTTGTTCACGATTCGCGACGAACTCTTCCCCACGACATACGGCAGCGCTTCGAAGGGGCGCGGCGCTTGCAGGTCGACGAGGCCGCCCAGTTCACCGAACTGCGACACCAGACCCGCCACCGATTGCCGGAAGAGCGGCCAGCTCACCCGCTCGGAATAGCGATAAATGTCGCGATCGATGGTGAATCCGAAGACGTGATCCTTCGACGTCCCGTACCGCAGCTGCGAAAGCGGGATCTTGTACTCCGCGGTCCATCCGAGTGAATCGATGCGGGTCGCGACATCCCACACTCCGTCCCATGCGAGGTCCTCCCTGCCGTCGTCGTAGATGGCCTGGTCCATCTTGACGCCGGCGGCGTTGACGCCGAACTCGTAGCCGGTGCGCCGGTCGTGGAACGAATCGACGAACAACCAGATCATGTCGGACGGTGTGTACGTGTCCCGCCGCTCGAGAATGCGGATGATGCTGTCGGGGTGCGGATCGAACGCGCGCACGAACACATACAGGTTGGCGGCGTCGTACGCGACTTTCGCCTCGGTGCGGAAGCGCGGCTCCTTGCCTTCGGTCGGTTGCCACTGCTTGAAGTCGGTGATCACCATCGCGCGCTTCCACACGGCGTCGTCGTCGACGCCGTCGATCACGGGCGCCTTGTCGGCATGGATGGCGACGGCGCGCGCGACAGGCGGCAGTCTCGGCGGCCTCGCGGAATCGATCCCCGGACGGATCTGCTGCGGGGACTGCATGGCCAAAGCCAGACCAACAATGGCGAGAACGCCGGACATGCAGCTTCCCCCTGAGGGTCGGAGAGCAGCCGAACTGGACTAGATGGTTAGAGTCAGTACGGGCCCAGAGGGTTTGCAGGTTTCGCTACGGCCGCACGAAGGGGTGAGCCGGATCGTCGCGCAGCCACTCGAACGCGAAGCTGTGCTGATCTTCGGTCATGGCGATCGCGGTCGACCGCGCGGAACGGGCGAGCGACGTCATGCCGTGCACGTCCTGGACCACCACGATGGATGGGGAGATCTCACCGAACGTGGTCGTGACGCGCACCGCGGTGACCTGCGGAATCCCCGGCGGAATCTTCGTCAGCTGGAGGTCCGCCCGGCGGATCTGGTACGTCCGCGCGTCGAGGTACACGTCGCCGTTGACGTCCGGATTCTTGATCTGGACGTCCGCCGCGAACGCGATGTGCACGAGGGGCCCGTCGTCCGAATAGTCGACGCCGGAGTACCGGAAGCAGTGGTTGTTCAGGAAATCGTAGCTCGCGAAGTCACGGAGCGTCGGCAGGTGCATGAGCGTCTTGCCGTCGTGCGTGAGCTCGACGACCTCGCCGATCTTGTACTCCCATCCGTGCAGATCGCTCCGAAACGCGACCGTCTCTATCCGGGGATCCACCAGGCTGCTGTCCGCGCGCATGGAGTGAAACTTCTGTTCCACCTTGTACTTGAACGGAAACGAGTCCGAGAGCAGCTGGAAGTGCTCCGCGTTCAGCCTGAGCTGATTGATGATCGCCGCGAACGCGGGGTCGACGTCGGGGTTGGGCCGGCCGGGTTTCGTGCACGTGGGGGTGCCAGCGACCACCCGAACCGTCCCGAGCGTTATGGAGATCCGAGTGAGCTCGATCCGCAGACGCGGGGGCGGGACGACCGCCGGGACCTCCACGATGGACTCGACCGGCGTGTACCCGATGTGCGTCACGCGAATACGATACCGTCCGGGTGCAAGCGCGCCGAACGAGAAGACCCCGGCCTCGGATGTGAACGTCTGCCGCTCCAAGCCGAGCACCGTGACCATCGAATGGCCAAGCGGCGTGCCCGTCTCGATGGCAACGACGTCGCCCATCAGCAACCCAGGCGTTCCCTGCGCGCCGGCGGCGCTGAGGGCGCAGAGCGTGATCAGCGCGGCGACCAACCGCCGTGCGCACGACGTTTCCATCCGGATGCTCGCGGGTCTCATTCCCATGGCTCTTCTTCCTGCTTCTCGCGACGCCGGGGACCTCGCCGGCATTTTCGGCGCCGACGGACGGGCCACGGCGGACGTATGTAGAGGACGACGCACGCTCGCCGTAATAACACGGCGAAGAGCGACCGAACGGTCCACCCGGCTCCAGCGCCACGACGACCCTCCGCCGTAGCCGATCGTTGGCCAAGCACCGGTGCGTACGCCACATTCCTTGACGCACGCTCCCGACCGCAAGTGGAGGAGGATCATGGTTCGCCTCGTGAAATCAGCGCACGCCCGCTTCCTCGCTGTCGGTCTCTTTCCGACCCTGCTCGCGGCGCAGGGTTCCACGCCGTCGTTCAAGGTCGAGGAGACCTCGATCTCCGCGGTGCATGCCGGGCTCAAGACGAAGGCGCTCACCTGCCGAGCGCTCGTTCAGGCGTATCTCGCGCGAATCGCGGCGTTCGACAAGCGGGGGCCGGCCATCAACGCGCTCATCACGCTGAACCCGGACGCGCTCGCCGTCGCCGACTCGCTCGACGGCCGCTTCGCCAGGGAGGGATTGGTCGGCCCGCTCCACTGCGTGCCGATGATCGTGAAGGACAATTTCGAGACGCACGACCTGCAGACCACGGCCGGCTCGCTCGCGCTCAAGGGCTGGATTCCGAAACAGGATGCGACGATGGTCGCCCGCATCCGGGCGGCCGGCGCCATCGTGCTCGCGAAGTCGAACATGGCGGAGTGGGCGTTCTCGCCGTACGAGACGGTGAATTCCATCCTGCCCGGCTACACGAAGAACCCGTACGCGCTCGATCGCGTAACCGCGGGTTCGAGCGGCGGCACCGCGGCCGCCGTCGCCGCGAACGAGGGCGAGTCTGGGCTCGGCACCGATACCGGCAATTCGATTCGCGGCCCATCGGCGCACAACGACCTCGTCGGCATCCGCTCGACGATGGGGCTCACCTCGCGCGCCGGCGTGGTTCCGCTGCTCAACAGCCAGGACATCGCGGGCCCCATGGCGCGCACCGTCAAGGACGCCGTCGAGATCTTCAACGTGATCGCTGGCGAGGACCCCGCCGACCCCGTCACCGCCGCGAGCCGCGGACACCGCGAAGCGGACTATCGGACATTCATCGTTCCAGGCGGACTGAAGGGCGCGCGGATCGGCGTCCTGCGCCAGGCCTTCGAGCACACCGATCGGGACGGCCGGGCAACCCAGGACAGCGAAGTCGTCGCGGTGTTCATGAAGGCGGTCCGCGATCTCGAGAAGGCCGGCGCGACCATCGTCGATCCCGCGGGCATCGACTCGCTGAGCGCCGTCACGCGCACCGGGGGCACCGGCGGCGGATGCGCCGCGTTCAAGTATGACCTCGAGCGTTACTTCGCCGCGCGCGGCCAGAACGCGCCCGTCAAGACCGTGGACGAGATCCTCCGCAGCGGGAACTATCACCCATCGGTCCAGCTCCGGCTGCAGCGCGAACAGACGGCCACCGTGCCGCCCGAGGAGAATCCCGGCTGCAAGGCTCGCGAAGCGATGCGAGAACGCTTCCGCGCCGCGGTGACCGCCATGATGGATTCGCTCAAGCTCGACGCCCTCGTGTATCCGACGTGGAGCAACCCGCCGCGCCTGATCGGCGATCTCAACACGCCGGCCGGCGACAACAGCCAGCTCTTCTCGCCGACCACCGGATTTCCGGCGATCACCGTGCCGATGGGATACACGCGGAACAACACGCTGCCCGCGGGAATGACGTTCTTCGGCCGCGCGTGGAGCGAAGGAAAACTGATCACGCTCGCCTACGGCTACGAGCAAGCCACGAAGCACCGGCGGCCTCCCACCAGCACGCGTCCATGACCATTCTGCTCGTCGCCGTCTTCATCTTCTCCGGCGCCGCCGGGCTCATCTACGAGTCCATCTGGAGCCGTTACCTCGGCCTCTTCGTCGGCCACAGCGCCTACGCGCAGGTCATCGTCCTCGTCATCTATCTGGGCGGGATGTCGCTCGGGGCGGCGCTCGCCGCGCGCCGCAGCGCCCGCATCAGGGAGCCGCTGATCGCCTACGCGGCCGTCGAGGTGGTGGTCGGACTGCTGGGGCTCGTGTTCCACGACGTATTCCTCGCGGTGAGCGGGTTCGCCTACTCGACGATCTTTCCGGCGCTCGCGGGAGGAGCCGCACTCTTCGTGGTCAAGTGGTCGCTCGCCGGAATGCTCATCCTTCCGCAGGCCGTCCTGCTCGGTGCGACCTTCCCGCTGATGAGCGCGGGACTGATCCGGCGCGTGTCGCGCGACGGCCGCAGCGACACCGGCCGGCTGATCTCGATCCTCTACTTCGCGAACTCCATCGGCGCGGCGGTCGGCGTGCTGGTCGCAGGATTCTACCTCATCGGCGCGACCGGATTGCCGGGAACCGTCCTGACCGCGGCGATCATCAACCTGCTCGCCGGCCTCACGGTGTTCGGCGCCGTGAGGCTCGTGCACGAGAACGACGAACCGGAGCCCGGCGGCGCGCCGCCGCGGACGGTCGACGCCGCGCCGCCGGCGCCGGAACTTCCCATGCTCTGGCGCGTCCTGCTGGTCGTCGCCGCCGGCACGGCGCTCTCGAGCTTCGTGTACGAAATCGCGTGGGTGCGCATGCTCTCGCTCGTGCTCGGCAGCGCGACGCATTCGTTCGAGCTCATGCTCTCCGCGTTCATCCTCGGGCTCGCCATTGGCGCGTTCTGGGTGCGCACGCGCGCCGATCGCTTCCGCGATCCCGTGCGCGCGCTCGGCGTCACGCAATGGGCGATGGGCTCGCTCGCGATCCTCACGCTCTCGGCCTATCTCCGCTCGTTCCACTGGATGGCCTTTCTCATCCAGGGACTCGACCAGAACGTCGAGGGCTATCGGCTGTTCACGGTCGCGAAATACGGCATCGCGCTCGCGGTGATACTCCCCGCGACGTTCTGCGCCGGCATCACGCTTCCCCTCATCACGCGGATGCTGCTGAACGCCGGGAGCGGGGAGCGCGCCGTGGGCGTGGTGTACAGCGTCAATACGCTCGGATCGATCGTGGGGGCCGCCCTTGCCGCGCTCGTGCTCATGCCGCTCCTCGGACTGAAGGTCCTGCTCATCTCCGGCGGCGTCATCGACATGGCGCTCGGCGTCTGGCTGATGTTCATCGCCGGCCGCAAGTCCGCCGGCGCGCAGCGGTTCGCCGTCGGGCTCGCAGGCGCGACGGTGCTCGTGACCGTGATGTCGATGCTCAACGTCAACTTCGATCGCGGCGTGCTCATCAGCGGCGTGTTCCGTTACGGCAGGGTTCCGGCGGTGGGCAGCGCCAACGTCGTGTTCTACCGGGATGGCCGGACGGCCACCGTGAGCGTGCGCAAGGCTTCGGACGGCGCCTACTCGCTCGCGACCAACGGCAAGCCGGACGCCTCGCTCTCGCCGACCTGGTTCGAGCCCGTCACGGACACCACGACACTCGTCAGCCTGGACGGCGACGAGTCCACACAGATCCTCCTGCCGCTCATCACGCTCGCGCACGCGCCGGATGCGAGGCAGGGCGCGGTGATCGGAAACGGGTCGGGCATGTCGAGCCACCTCCTGCTCGGCAGCCCGTCTCTCCAGAAGCTCGTCACGATCGACATCGAGCCCGAGATGATCAACGGCTCGCACACGTTCTATCCGGTGAACCGGCGGGTGTTCGACGACCCGCGATCGCAATACGTGCATGACGACGCCAAGAGTTATTTCGCGGCGTCGAACCGGAAGTTCGACCTCATCCTGTCGGAGCCGTCCAATCCGTGGGTGAGCGGCGTGAGCGGGCTCTTCACCGACGAGTTCTACCAGCGCATTCGCACCTATCTCACGCCGCGCGGCGTCTTCGGGCAGTGGCTGCACCTGTACGAGATCGACGACGGCCTCGTCTTGAGTGTGATCAAGGCGATCCACAAGAACTTCGCATCGTACGAGATCTTCCTGACGGCGGAATCCGACGTCCTGATCGTCGCAGCGAACAACCCGGCGCTGCCGAAGCCCGACTGGCGCGTGTTCGAGCTGCCGAAGATCATGAACGATCTCGCACACTTCCGGCCGATCACACCCGAGGCGCTGGAAGGCATCCGCCTGCTCTCACGCGACGCCCTCGCCCCGCTCGCGCGCGACGTGCAGGGCGTGAACTCCGATTTCTATCCCACGCTCGACCTGCTCGCGGAACGCACGCGCTACATGAAGGTCAATGCGAAGGGTTTCTACGAGATGAGCGCTGGCCGCTACGACGCGGCGGCCGCGCTGCTCGAGCGCCGCATCCCGCCGGGCACGGAGAAGAATCCGTCGATCGATATCTCACGCGTGAACAACCTCGCGCTCGGCGCCCGGCTGCGTTCCACCGAGAGGCCCGATCCCGGCGAGTCGGACACGTTCGACAAGGACTTCCGCGAAGCGTCCGAGCACGCGCAGTCGCTGCGCGACATGATGGCCGCAGGTCATCCGCCCGCCGACTGGCCGCTCTTCATGAAACTGGCGCTCAGCGTCGAGAAGGACCGTCACGCGGGCACGATGGGGTGGACCGACGACGCATGGTATGCGCCGGTGACGGCGTTTCTCGAGCGGCAGCACGCTCCGGTTGAGGCACAGGCGGCATTCCGCTTCATGCACGCGATCGCGTCGTACGACTGGAAGCGCGCCGTCGCGGAGGTTGACCAGCTGCAGAAGGCGCGCGAGGACGGCATCGCGTGGATCAACGACGACCTGTTCCGCGACGGCGCCACCGTCGCGCTCCTCCGGACCGGCAACGTCGCGAAGGCCCGCACGCTGTTCGACCGGATGAGCGAGTACGCGTCGCGGAAGCCGGAGGATCTGAGGGTGAGGCTGCTCGAGGCGAATATCGTCCAGGCGGAGAAGAAGAAGTGAGAGGAGAGTCGGCGAAGGGCGACGGGTGAGGGGAACCAACAGCGAAGGGCGACGGAACCGACAGCGAGGAGCGAGGAGTTCTTCCCGTCGCTCCTCGCTGTTGGTTCCCCTCACCCGTCGCTCTTCGCTGTTGGTTCCCCTCACCTGTCGCTCTTCGCTGTTGGTTCCCCTCACCCGTCGCTCTTCGCTGTTGGTTCCCCTCACCCGTCGCTCTTCGCTGTTGGTTCCCCT
>OCZT010001438.1_pt1 | contig 24633 bp, 18 predicted proteins | sample 1539031 | NCBI WGS metagenome assembly OCZT01 (sample SAMEA3539308, study PRJEB22396) | soil metagenome | biome: tundra; feature: field; material: soil | place: USA | collected 2010-05 | depth 0.15 m | reverse complement strand
TCCCGCGGGTCGCCACCGTGAGCGACGGCTCGCTGGCCCGCCACATCGCGCCGTCCGCCGAGACGACGACGTCGGCGGCGAGCATTTCCTTGTGGTGGCGAATGAACGCGTCCAGGCTGGGGCTCCCGATCTCTTCCTCGCCCTCGAACATGAACTTCACGTTGATGGGCAGAGCTCCGTCGACCGCAAAGAAAGCTTCGGCCACTTTCAACGGAATCAGCATCGGCCCCTTGTCGTCCGACACGCCGCGGGCGTAAAGACGGCCGTCGCGCACTGTCGGCGTGAACGGCGGCGTCTTCCACTTGTCCAGCGGATCGGGCGGCTGGACGTCGTAATGGCCGTACACGAGCACCGTCAGCTTGCCCGGCGCGCCGAGCCACTCGCCGTAGACGACCGGATGGCCGTGCGTGGCGATCGTGCGCACCGCGATCGGTCCGGCGGTGACGAGTGCGGCAGCGACCCAACGCGCCGCGGCTTTCATGTCCGCCGCGTGCGCGGGATCGGTGCTCACGCTGGGGATGCCGGCGAACTCGATCAGCTCGGCAAGGATGCGATCGTAACTCTCCTTCAGACGGGCGAGCACTGGCTCGATGGCCGTCACTTGCCGCCGTCGATGGAGAGCACCTGGCCGGTGATCCAGTTGGCGTGCTCCGACGCGAAGAAGAGCACGCCATTGGCGATGTCGTCGGGCGTGCCCAGCCGCTTGAGCGCGATGCGCTCGACGAGTTGGCGCTGCCCCTCGGCGCCGTACGACTCCCACTGGCGTTCGGTCGCCGCGTTGGAGCGTACGAATCCCGGCGCGATGTTGTTGACCGTGATGCCCCACGGACCGAGCTCGTGCGCGAGCTGCCGCGTGAGGCCGATCTGCGCGGCCTTGGCCGACGCGTACGCCTGGATGCCGGTGAGGCTGATGCCGAGTCCCGCGCCGCTCGAGATGTTGACGATGCGGCCGCCGTGCGCCGCCTTCATTCCCGGCGCGACGGCCTGCGAAAAGTAGAACGCGCCGGTCACGTTGACGGAGAAGATGTCCTGCCATTGTTCCGGCGTGACTTCCTCGAGCGGACGTCCCACTTGGCCGAGCACGCCGCCGGCGTTGTTCACGAGGATGTCCACGCGGCCCGCCGCCTCGGACGCGTCGTCGACGAGCCGCTCCACGGCGCGCTTGTCGCGCACATCCACGGCGCGCACGGTGCACGTTCCGTCTTCCATGAGCGCAAGCCGGCGTGTCTCGAGCAGCTCATCCTCGACGACGTCGCAGGCCCATACGCTCGCGCCGCGACGCGCGAACGCCAGGCAGATCGCGCGCCCGAAGCCGTGGGCGGCGCCGGTGACGATCGCCGTCTTGCCGCTGAAATCCAGCTTCATGTTCTTCCCTTGGAGGGGGCGGTCTTGGTGAATGCGTCGTGCGTGGCGAGCGCGTCCAGCGTGGCGAGCGAGAGCGGGCGGGCGCCGTTCTCTATCTCGTGAACGAGCTCGATGAGACGGCTGGTGAGTGGCGTAGCGACGCGGGCCTCCTTCCCGAGGGTCGCGACGATCCCCAGCTGCGCATCCACTTCGGTGGGGCGCTTGCGCACGGCGAGGTCGCGCCAGATGCCGCTGTGCGTCTTGGCCGAGCGGCGGTTGTGTGTGACGAGATCGTCGAGCGATCGCTCCGCGACGCCGTGCTGTGCCTGCGGCAGGTACGCGGCGGGGTCGAACCCGTCAAACGCTTCGGGCGTGACGTTGCGCGCCTTCGCGACGGCGAGGATCTCCCGCGCCAGCGCAACATACAGATGGCGATACGCCGGCATCGCGAGCGCGTCGGCGATGGATTCGTTGGTGAGCGCTGTGGCGAAGAGCATCGCGCCGTACGCTTCCTTGCCCCACAGGTAGCCCCAGATGTTCGGCGTGACGATCGCGCGGTCGTCGAAGTCGAGCCACGCGTTGCGAATCGCGGTAACGCGTGGCGTGATGCGGCCGTCGATCTCACCGACGACCACGGCGGCGCGACTGCCGTGGAGAATCACACCCGGCTCCAGGTAGTCCGCGCCGAAATTGACGAAGGCGCTAACGGTTCGCTCGGGGCCGACGATCTCCGCGATGGTGAGCTCGTTGAGGCCGTTCTGCACCGAGATCACGCAACCCGCGGCACTCAGATGAGGAAGCAACGAGTGTGTGGCAGCCTCCGTGTGGTGCGCCTTGGTCGAGAGCATGATGGTGTCCCACTCGCCCGAGATCGTCGCGGGCGTGAAGGCCGGCACGCGCTGCGTAAACTCGGCGATCGGCCCGGTGATCCGGATTCCGTCACGGTTGATGGCCGCCACGTGCTCGTCGACGTTGTCGACCATGGTGACGTCGTGGCCGGCGCGCGCGAGGTACGCGCCCATGGTGCCGCCGATCGCGCCCGCGCCCCAGACGACAACTCGCATTTCGTTCACTCAGCTAGGACGGTTGACCCCAGGAGCCCGTGAGCAGGGCGCGGGTCTCCTCGACCGCGACCTGCCAGAGCGCGAGCATGTCTTCGTCGGAGCGTTGGTAGAGGCCGCCGTAGTTGCCGTCGCCGAGGTAGGCGCGCAGCGCGACCGGATCGAGCGCGCGCACGGTCGCGAGATCCACCATCGGCCGTTGGGTGGTGGGCATCTGCACGCCGAGGAGCCGCGTCCAGGGGAAGTTCTCCATCCACGACCCGTGCGACGCGACGGGATCGATCGCCTGCACCTTGGCCCAGGTGAGCGGCGCGTTCCACCAGTTGTGGAAGAGCACGCGGCAGTCGGCGTGATCGGCGGCCCACTCCTGCGCGAACTGTTGCACGGCGCCGTTGCCGCCGTGGCCGTTGACGATCAGGATGCGGCGAAAGCCGCTGTGCGCCATGCTGTCGAGGATGTCGCGCACCACGCGGAGGTGCGTCTCGACGCGGAGCGAGATGGAGCCCGGGAACTCGCGGAAGTACGGCGTGACGCCGTACGACACGACGGGGAACACCGGGATGCCGAGCGGTTCGGCGGCGTCCGTGGCGACGCGCTCCGGGAGGATGCAATCCACCGTGAGGCGGAGGTGGCTGTGTTGTTCGGTGCTGCCGAGCGGCAGCACGGCGCGGTCGTCGCGCTTCAGGTAACTTTCGACCTGCATCCAATTCATGTCGCTGATGCGCACGTCGACTCCCTTGGCAGAATACAGGGCAACATACCCGCTCGCCGTGCGGAGGGGGAGGACCGGGCCGTGACATCATCCGGAACGCTCTTCGCGACGAGTAGCGACGGAACCCGCATCGCCTACGACGCGACGGGGAGCGGCGCCGCCGTCATGCTGCTGCACGGCGGCGGACAGACGCGACGGACGTGGCACGACGACGGGTATGTGGCCCGACTGGCGCGCGAGTTCAGGGTCATCACGGTGGACATCCCCGGCAACGGTGAAAGCGACAAGCCCACGACGGTCGAAGCGTATTCCATCGATCATCTGACGGCCGACTTTTTAGCGGTGGCCGACGCGGCTGGCGCGAAGACGTTCTCCGTATGGGGATACTCCTACGGCGCGAACGTGGGTCGTTACCTCGCGCTGCACTCGCGGCGCGTGCGCTCGATGATCTACATCGGAATCCCTTTCGGCGCCGCGGCTTCCGGAGCGTTCCGCCAGTCCATCGTGGCCGCGCTCGCCTGGTGGAATCCGATCCTCGAAGCCTTACGATCCGGCAGTCTCGACGAGCAATCGCTCTCCGAGGCCGACCGGCTCGTGTGGAAACGCGGAACTGTCTGCGTTTCGCTCGCTTGGATGGGCGCGATGCTGGACTATCCCTCGGTGGAACCGCGCGACATGCCGTGCCCGACACTCTGGGTGGTCGGTACGGCGAATGCTGACGCGCTTGCGAGCGTCACGACGTATGAGCCCGGCCTCGCCGGCACACGGGTGACCGTGAAGCTCCTCAACGGGCTGACGCACGAGCAGGAACGGGAGATGATCGATATGGCGTTCCAAGCTGAGGCCGCGTTCACGCGCGCGGCGAAGTAGCGCTACCTTAGCGCTTCATGCTCCCGCCTCTCATTCAGGGACCAGCCAGGTCCCCACGAGCCGGTCGGCAAGTCCGCGTTCGGGGGTGCGGATGGCCATCCAGACGCCGATCGCAAGAACCACCAGGACGGCGATCCCCGCACCTTCCGCGGCGAGCGCCGCGGCAGCCGGCGTAGCAGCCATGATCGCCGCGTAGATCACGAACGGCGCCAGGACCGGCGACCATGTCACAACGTTGCGCAGAAAGATGCGCACCCGGCCGGCTGGCTCTCCGTTCTTCGTGACCACGTCCAGTGCGAATCCTCTCATCAGCAGGCCGCGGCGCGCGAGCAGCGCGATGACGATCGCACCGGAGGCGATGAACCACGGAAAGAAGATGAACAGGATGAAGCCGATCATGCGGAGGAGCAGGTCGATGTTGGTGCCGGGAGGAGTCCCGCGCCAGGTCGAGTCCACGAGGGTGCGCGCCGCGCGAAGTTCGACAGAGTCGACGTTCGAGAACTTCTGAAGGATGCTCTTCACGAGTCTCACGTCCGGTGGCGATTTCGCGAACACGCTCGTTGGCAGCGTATCCCTCGCCCGCGCGGAGAGACTCGCCGCGATGTAGAGCTGTGCGAGCCGGCTCTGCCGGCGGTACTCCTCCGGCGACAGACGGTCGAGGGCGGTGTCGGTGGGAAACCAGCCGGCTTTCTGAATTGCTCGATTGAAATTCGCCATCAAGCCGCTCTTCTTCGGAACCTTCGGCCGGAGCGAGTCGGGCAAGGCGTGCGAGCTGTCCTCGATGAACTGCAGCAAGGCGGAGAGCTTTCGTCCGTCGGGGTCGGCCTTGGCCTGCTGGCGCAGCGGAAGAATGCCGATCACAGGAAAGGACAGCACGACGCCGATCGTCGCCGCGATGAGTCCACTGCGGCGCACGCGCGAGATACCGACAGGCCGGCCGAGCGTCGCCTTGAACAACGCGTGAATCTCGTCCACGCTGCGCGCGTCCTTCGCCGCCGAGAGCGCGCGCGACGCGTAGCGCGGGAGCGGCGCACTTCCGTGTCCCGCTGCACGAATCAGCACGAGCACCGATTGCACACATGCGAGTGGTTGTCCGGTGTCGCCCGCGCGCTCTCCGGCGCGGCTCGCGGACTCCATCACGACGATCCGTTCGCCCGGTGTCACCCAGATCGATTCCGCGTCCAGCGCGGCGGGCATCGTGCCATCGGCGTGCGCGGCGACCAGTTCGCCGGCGAGGTCGAGCATCCACTCCTGCAGCACGTTCCACGGAACCGGGCGCCGGAGGCGTTCGGAAAACGATTCACCAAGCGGCGACTCGTACGCGTCCCAGTTCTCGCCGGCCGAGCGACGGCCCGCAACCCAGCGCAGGCGTGTGAGGCGTGCGAGGTCGCGCCGCGCCTTCGGCACTTCCGCCGCGCTTTCATCCCGCGGCACGATCCAGACGGAGCGGTGCATCGACGCATCCCAGCCGACCAGCACGGAACCGCCATCGCGCAGCGGGCCGAGCACCGCGTACGCGCCGATGCGGCGCTCCGTGCCGCTAAGCGCGGGCGCCGGCTTGCGCTGCGCTTCGCCGTGCCGCTTCTGCGCGCCGGCCAGCCGCTTGATCACCCGCGTGCCCGTGAGCCAGTCGTGCAGCATCATGTTGCCGTTCGAACGCCGCGCGGTGATCAGGAGCAGCGCGCGAAGCCCGAGACTGGTGACGAGTGCAAGCGTGGCCCTGGCGTTCTGGTTGGGACCGTTCAACTGCGCCACCAGCGCGACGAAGTTGATCACCTGCAGAATCAGGGAGCGGCTCAATGCGCGCGGCAATCCGGCCACCTGCCCCTCGAGGTTCGCGACACGAATCCCGATCAGCCATTTCCCGATCGACATGCCGCGCAGCCCCTCGGGCACTCCGACGATGAGCAGGGCGATGACGCCGCCGAGCACGAAATTCAGTTTCATCCCCTGCGGCATGGTGCTCGTCCAGCCTTTGCCCGTTATCGCCACGGTCAAGTGGAACAGAATCCACGAGATGATCGTGATGACGATGCCGTCCACCACTGCGGCCCTGATGCGATCCCACACGGTGGCTGGACTCGTTTCCGGCTTGCGCAGCGCGAGAACCGCCGCGCGAAACTCGTGGTAGCTCTGATAGCGATCGCCTGATTTCCTGGCGAGCGCTTTCATCACGACGTCCACCACGGCCTCCGGCAGGTCCGCGCGATGCGACGTGAGCGGTGCGGGCGATCCGTTGAGCACGGCCGCCACCACCTGCATCATCGAGCCGCTCTGATACGGCAGCTGTCCGGTGAGCAGATAGTAGAACGTCACGCCGACGGCGTAGATGTCGCTGCGCTCGTCGAGCTTTTCGCCGAGCAGTTGTTCGGGCGACGAGAACACGGGAGTGCCGAGGAAGACGCCGGTCTGCGTCAGCTTCTGCTGGTTCGCGCTCTCGACCGGCTTCGACAGGCCGAAGTCGCCGATCTTCACGACGCCGCCGGCGTTCACGAAGCAGTTTGCCGGCTTCACGTCGCGGTGCAGCACGCCGGCTGCGAGCGCGGCGTCGAGGCCGTCGATGACCTGGAGGATGTCCTCGACCGCCTCTGCGACGGGCAGCGGGCCGCGTTCCTTGACCTTTTCCTCGAGCGTGCCGCCGGGCACCAGCTCCATCGAGATGACCGGCACGCCGTCGATCTCTTCCGTGCCGTAGATGTAGACGGCGTTCGGATGGTTGATCGCGGCGGCGGTCTGTCCCTCGCGCAGGAATCGCTGGCGCGAGTCCATGTTGTCGAGCTCGACGCTGAGCAGCTTGAGCGCGACGACGCGGCCGTCGTCCTCGTGCACGGCTTCGTAGACCGCTCCCATGCCGCCGCGGCCCAGGAGTCTGTTGATCCTATATGTCCCGAAAGACGAACCGGGTGGCAACTCCTGGGCCGGCAGGTTCATGTGACTGCGAAACTACGCTGCGTAGGACCGGCTCGCAAAGGATGAAGCCCTTTACCCGAATCGGAGTGCGAGTCGCGGTCCGCTGAACTAGTGCATGTGCGCCATCGCATCACCGCGCGCGAGCGCCAGGTGATGCCGCGCGTGATGATCTCCCTCGGCGAGCAGGCCCGCGAATCCCTCCCCCCGGATCATCGCGACAAGGCGTGCATTGGTCGAGTCGCGCGCGGTCACGGTGAACTGCACGCCGTTCGCGATCGGCACCACCGTCGCGTGATACTGCGCGTCCATGTCGAGCATCCCGGCGTGCGAGGTCACCATCCGCGTGATCGACGCGGCAACCTTGGCGTCGCCGGTCACCATCATCGTCACGCCGCCCGGCACCGGCTTCTGGCTCACGGCTGAGCGCATCGTCACCGCGTCCATGTCGATGAAGTGCTGACGAAGAGCCTCGAGGTTCACCTTGGACCAGTCGGTGGTCGAGTCGGCCTTGAGGATTCGCACGATTTCGCCGATCGCGGCAAAGGCGGACTGCGCCGGCTGTTTGGGGAGCGGGCCATCGTGCTCCATCATCGTCATCTGGGCGTGAAGCGGCGCCGCGACGAACGCGATGATTGCGAGTGCTGACAATCTCATGGGTGTTGTCTCCGGTGCCTTAATGAGAGGCGCGGATCGACCGAAGTGACGACGATTGCTCCCTTCCGGGTACGAAGAATTGGTGATGGTAAGTCCTCGATTCGTGCAGGGAGCGAGCATGCGTATCAACAGACTGCTCGGGTTGGCCGGTGGAGTCGCGTTCGCAGCCGCCTGCGGCCGCAATGAAAACACAAACACGGGTCCAGTCGTCTATTGCACCGCCACGGCGCCGGTCGCGATCTCCATAACGGTGCGTGACTCCGCCTCCGGCCGCGCTCTGGCCGACAGCGCAAGCGGCACCGCACGACTCGGTACGGTGACGGACACGCTGTTGCACGTGGACTCGCTGACCCTCATCGGAGGGCGGCAGACAGGTACGTACGACGTCGCTGTGCTCCGCACAGGTTACCGGACGTGGACGCGACTCGGGGTGCCGGCGACGCATACGAACGTCTGCGGTGGCGTCGAGACTGTGAACTTGCTTGCAGGGCTGCACTCGCTCCCCTGAGCGAACGCTCGGGCGATCCGCTGAAGGACGTGACGGAACTCGAGCACGTGACGTTTGTGATGAAGGGCGGCGCGGTGATGAAGGGTGGAAAATAAATTTCGCAATCCTACGCGCGGCGTCTTCGCCTCGTAGGCATTCTCCCTATCAAGGATTCCCCGCCTGACAAGTCACGCGGCCACGCTATCGTACAATTGCGGCGACGGGAACGCGTCGCGCTCGCGCCAACGGTGTGACGCCGGCCCGAATGGAATCGCCGCCGTGGGTGGGAATTCCGAAAAGGAGGGGTTATGAATCCGAAGGACAGCATCAAGTCAGGAGTGGCGGGAATCGCCGAGAAGAACACGGGCGAAAATCCCAAGCTGCTGCAGGAAGTCAGCAAGCTCGTAAAGAGCTGGCCAGGTGGGGTTTCTGGACTGATGAAACAGTTCCAGGACAAGGGAATGAGTCAGGCCGCGTCGTCCGTGAGTTTGCCGGGATCCAAGCTGAGCTTTTCGCCGGAGCAGGTTGCGCAGGTTTTCGGCAGCGAGAAGATCGCCGCCCTTGCGTCATCGACTGGACTCGACCCCAAGGTCGTGCCCGAGAAGGTCGCGAGCATCCTGCCGAAAGTGGTGGAACAGCTCTCTCCGATCTCGGCGATGGCCGGCGTGCCGTAGTCTGAACGCGAAGAATCGCGGCCCCCGATATGCGCAAGCAGCGCGCTGACGGGGACTCCAGCCGTGGATGAGCGCCACGTGTTCGTTCATCCACGGCATGGTCGTTGACCCGCCGCCGCGCTAACGCACCGTTTGCTTTCGCGTCTGGACGCCAAGCTCTCCGGGGTACACGTCCGTGCTCAGGTACCGGAGCCCGGAGTCGACGATGATCGTCGCCACGGTGGCGCCGGACCCGAGCCTTGTCGCGATGCGAATCGCCGCGACGACGTTCGCGCCGGACGACACGCCCGCGAAGACTCCTTCCTCTTTCGCGAGCCGTCTCGCCATGTCTTTCGCGTCTGCGGTCGAAACCGCCTGAATCTCGTCCACGAGCCGGGGCTCCCACAGCGGGGGCACGAACCCCAGCCCGATTCCCTCGATCTTGTGCGAACCGGGTTTCCCGCCCGATAGGACAGGGGACTCGGCCGGTTCGACGACGACGGCACGCACCTTTCGGTTGTGCTTCCAGAGCGCCCGTGTGACTCCGTGCATCGAGTGCGCGGTGCCGACCGAGTGCACGAACGCGTCCAGTTTGCCGCCGGTCTGCTTCCACAATTCGTCGCCGAGCGGCAGGTAGCCCTCGATGGCGTCGCGATTGTTGAGCTGATTGCACCACCAATGCTTCGGTCGCTCGCTGATCTCGCCGGCCACGTCCATCATTCGCTTGATCAACGCCGCGTTGATCCGCCCATCTTCACTCGGCACGATGGTGAGTTTGGCGCCGTATGCCTGCATGGTGCGTAGCTTTTCCGCGCTGAACGCGTCGGAGGTGACGATCTCGCAGGCGTAGCCTCTCGCGGCGCAGACGAATGCGAGCGAGATGCCCGTCGAGCCGCCGGTGTATTCCACCACCGTCCCGCCGGGCTTCAAGCGCCCGTCGACCTCCGCGCGCTTGATCGCGGATATCGCCATCCGGTCCTTCATGCTGCCGGTCGGGTTCGCCCACTCCAGCTTGGCAACCACGCGGGCCGCGCCCGCGGGAATGACTTTCTGGAGTTCGATGAGCGGCGTGTTGCCTATGGCGTCCTGGATGCCGGGCGTGTCACTCATCCGTATGCTGGCTCGAGATCGGTTCTTCGAGTTGGGCTCGGAAGTCGGTCATTAACTCGCGGGGTGAAGGTCGGGGCGACGGGACCTACGGCGAAGGGCGACGGGTGAGGGGAACCTGCGGCGAAGGGCGACGGGTGAGGGGAACCTGCAGCGAAGGGCGACGGGTGAGGGGAACCTGCAGCGAAGGGCGACGGAAACTACGGCGAAGGGCTACGCGTGAGGGGAACCAACAGTGAGGAGCGACGGAACGGGCGGCGAGGGGCGAGGAGAAACAATTCGGCACGAGCGAAATGGTATGGTGACGCAGTAGGGAGTATTGGAGTGCAGGTTGCTCGATATGGCAAACGATACAGGTGACGAGGCGCTCAGAGAGTGGGAGGCGAGGCAGCGGGAAGCGATAATCAGGGATCCGGTCTGGCGGCTGAATTGCTATCGCGAAGCGATGTTCCTGCTCGATAGAGTACGGGAGGACGTGAGAGAATTTGGGACGCCTGGTACATACACCTCGGCGAAGGAACAGTTGCTCACGTCGGTGGGATCCATCGCGGCAAACATCGCGGAGGGTTACGGCCGCCCGACGTCGGCCGACCGAATGCGGTTCCTGACCTACGCCCTGGGGTCAACTCGCGAAGCGATCGCGTGGTATCAGGTCCTTCGTCCGTCCGTTGAGCATGCGGGAGTCGATGACCGAATCGATCGCCTCGCCCGAATCCGGCGCATGCTGCTCGGCCTCCTCGGCCGATTCAGAGGAAGGAGCGGCCGAAAATTCGAGGCGTGGTAGCCTCGCCCTGGACTATCCCTCGCTCGTCGCCCCTCGCCGATGGTTCCGTCGCCCTTTGCTGTTGGTTCCCCTCACCCGTCGCTCTTCGCCGTTGGTTCCCCTCACCCGTCGCTCTTCGCCGTTGGTTCCCCTCACCCGTCGCTCTTCGCCGTTGGTTCCCCTCACCCGTCGCTCTTCGCCGTTGGTTCCCCTCACCCGTCGCTCTTCGCCGTTGGTTCCCCTCACCCGTCGCTCTTCGCCGTTGGTTCCGTCGCCCCTCGCCGAAGCGCTACCCTGCCAATTGCCTGAGCGCCGCCACGAACGTATCGAGCTCGCCTGTCGACGTATACACCTGCGGCGTCACCCGCACTCCATGCACTCCCGCGCCGTCGATGGCCACGGTGAACACTTTGTACTTCTCGAGCAGCACCTTGGCCAGGTCGCCGGGTGTGATCCCCTGCACACCGACGTTGGCGATCCCGCCGGTGCGCTTCGGGTCCGACGGCGTGTTCAGCACGATCTTCGGTAGTCCGCGCACTTTCGTCGTCCAGTACTGCTGCAGCCAACGCAGGCGCGCCTCCTTGCGCGCGCTTCCGATCATCTCATGAGACGCGATCGAGTTCTGAATGGTGAGGTCGGTGTGCACCGGATGCGTGCCAGTATGGTTCAGCTTGCGGATGTCGTCCTCGGCTACGCCCAGGTCGGCGAAGACCGGCCAGAGCGAGGCGATGCGATCCTTCCTCACGTACAGGATCCCCGCGCCGAGCGGCGTGGCGAGCCATTTGTGCAACGATGCGCCATAGTAGTCGCAGTTCAGATCGGGGATGCGATAGTCGAGGTGCGCGAACGCGTGCGCGCCGTCCACCATCACCGGCACGCCGCGCGCGTGCGCCATGTCGCAGATGGCGCGCACCGGAAGCACGTGCCCGGTGATGTTCACCAGGTGCGGGATCATGAGCAGTCGCGTGCGCGACGTGAGCGCGTCCGCGTAGACCTTCACGACTTCGTCGTCCGACTTCGGGTCCATGGGGATGTCGACGAACCGGTTCACCATGTCCCGCCGCTTCGCCTGCAGCCTGAACATGTCGAGCATGGCGCCATAGTCCTGGTTGGCCATGACGGCTTCGTCGCCCGGCTTCCAGTCGAAGCCCGCAATCACCGTGTCGAGCGACTCGGTGGTATTGCGGGTGATGATCAGCTCATCCGGCGAGCAGCCGGCGAGCGCCGCGAGCTTGGTTCGCGCGCGCAGCTTGTCGTCGAACTGGCGCGTGCGCATGTAGTGCGAGGCCTCGACGTTGATCATGCGCACGTTCCCGATGAACGCCTCGAGCACTTCCTCGGGCTGGAAGCAGTAGTAGCCGTTCTCGAGGTTGATGTAGTCCGGCGTCAGCTTGAACTTCGCGCGCACGGACGCCCAGAATGGCTCGTCCTCGGCCAGTGCGGCCGGCGAGGCGGATGCGAGGCGGGCCAGCACCTCGGGACCGAACATCATTCCCAGGGACGCGCCGCCCAGGGTGCGCACGAAATCACGCTTGTTCACCGTTGATCTCCTTACCGCGAAAAAGTGCCGGCGTCGACGTCCTTCATGAACTTGATGAGCCCACCGAAATAGATGGGGCCGTCATCGTACATCGCCATGTGCCCAGCGTCGGGGCAGAGCAGGAAGCGCCCCTTGGGCAATTGCTTTGACATCCACTTCATGTGCTTGGGGTCCATCGTATCATATGTGCCGGCGATGACGAGCGTCGGCACGGTGATGCTCTTGAGGTCGCCGCTGCGGTCCCACTTCTCGAGCTTGCCGCTCGCGCCGAGCTCGCTCGGCCCCTGCATCGGGATGTAGATGTCCTCGTTGATGTGCTTGAACGCGCGCAGCACGGGGTCGGGCCACTCGGCGTAGGGCCGCCGCAGGATGTGCTTTTCGTAGTGGTTGGGGATCAGCAATTCCATATAGCGCGGATCCGCGTACTTCTTCTTCGCCTCGAGCGCCTTCACCTCGGCAAGCACTTTCTGGTCCATCGCCGGCATCAGCACCTTCTCGGCGTACTCCTGATATGCGGGAATGCTCGACATCATGTTCGAGATGACGAGTCCCTTGAGATTCTTCTGGTACTTCAGCGCGTACTCGGTGGCGAGAATCCCGCCCCACGAGTGGCCGAGCAGGAAGAAGTTGGTGCTGTCCATGCCGAGCGCCTTGCGCACCTGCTCGACTTCCTCGACGAACCGTTCGGTGCGCCAGAGCGACGAGTCCTTGGGCTGGTCGCTGTAGAAGGAGCCGAGCTGGTCGTAGTAGTAGTACTCGATGCCGGCGGCGGGGAGGTACATGTCGGCGGCCTCGAAGTACTCGTGCGTCGCGCCGGGGCCTCCGTGCAGGAGGAGCAGCTTGATGCGCGGATTGTTGCCCGTGCGCTTGGTCCAGACGTGGAACGTGCCCTTGGGCGTGGTGACGGTGATCAGTCGCGCGCCGCCGCTGTACACATCGGCGTGACCGGTGGTGTCGTAGTAGCCCGCCGGCGGTGCTGAAGCCGTGCCGCGATCGGAGGCCGGTGCGGCGCATGCAGCCAGCGAGGCCGCTGCAAGGAGCACCGTGGCGAATCGTGCGCGGATCACAGGATGTCTCCGAAGGTTGGGATGGCCAAATAATAGCCCAAGCGGGTGCGGGCCGTCGCCGTCGATAACTTTGTACGATGGCCCTGACTTCCACGATATACACGTTCGACGTCGCGCTGAGCAACGTCGACCGTGGCGTGTACGAATCGCTCGCGATCAAGGCCGCATGCCATCCGTCGGAGACGGAGGAGTACTTTGCGACGCGAGTCCTGGCGTACTGCCTGGAGTATCGCGAAGGCATCGAGTTCTCGAAGGGGATCAGCGAGCCGGACGTGCCGGCGATAACGGTGCGCGACCTCACGGGCGCGCTGACGGCGTGGATTGAGGTCGGCTCGCCCGACGCGGCGCGGCTGCACAAGGCGAGCAAGGCGGCACCGCGCGTGGCCGTGTACACGCACAAAGAGCCGCGGATCTTCCTGCGGGCGTATGAGGGGGAGCGCATTCACAAGGCCGAGTCGCTCGAGCTGTATGCGATGGATCGCGCACTGCTCGCCGAGTTCGTGCAGCGGCTCGACCGCCGCGTGAAGTTCGCGATGACGGTCACCGACGGCCAACTCTTCCTGGATTTCGACGGCGACAGCGTGCACGGCTCCGTCGAACGGCTGACGCTGAACTAAGATGCAGGCGTCCGAGGTCGTGATCCTCCTGGCGGCGGCCGCCGCCGCAGGCGCCGTCAACGCGCTGGCGGGCGGTGGCATGCTCGTGGCGTATCCAGTGCTCGTCGCCTTCGGCGTCAGTCCGATCGCGGCGAACGCCACCGCCACCGTGGCGCTTCTCTCCGGCGGAATCGGCGCGCAGATCGGCTATCGCTCCGAAATGAAGGGCGCCGGAGCGTACGCGCGTGCGCTCGTGATTCCGTGCATCGTCGGCGGGATGATCGGGGCGTTCCTCCTGCTGAAGACACCACCGCGGCAGTTCGCGGCGATGGTACCGGGGCTCGTGCTGCTGGCGACGCTACTGTTCGCCGCGCAGGCGCAGATCACGCGGTTCGCGCTGCGCCTGCACGACGCGCTGGGGCTCCCGCGAATCTCGACGCCGGATGCTGACGATACGCTTCGCGCACCGGCGCGCACGCTGCTCGCGCTGCAGTTCGCGATCTCGATCTACATCGGATATTTCGGCGCGGGCGCCGGCGCACTCATGCTCGCGAACCTCGGCTTCATGGGGCTGACCAACATCCACCAGATGAACGGCCTGAAACTCTGGTGCGGGATGCTCACGAACGTCACCGCGGCGCTGATCTTCGCGGTGCAACCCTCGCTGGTGCACTGGCCGATGGTGCTGGTGATGACGGCCGGATCGGTGGCGGGCGGCTACATGAGCTCGCGTGTGGCGCAGCGGGTATCGCAGCGCACCGTGCGGCTGACGATCATCGTGATCGGGGTCGCGATGGCAGTGTGGCTTGCGGTGAGCTACATCGCGGCGCGCCAAGGGCGTTGACGATCACGGCCCTTCGTCAGGGAATCGCGCCCGCCGCTCCTGCACGACGCGGATCCGCACCGGCGGTGACCTTCTTTCCGTCGATCGCAACCGCGGCGCCGTAGCCTTCGCGCAGCTCGCCGCGCATCGAGATGAAGCTGATGTCGTAGCCAAGCTCGCGAAGGCGCTTGATCACGTCGGGTGAGAAGCCGTCTTCCATTTCGATGTTGTACTTCCCGGCCGCGTTGCCGCCGCGGCCACCGCCGGCACCGCGCCCGCCACCACCGAATCCGGCTCCGGGAATGAAGCGCGGCAGTTCGAGCGCCTGCTGCGGGCCCATGCCATAGTCGAGGGCGCCGAGCAGCGTCTCGAACACGGCCGACGTGATCCAGTTGTTCCCCGCGGCGCCGACGGCGAACACGGGCTTCTTTCCCTTGAACACGATGGTCGGCGTGATGGTGCTGCCGTGGCGCGCGAAGGCGAGCCGCGATCCGTACTGCGTGGGGTCGGTGCCGTACGACGTGAGCTTGTCGTTCGAGAGGAACCCGAGCCCGGGTGTGACGTAGAAGTTGCCGCCCCAGGTGCCGAGGGTCTGGGTGACGGCGACGACGTTGCCATCGTTGTCGGCGACGGTGAACGCGGTGGTGCCTTGTGAGGGACAACGGTCGACCTCGGTGGCGTGGTCGGGGCCACAGGAGACCGAAGACGGAAGACCGAAGACCGAGGACGACGGACCGAACACCGACGATCTGCCGTCTGCCGTCTTCCGTCTTCGGTCTTCCGTCTTCGGTCTTCCGTCTTCCGTCTTCTGCGCCAGCGCGCACGCCAGCGTATCCGAACGGAACTGCGCAGGCGAGAGCGCCTTGGTTGGATCAAAACACCTCCATCTCAAACTCGCCGTGTCCTTGCTGATGATCGGCGCGATGTCGGTGGGCCAGAGGTCGGGGTCGGCGATGCGGTTGCGTGCGCTGGGCACGAGGAGCCACGCGCTCACGATGGCGTGCATGCTGGCGGCGTCTTCGGTGTAGAGCTTGGGCTTGTCGAAGTGCTCGAGCAGGTTGAGACGCCCCGTGAGCTCGGCGCCTCCGCTCACCGGCGGCGCGCTCGAATAGAGCGTGTAGCCGCGATACGTGCCGCTCACGGGCTCGCGTTCCTGTGCGAAATAGCGCGCGAGATCGCTCGCCTTCATCGTGTTGCCCTTCGAGTGCAAGTCGCTCACCCATTTCTGCGCGACCTCGCCCTTGTAGAAGCCATCGGCGCCGCCTTCGGCGATCTTGCCGAGCACCCAGGCGAGGTCGGGGTTTCTGATGGTGTCGCCGGCCACCTTCGGCTTGCCGTCCTTGAAGAACAGTGCGCGGCTTCCCTCGTACTTGAGGAAATGGTCGCGTTCCGTCGACAGGGTCGTCGCGGTGCCTTCGCTCAACTCGTAGCCGTCGCGCGCGGCGCGGATGGCGGGCGCGAGAAGTTCCTTCCACGCCACCTTTCCGCTGCCGTACGACTTGTAGGCGCGGTACATGCCCGCGACGGTGCCGGGGACGTTCACGAGCGCGGGTCCGTCGGGCGGGTAGCGGCCGTTGATCATCATCGAGGTGTTGCCCAGCGTGGCGTCCTCCGGGACGCGCGTCATGAACTCGATGAGGGTCGGGCGTTCCATCTTCGCGAGGGTGATCACCATTTGGCCATACCCGCCGACGCCGCTCGCGTCGGGCTCGACCACGCCGAGTGCGAACGAGACGGCCACGGCGGCATCAACCACATTCCCGCCGGCCTTGAGGATCTCGAGGCCGGCGGCGGTTGCGACCGGATGCGCGCTGCTCACCGCCGCGCGGCCGGCGGCACTCGAGCGCGTCGCCGGGCGCTCGCGCAGCATGGCGTAGATCGCACGCTGCAGCTCGTCGTCGCTCGTTGCGGCGAGCGCCTGTGGGCGGTGCTTGGCCTTCACGGCCTGCCACTGCACGAGGCGCTGGGCCGCGTCGGACTGCGAGAAATACAATTTCGTCGAGCGATCCCACACGCGATCGTACGCCTCTCCATATCGCTCGGCGCGATCACGCGTGGACACGATCGTCTGCTCGGCGAGCCCCGCGTCGGGCGGCGGCGGCGCGGAGACGAAGAACACCTTCTGCTGGCTCTCGAACGCTTCGGTGGCGATGCGTTCGCCCAGCCGGTCCGGATCGCCGTTATAGGCGGCGGCGTTGTCGACGTGCTCGACGATGGCGAGCGTCTTGCCGTCGGGTGACCAGGCGAGATCACCGTGCTTGGCGGAGGCGAAGTTGGTCCAGCGGCCGTCGGGCGACGAGATGTAGATCCCGCCGGTGCGGCCGCCTGCCGTGAATGCAAGGCGGTCGCCGGCCGGCGCCCACGCGACACGTTCGGCGTTACGGTCCGCGTTCGCGACCGACTCGCGGGTGTCGGCCAGCCCGCGCACGATCACGCGGCGGCCGGTCTCCGTCGTCTGGATGAACGCGAGCCGCGAGCCGTCGGGCGAGAACGCGGGATCGACTTCCACCAACTCGCGCGGGTCGAATCGCCTTTCGCTTCCATCGGCGTCGCGAATCCAGATGCGCGAGGAGTTGCCCTCGCCCCGGACGAAGGCGATGGAGCCGTCGGGTGCGACGGTCGGCGCGCTTTCCGGTTCAGTGGAGTTGGTGACGCGTTCAGGAGTGCCGGCGGTGCCGTCGGCATTGACCTTCACGCGCCAGAGCGCATACCGGCCGGAGCGATCCGATGAGAAGACGATCGAGGATCCGTCGCGGGTCCACGCGGGATCGCGGTCCCAGGCGAGGCCGGAGGTGACACGCAACCAGCTCTGCTGGGCGCCCGCCAGGTGCTGCACGTACAGGTCGCCGTCCACGGCGACGGCCAGCCGCCCGTCGGGAGCGAAGGCCGGACCGCGCGCACCGTGGAGGATCGTGCTGTCCGCGGCGGCAGCTGCCTGAAAGAAGAACGCGGCGGCGAGAAGCAAATGCATGTGTCGATCCTGGCAGAGGAGGACGGGCGGCGGCTACGATCGCGCGCTCACCTCGGAATTGTACCGTCGACGACCTCGACGCGCGCCATGACGTCGCCGGCGCGAATGCGGTCGACGACGTCCATGCCGGAGACGACCTGGCCGAAGACGGTATAGTCGTGGTCGAGGCGCCTGTTGTCGACGAGGTTGATGAAGAACTGCGCGTCGCCGGTGTCGTGGCCGCGCGTGGAGATGCCGACCGTGCCGCGAAGGTGCGAGTGTCCGCCGAGTTCGTCGCGCATGAACGGGCCATCGCCGACCTGCTCGTTGGCGCCGGGCGAGCCGCCCTGGATCACGAAGTTCGGGACGTACCGGTGGAAAATGAGCCCGTCGTAGTAGTGGGAACGCGCGAGCCCGGTGATCCGTGCGATCGTCGCCGGCGTTTCGTCCGTGAACAGGTCGATGAGGATCGTCCCGCCACCGCTCGACGCGGCCATCGTGATGCGGAGCACCATGCCACGGGTGCGAAAGATCCGCGCCAACGGCTCGGGGCGAATGGGCAATGGCTGCGCGCGCGAAACCACGGTGGTTCCCGTCCATGTGGTCAGCATTGCGGCCGCCTTCGCGGCGATGGTCGTGTCGAAATCGGTCACGTACGGCCGAAGGCGCGGGGCGTTGGCGGGCGATCCGAATTCCGAAATGCGGCTGAGAACGGCCACGCGTTCGTCGCGCGAGTTCTCGCGGCGCTCGCCGGAGATCCGGTCGAGTGAAGCGAACAGCGCGGGAACAGCCGCGGATCCGTCCGGCGAGCCTTTGAGCGCGTTCGCGCCGGCGAGGACCACCTGGTAGCGTCGCGCCGAGAGCGCCGCGACGTACACGCTGTCGAACGCGTGCTGGCCCGTCCGCGCGAGCGCGCCGATCGCTGCCGCGCGGACATTGGGGTTCGCGTCCGACGAGAGGCGAAGCAGTGTCGCGCCATCGTCCGCGCACGACGCGAGCGAGTCGACGGCCGCGAGGACGACGCGCAGATCGGAGTCGTGCGCGCGCGGAACGAGTCGTGCGCACGGTCCCATGGTCACCTGCGGAACCGGCGGTCGCGGGGGACGGTTCGTGGCGGTCGCCGGTGGCGCCGGCGTCCACCTCAGGCGCGACAGCCCGCGGTTCGCGACCATCCGCAGCGTGCTGTCACCGCTCTTCTGGCCCTCGAGCAGCGGCGCGATGCCTTCCGCGCCCATGCCGCGCGAATCCTCGGCCACGAGCATTCGCTGGAGGAGCGAGTCGTCAGCGGTGGCAATGCCGGTGTTTGCGTGACCCGCGCATCCCTGCAGCAGCGCGACCACGCAGATGACTCCGCGCAGTGCCGGGCGCAGTTGCAGTCGAATGCGGTCGATCGAGAATCGCGGCAAGCGCGCCCGGTTCAGTCCGCCTTCACCTTCACCTTGGGCTTCACGTACTTGTCGAGCCACGCGACCTCCTCGGCGAGCACGTCGCCGATCGACTCACGCGCACGATAGCCGTGCGGCTCGGCCGGCAACTGGACGTACTTGGCCATGCCGCCATTTCCCTTGAGCGCCGCGAACAGACGTTCGCTGTTGATCGGGAAGGTGCCGGTGTTGTCGTCCGCCATGCCATGGATGAGCAGGATGGGCGTCTTGATGCTGTCGGCGTAGGTGAAGGGCGACATCTTCGTGTAGAGGTCGGTCGCCTCCCAGTACGTGCGCTCCTCGTTCTGGAACCCGAACGGCGTGAGCGTGCGGTTGTACGCGCCGCTCTCGGCGATGCCGGCCCTGAAGAAGTTCGTGTGCGCGAGCAGGTTCGCCGTCATGAACGCGCCGTACGAGTGACCGCCCACGGCGATACGGTCGCGATCGGCCACGCCCATGTCCACGATCTTGTCGATCGCCGCCTTCGCCCCGGCCACGAGCTGCTGGACGTACGTGTCGTTCGGCTTGCCGCCGTTCTGCGCGATGATGGGGATGGTCGGGTTGTCCATCACGCCGTACCCTTGCGTCAGCATCATCAGGCGCGATGCACCCGAGGGCCGCGTGAATCTGTACGGTGACCCCGAGACCTGTGAGGCGGCTGCCACCGACTCGAACTCCGCCGGGTACGCCCAGAGGAAGAATGGCAGCGGGCCATCCTTCGCCTTGTCGTAGCCGGCCGGGAGATAGACGGTCGCGGTGAGGTCCACGCCGTCGGCGCGCTTGTACTTCACGAACTCCTTGGTCACGCCCGCGAATTCGGGCGCGGGATCCTTTGCGTGCGTGAGCTGCGTGAGCTTGCTGGTCGCGATGTCGCGAATGAAGTAGTTCGGGACCTCGTTGACGGATTCGCGAAGCGTGACGATGCGATTGCCGTCGGCGTCGAGCATCGTCGTGACGTTCTCGTAGTACGGCGCTTCCGAGCGGAAGAGCGTCGTCGTCCTGCCGGTCGCGATCTCGTACTTGTTCAGGAACGGACGATCGCCGTCGGGCGACGATCCGGCGCCGGTGAGGTACGCGAACTTTCCGTCCTTGGAGGTGAGCAGGATGTTGTCCGCGAACGGTCCGCGCGTCAGCTCGAACCGGCCGGGATCGCCGTAGCGATCGTCGGTGTTGCGCTCCCACATGAGGCGCGGCGCTTGCGACGGGTTCGACGGATCGATGGCCCACGTGCGGGCCTTGCGCGCCTTGCGCGATGCCTCGCTCACGATCGCGAGATCCGGCGTGGCCCAGGTGACCGAGCCGCCGCGCCCGCCGCCGATCCGCGATTCGACGGCAATGAGCTCGGTCGGCGTTCCCGCGAACGGCGCGGAGAGCGAGAGCAGATGGTCGTGCTTCTCGACCTTCGCCGCGATGTCCCCGCCGTCGAGGGCCTCGACCCAGACGAGCGAGGCCGGCGCGTCCGCGCGCCAGCTCACGCCGCGCGGGCCGGCTTCGACCGCGTCCATCCCGCGCGGCGCGGATTCCTGGAGCGGCGTGTCCTGGACCTTGCGTACCGGCTTGTCCGTGCGGTCCCACACCTCGGTCAGCGTGGGGAAGCGCGCTTCGGGAACCTGATATGAGTAGGGGCGGTGCACGGTGGAGACGAGTACGTACTTCCCGTCGGGCGACGGTGAAGTGCGCAAATGGATGCCCTTTCCGCCGATCTTCGTGACCGTGCCGTCGAGCGAGATGATGGCGAGCTGCGACGCAAAGTAGTAATCGAAAAGCTTCTCGTCTTGCGGGCTCGAGAGGAGGTCTTCAAACGTCGGCGCCGGATTCTTGTGTCCGTCGGCGTCCTGGACGATTGGACCCTCGGGAATCTCGGGCGCCGCAGGCGCCGCGCCGCGACCCGCGGGGATCGTCTGGCAGATGAGGTCGGTCGCATCCATCCACGAGCAAGGGGCCTGGATTCCGTTCAGCGCCACATCGGTGAGCTTGTGCGCCGCCCCGGTGGCCGCGTCCGCGACCCAGAGCTTGATGCCGTCGGCGCCGGTGATCGAGAACACGATCTTCTTCGAGTCGTCCGACCACATGACGTGCGATATCTTCGCGCCGGGCGGAGTCTGCACGCGGGTCTCGGTCGCGCCCGCGAGGGGGCGGACGATCAGGCCACGGGCGAAAGCCTCGCGCCACGATCCGTTCGTGCGTGGGTTCACACGCGTTCCCGCCAGCCGGAGGTACGGTGCGCCGACGTCGCTGATGGGAGGCAACCCGTTGCGCTCCGTCATCAGCATCTTCGACCGGTCGGGGCTGAACGACGCCGATGGCGTTGGGGGCGTGTCGAGGATCTTGGCGATCACGGCGGGGGGCTGCTTGTAGGCGATCTGCGCGCCCAACGGGGCTGCGATGACCAGGAACAGGGCGATGGTACGGCGCATGGAGAGGCTCGGTAGGGGTTCAACCATTAATAACGCCGAACTGGGCCGACTGCGTTGGGGCGGGCTCGCTTGGGGGCGACGGCAAGGGCTACGGGTGAGATCTCCCCCTTGTAACACGGATCTTCACGGAAACAGCACTCCGATTGTCGCTGATACTGCAAGTACTTTGGGGAACGGCCACGACGTCGCAGGTGCAGTTGCTGTTCCCCTTGGAATGATCTGCGGAAATCCGGCCGCTATCGGTGAAAATCCGCGATTAAGGGGGAAAACCATGCCAAACCACTCGGGTCGACCTTGAGCACAACCCCGCCAAGTCACAGCTTTGACGGTCAGGACACGGCGTTTCTTCTCTACCGAGGATCTATGAACACTTCCTTCAGTTTCCGCAGCGGCCGCCGACTGGTCGCGATGCTCGTCTTCATGGCAGGCCCGCTCGCGGCACAGCTGCCGCAGGGCGTGACGAAAGGCGCGACCGTCGAAGGGATCACGGAATACGATCTCTCCAATGGACTCCGCGTCCTGATCTTCCCGGACGCGAGCAAGCCGACGGCGACGATCAACATCACGTATCTCGTCGGTTCACGGCACGAAGGGTACGGCGAGACGGGAATGGCGCACCTGCTCGAGCACCTGAACTTCAAGGGAACGCCGAAGCATCCGGACATCCCAGCCGAACTCACGGCGCGCGGCGCACGCAACAACGCGACGACCTTCTTCGACCGTACGAACTACTTCGAAACGCTTCCCGCGAGCGACTCGAACGTCACGTGGGCGCTGGAATTCGAAGCCGACCGGATGTTGCACAGCAACATCGCCAAGAAGGATCTCGAGACCGAGATGACCGTCGTACGCAACGAGTACGAGATGGGTGAGAACTCGCCGTTCAGAATCCTGTTCGAGCGGACCTTGAGCACGGCGTACCTCTGGCACAACTACGGCAAGAGCACCATCGGCGCCCGCAGCGACATCGAGAACGTGCCGATCGAACGGCTGCAGGCGTTCTATCACAAGTACTACGAGCCCGATAACGCGGTGCTCGTCGTGGCCGGCAAGGTGGATGAGGCGAAAGTTCTCAGGGAAGTCGTCAACCAATTCGGTTCCATCCCGAAGCCGGTGCGGTCGCTCGACCGCGGCAACATGCTTTACCCGACGTACACCGAAGAACCGACGCAGGACGGCGAGCGCGAAGTTTCGTTGCGCCGCACCGGCGACGTGCAGGTCGCGATGGCGCTCTACCACGTGCCCGCCGGCTCGCATCCGGACTTTGCCGCGGTGGACGTGCTGACGGAGATCCTCGGCAACGCGCCGGGCGGCCGCCTCTACAAGGCCCTGGTCGAGCCGAAGAAGGCCTCGGAAGCACAGGCCTTCAACATCCAGCTGAAGGAACCGACGTTCCTGATCGGCGCCGCGACGATGCGAAAGGAACAGTCGATGGCGGACGCCAAGGCGATCCTGATCCAGACGATGGAGGCGGTGGGCAAGACGGCGCCATCCGCCGAGGAAGTGGAGCGGGCGAAGGCGTCGCTGCTCAAGGAAACGGACCTCCTGCTCAACAACTCGGCCAATGTCGGCCTCGCGCTCACGGAAATGGCAGCGGCCGGCGACTGGCGGCTGATCTACGTCCATCGCGACCGCATCAAGAAGGTCACGCCAGCCGACGTGCAGCGCGTCGCGGCGGCCTACCTCAAGCCGGACAACCGGACCGTCGGCCTGTTCTATCCGACGGACAAGCCCGACCGCGCCGAGATTCCGCGCGTGACCGAGGCCGACATCGTCGCGATGACGAAGGACTACAAGGGGGCTGCGACACTCGCGGCCGGCGAGGCGTTCGACCCGTCCCCGTCGAACATCGACGCGCGCACGGTCCGCTCGTCGCTCCCGAACGGCATGAAACTCGTGCTGCTCCCCAAGACGACGCGCGGCAACACGGTCAGCGCGCGCGTGACGCTGCGCTTTGCCGACGAAAAGTCGCTCTTCAACAGGAACACGGCCGCGACGATGATGTCGAACATGTTCGATCGCGGTTCGAAGACGATGACGCGCCAGCAGATCAAGGACGCGTTCGACAAGCTGAAGGCGCGGGTGAACTTCGGCGGCGCGGGGAACAATGCGGTCGCCATGATCGAGACGACGCGCGAGAACTTCGCGCCTACGCTGCGGCTGGTCGCCCAGTTGCTCAAGGAACCCGCGTTCGACGCCAAGGAATTCGACCTGCTCAAGCAGGAGCAGCTCTCCGGCCTCGAGCAGCAGAAGTCGGAGCCGCAGGCGATCGCGCAGCGCCTGGTCCAGAAGAAGATCTCCGACTATCCGAAGGGCCACCCGCTCTATCCCCAGTCGGTGGACGAGGCGATCGCCGATCTCAAGGCGGTGACGGCGGATGACCTGAAGAAGTTCTACACTGATTTCGTCGGCGCGAGCTACGGTGACATCGCCGTGGTCGGCGATTTCTCGAAGGACACGGTCACCGCGCTCGCGAAGGAGCTCTTCGGCTCGTGGAAGAGCCCCAAGCCGTTCACGCGGCTCGTGCGCAAGTACTTCGACGCGCCGCAGGCCAGCGAAAAGGTCGAGACTCCCGACAAGGCGAACGCGTTCTACTGGGCGGCGCAGAACATCAAGGTGCGCGACGACAGCAAGGACTACGCCGCGCTCGTGATGGCGAACTACATCCTGGGTGGCGACGCGCTCAGCAGCCGGCTCGCGGTGCGCATCCGCCAGAAGGACGGCCTGAGCTATGCCGTGCAGTCCGCGCTCAACGCGCAGTCACTCGACAGCGCCGGCGTGTTCATGGAGATCGCGATCTACAATCCGGAGAACGTCGCGAGGCTGGAAACGGCGTTCGGGGAGGAGCTCGACCGGGTGCTCAAGGACGGGTTCACCGACGACGAACTGAACAAGGCGCGTCAGGGATGGCTGCAGCAGAACCTGCAGACGCGCGCCAGCGACGCCGCGCTGGTGGCGAAGTTCACGGCGCAGTACATCACGGGCCGCACGATGGCGTTCGAGGCGGAGTTCGAGAAGATGGTGCAGGCGCTGACGGTCGCGGACGTGAACGCGGCGGTGAAAAAGTACATCAAGCCGGCGAAGATCACGGCGGTGGAAGCGGGGGACTTCGCGAAGCATCCGCCGAAAGCTGCAGTAAAACCGTAACTGTCTTCGCGGCAGCGACGAGAGAGGGAACCAACAGCGAAGAGCGACGGGTGAGGGGAACCAACAGCGAAGAGCGACGGGTGAGGGGAACCAACAGCGAAGAGCGAC
>OCZT010001437.1_pt1 | contig 24639 bp, 16 predicted proteins | sample 1539031 | NCBI WGS metagenome assembly OCZT01 (sample SAMEA3539308, study PRJEB22396) | soil metagenome | biome: tundra; feature: field; material: soil | place: USA | collected 2010-05 | depth 0.15 m | reverse complement strand
CAGCCGACGATGGTGAACGTCGAGGTGCACGATCGAGCCGTTCTTGGCTTGGAGCTGGGCGTCCGAGACGTGCTTTGAGGCGTCGTTGGTGCTGGCGGCGAAGCTAGCGGCCGCCCCGGCCCGTCTCGGCTCGGCTCGGGAACCAGTGCGATGACCCGCATCCTTAGCAATTCCTGGTGGGCGTAGCCGGTGAGCTTGGAGGCGGCGGTGTTGCAGTCCAGAATCTGCAGCGAGCGGCCGGCCAGCAGTACCACCCCGGAGGGGGAGTGTTCAGCGAGAGTCTGGTAGCGGGCCTCGCTCGCCCTGAGGTCGGCAGCGGTGAGGCGCGAGCTGCTGTGCCGGACCGCCCCACCTGGAAGGGTTAGGGCCAACGCGCGTTCCGGGATGACTGGCAGTGCCGCCCCAGCTGACTTCTCTCGATCCCCGCGTCGCAAGGCAGGGGCCAGGAGGCCACGCGATGCCGGCGGAGGCGAGATTTCGTCGCGGGAGCGCTACGAAAGCGGTCCCGGCCGGAAAGGCGTGGGTTCGGATCTGAGGCGGGTCCTCATGGATACTGGCCGCCGCCAGGGCGGGGATTGCAACTGGTCGGGTCCTGAGCCTGATTCAGCCTCAGTTGAAGAGGGTCAGCTGAAGTCCCTAAGCCAGCGCGAGACGTGGCCGGGCTTAACCGGTCGTTCCGCTGGCCAGATCAGCTCGGCCCCGACAATTCCAGGGCCACTTGGTGGCGGAGCCCGCGGCCATGGCCCCAAGGAGCTCAAAGGCAGACCGGACCAGTTCCTCCAATCAGCACCCGCTGTGGGCGACGAGCGCTAGGTTCGCGTAGGAGAGATCCCGCCGTCGAGGTCCAAAGTGGCCGCTAGGAGCTCCAAGCCGCACTGCCTCTGGGGGAGCTGGCTCTAGGCGAGTGCGCGATAGCGCTCCTCGCCTGCCCCTGGCTGGGACGCCGCCCGGTCGGGGAACTCCCCAGGGGCTAGGGGCGGCGTTCCCAGACCACACCGAGGCGCTAGCTGCGGTGCTGGTCGGCACCGGCATGGTTTGACCGGTTCCGAGCCGAAGGCTATACTCACGAGAGCTCGGCTCGGCCGGGCGTATTTTTTCTGGAGACTTTGACCTTGCCCGCGACCATCATCACCCTGCAGTGCGGCCAGTGCCACGAGCGCAACTACACCACCCAGAAGAACAAGCGCAATGACCCTGACCGGGTGGAGCTGCGCAAGTACTGTCGACGCTGCCGCCAACACACCGCTCATCGCGAGACCAAGTAGGGGCCTCCACCGAGACTCAAAGGGGCGTAGCTCAGCTGGTAGAGCAGCGGTCTCCAAAACCGCAGGTCGCGCGTTCGAATCGTGCCGCCCCTGCAGACACTTGGGAAAGGCGCAAAGGAGCTAGATTTGGCGAATGTCGCCCGGGGGGACAGGCCGGAGTCCAACGAGGGTGGCTATCTCCGCGAGGTGTGGAGCGAGCTGCGCAAGACGGTCTGGCCGACCTGGCCGGAGCTGCGGCAGATGACCGGGGTGGTGATAGTCACAGTGGTCCTGCTGGGAGCGTTCCTCGGCCTCTTGGACTTCGGGCTGACCTCGCTGCTGAAGCCCCTCTACACCGCCAGCGCCCCGGCGACCGCGACCCCGGCCGTGACCGCGACCCCAGCCCCGACCGCGACCGTGACCCCGACCCCCTCCGCAAGCGCCAGCCCCTAGACCTCAGAATGAACCGATTGGGAGCCCCGAAGTGAGCGTTGCGAAAACCCCCGAAGCCGTCGAGCCAGCTCTCTGGTACGTGATCCACGCCTACTCCGGCCACGAGGAGAAGGTGAAGGCCAACCTGCTCAAGCGGGTCGAGTCCATGGACATGCACGACAAGATCTTTGACGTGATGGTACCCACCGAGGATGTCATCGAGATCAAGGACGGCCAGCGCCGGCATGTCGCCAAGCGGATCTTCCCCGGCTACATCCTGGTCCAGATGGTGATGTCGGACGAGTCCTGGTATGTGGTCCGCAATACCCCCGGGGTGACCAGCTTTGTGGGCTCGGGCACCCGCCCGGTGCCGCTCCAGGAGTCAGAGGTGCGCGTCATCCTGCACCAGGTCGAGAAAGAGGCTCAGACCAGGGTCCAGGTTGAGTTCAACGTGGGGGACTCGGTCAGGGTAGTCGACGGTCCGTTCACCGACTTCCACGGCAAGGTCGGCGAGATCAACCCCGACAAGGGCAAGCTCAAGGTGATGGTCAACATGTTCGGCCGGGAGACCCCGGTTGAGCTCGACCTGCTCCAGGTCGAGCGGCTGCGTTAGGAGTACTTAAGCGTGGGCAAGAAGAAGGTCAAGGCGGTTCTGCGCCTCAACATCGAGGCCGGCAAGGCGACGCCCGGTTACCCGATCGGGCCGGCGCTGGGCCAGCATCAGGTGAACATCATGGAGTTCTGCCGTTCCTACAACGAGCAGACCGAGTCCCAGGCGGGACTGGTGATCCCGGCGGAGATAACCATCTTCGAGGATCGCACCTTCACCTTCATCACCAAGACCCCCCCGACCAGCGATCTCATCAAGAAGGCGCTGGGGATCGAGAAGGGATCTCCGAAGCCACCCCGGGAGGAGGTGGGTCAGCTCAGCCGCGAGCAGGCCCTGGCGATCGCCAAGACCAAGCTTCCCGACGTCAACGCCACCGACCTGGAAGCCGCGGTCCGGATGGTCGAGGGGACCGCCCGCTCGATGGGCGTCAAGGTAGGCAACTAACCACCAACTGGCTGTGGGAGGACGCTCAACGCGTCCGCTGGAACCACGGGAGGAAACCAATGACCGGACGGCACGGCAAGAAGTACATGGCGGCGCTCAAGCTCCTGGAGGAGAACGAGCTGGTCGATCCTAAAGAGGGGGTTCGCCTGGTCAAGGCGGTGAACACCTCGCGTTTTCCCGGGACTGTCGAACTCCATGTGCGGCTCGGGGTCGACCCCCGGCATGCCGACCAGATGGTCCGCAGCAGCGTGGTCCTGCCCCACGGCACCGGCAAGGTCCGTCGGATCGTGGTCTTCGCCCAGGGGGAGAAGGAGCGCGAGGCCCGGGAGGCCGGGGCCGAGATTATCGGGGCTGAGGACCTGGTCAAGCGGATCCAGGAGGGCTTTCTGGACTTCGACGTGGCGCTGGCCACCCCTGACCTGATGGGGTCAGTCGGCAAGCTGGGCAAGGTGCTCGGGCCGAGGGGCCTGATGCCCAACCCCAAGGCCGGGACCGTCACCTTCGACATCGCCCGGGCCATTCGCGATGTGCAGGCGGGGCGGGTGGAGTTCCGGGTCGACCGCTACGGGATAGTGCATGTCCCGGTGGGCAAGACCAGCTTCGAGGACGACGCGCTCTTCGAGAATCTCTCGGCCATGCTGGAGGCGATCGTCAAGGCCAAGCCGTCGGCCTCCAAAGGCGCCTACATCAGGGCCGCCTACCTGGCGCCCTCCATCGGCCCCAGCGTGAAACTCGACCCCGTGCTGGCCGGTCGACTGACCTCGTCTTAGGGGTTCCGCTGGAAGTCGGTATACTCAGCGTCCGTTCGGAACAGCACGGCTCGACGGTACCCAAGACCGCGGGGGCAGCTTCTGCTCAAAAGCCCCAACCCCGCGCAGGTGACCGACTGGAAGACCGCTCCGCGTAGTCTGCCGGTTCTCTCCTGGCCTTGGGCCCCCGGCGACCCGGGAGGTACAGGCAAGAATGACTGAGGAGGTCCGCCGTGGGGCGGCCGTGATCCCCGAGGCTAAGCAGCACCAGGTCGCGGAGCTGGCTGAGAAGTTGGGGCGGATGCGGAGCGCCGTGCTCAGTGACTACCGCGGGCTCAGCGTCGCCCAGCTGGAGGAACTGCGGGCCTCCCTCCGAGAGGCGGGGATCGATTACCTCGTGCTCAAGAACACGCTGGCCCGGCGGGCCGGGGAGCAGGCGGGGCTGAGCGAGTTCACCCCGCAATTGGTGGGTCCGACCGCGATCGCCATCAGCTACGAGGACATCTCGGCGCCTGCTCGTCTGCTGATCGACTACGCCCGCGCCAACCGGCGCCTGGAGATGGTGCAGGGAGGGATCGCCGAGGGTCAGGTCCTCAGCCCGGCCGACGTTCGCCAGCTGGCCGACCTACCATCCCGCGAGGTCCTGATGGCCCGGCTGCTCGGGGTCCTGGAGGCGCCGGCCTCTCAGCTGGTCGGGTTGTTGGACGCGCCGAGTCGCGATCTGGCGGGGCTGCTCGATGCTCAGGCGCAAGCCCTGGGCGGGGCCGCGGCCGCCTGATCGACCAGACCAGCCAAGAAAATTGAAGCAGAGCTAAAGGAGAAAGAGAGATGGCCAAGGTGAGCGTGGACGATTTCGTGGAGTCCCTGGGGTCCTGGACGGTCCTCGACCTAGTGAACGCCAAGAAGAAGATCGAGGAGACCTACGGCATCACCGCCGCAGCGCCGGTGGCGGTAGCGGCGGCGGCGGCTCCGGCGGGCGAGGCGGCCGTCGAGGAGCAGACCGAGTTCTCAGTCATTCTGACGGCGGCCGGAGACCAGAAGATCGCGGCTATCAAGGCCGTCCGGGAGATCACTGGACTGGGCTTGAAGGAGGCCAAGGACGTGGTCGACGCAGCCCCCAAGGCGGTCAAGGAAGGGGTCACCCGTGAGGAGGCCGAGGCGGTCGCCAAGAAGATTCAGGAGGCTGGCGCCACAGCTGAAATCAAGTAGTGACCCAAACGCCCCCTGAGGGGAATGGGCGGGGCGAACCGTCCCGCAAGCTCCGGCCGCGCATGTGGTAACATCTCTGTTCCGCCACCTGTGAAGTTCACCGTATATTCGCGCTTGCCTGGAGAACTTTAGCCCATGCCCCCAGTTCGTGCTGCCTTGCCTGCTGCGCCCCCACGCCTCAGCTACGGGACGATTCCCGAGATGCTGGAGGTGGGCAACCTGATCGAGACCCAGCTGAATTCCTTCCGCTGGTTCGTGGAGTCAGGCCTGCGCGAGCTATTCGACGAGATCAACCCGATCACCGACTACACGGGCAAGAACTACGAGCTGCGGTTCCTTGACTACAGTTTCGGCGAGCCCAAGTTCGATCAGGAGGAGTGCCGCAACCGCGACATGACCTTCGCGGCTCCGCTGCGAATCATGACCCGGCTCCACATCAAAACCGGCGAGAACGCCGGCGAGATCAAGGAGTCGGAGGTCTATCTGGGCGACTTCCCGATGATGACCGAGCAGGGCACCTTTCTGGTCAACGGGACCGAGCGAGTGGTGGTCAGCCAGCTGGTCCGCTCCCCTGGGGTTTATTTCACCGCGGGACCGGAGCACCCGGTCACCGGCCGGCCGCTCTACGCGGTCAAGTTCATCCCCAACCGGGGCGCCTGGCTGGAAATTGAGACCTCCAACAAGGACGTGCTCACCGCCAAGATCGACCGCAAGCGCAAGTTCCAGGCGACCACCCTGATCCGGGCGCTGGGCTATCCCGGCGACGACGACATCCGCCAGTTCTTCCAGGACGTCGACGTTGACCCCGAGCATAAGTACGTCGACGCCACCCTGGAGAAGGACCCTAGCCACGATGTCAACGAGGCGCTGATCGAGCTCTACCGCAAGATCCGGCCCGGAGATCCGCCCACCGTGGAGAACGCCCGCAACCTGATGCAGGCGCTGTTCTTCAACCCTCGGCGCTTCGACCTGGGCCGTGTCGGTCGCTTCAAGCTGGATAAGCGCCTGGGCATCCCCGAGGCGGAGGCTCGCCGCCGCGCCGAGGAGCGTGAGCTGCGCGTGCTCGCCCACGAGGACTTCATCAACATCATGCGGCGGCTGATCCAGCTCAACAACGGCCATGGCGAGCCGGATGACATCGACCATCTCGGCAACCGCCGAGTGAGGGCGGTGGGTGAGTTGCTCCAGAACCAGTTCCGCACCGGGCTGCTGCGGATGGAGCGGATCATCAAGGAGCGCATGACGATCTGCGACGCCACCACGGTGACCGCAGCGTCCCTGATCAACGCCCGGCCGGTGGTGGCGGCGATCAAGGAGTTCTTCGGCTCGAGCCAGCTCTCTCAGTTCATGGACCAGACCAACCCGCTCTCCGAGCTGACCCACAAGCGTCGGCTGTCAGCGCTGGGCCCTGGAGGCCTTTCCCGTGAGCGGGCCGGGATGGTGGTGCGCGATGTCCACCACAGCCATTACGGGCGGATCTGCCCGATCGAGACGCCGGAAGGCCCGAACATCGGCCTGATGGGGTCGCTGGCGACCTTTGCCCGGGTGAACGACTTCGGCTTCATTGAGACTCCCTTCCGTCGGGTCTACCGGCACCTGGAAGTGATCGGGGACAAGGCACTGCTCGAGGGCCGCGTCCTCCAGGAGGCTGCCGCCGGAGTCGAGGTTGGAACCACGCTCGACGCCGCCGCGGTCAAGAAGCTGGAGAAGGCCAAGGTCGAGCGAGTCGAGATCCGGCCGTGGGTGAGCACCGAGGTCCAGTTCCTCTCGGCGGATGAGGAGGACAAGTACACAGTCGCCCAGGCCAACGCGCCGGTGTCCACCGCTGGTGACTTCCTGGTGACGCACACGCCGGCTCGGACCAGGCACACCTTCAAGGACGTGCCGGTGACCGAGGTGGACTGGGTGGACATTTCGCCGAAGCAGACCGTGTCGGTGGCGACCGCGATGATCCCCTTCCTGGAGCACGACGACGCCAACCGGGCCCTAATGGGCTCCAACATGCAGCGCCAGGCGGTGCCCTTGATCACCACCGACTCGCCGGTGGTTGGCACCGGGATGGAGGTGTACGCGGCCAAGGACAGTGGCGAGTTGATCGTGGCCAAGACGGCGGGGACGGTGGTCGGCGTCAACGTCCCGATCCGGGACATCACCTCGGACTCGGTCCAGATCGTGCGCAGCGGCCAGGACAGCGGACTAGGCATCCTCTTCAAGCCCGATGGCAAGGGCCCCGAGGTCTGGTACGGGGTCCACAAGTTCGTGCGCAGCAACCAGGGGACCTGCCTCAGCCAGCGGATTGTGGTCAGCCCCGGCGACTATGTCGAGGCTGGCACTGTGCTCGCTGATGGCCCCTCCACCGACCGTGGCGAGCTGGCCCTCGGCCAGAACGTCCTGGTCGCCTTCATGCCCTGGGAGGGCTACAACTACGAGGACGCCATCCTCATCAGCGAATCGGTGGTTCGGGAGGACAAGTACACCTCCATCCACATCGAGGAGTTCGAGGTCGAGGTCCGTGAGACCAAGCTCGGCCCCGAGGAGGTGACCCGAGAGCTCCCCAACGTCGGCGAGGAGAGCCTGCGCAACCTCGATGAGAGGGGCATCGTCTACGTCGGTGCCGAGGTCGCCCCGGGCGACATCCTGGTGGGCAAGACCACCCCCAAGGGGGAGTCCGAGCTCTCCGCCGAGGAGCGCCTCCTGCGGGCCATCTTCGGCGAGAAGGCGAAGGAGGTCAGGGACAGCTCTCTGCGGGTGCCCCACGGTGAGCGCGGGGTGGTTGTGGACGTCAAGAAGTTCAGCCGTTCCAACAAGGACGAGCTCCCGGCCGGAGTCAACGAGTTGATCCGGATCTACGTCGCCCAGAAGCGGAAGATCAGCCAGGGCGACAAGATGGCCGGCCGCCACGGCAACAAGGGCGTTATCGCCCGCATCTTGCCGATCGAGGACCTGCCATTCCTGCCCGACGGAACCCCAGTTGAGATCGTGCTCAATCCGCTCGGCGTCCCCAGCCGAATGAACCTGGGTCAGGTCCTGGAGACCCACCTGGGTTGGGCCGCGGAGGCGCTCGGGATTAAGGTGGCGACGCCCGTGTTCGATGGGGCTTCCGAGGCCCAGATCGAAGACGAGCTCGAGCGGGCGGGTCTGCCCCGCGACGGCAAGGTCATGCTCCGCGACGGCCGCTCCGGAGAGGCCTTCGACCAGCCGGTCACGGTCGGAATCATCTACATGATGAAGCTGGCCCATCTGGTCGAGGACAAGATCCACGCTCGCAGCACCGGCCCTTACAGCTTGGTCACCCAGCAGCCGCTGGGAGGCAAGGCCCAGTTCGGTGGCCAGCGCTTCGGCGAGATGGAAGTGTGGGCACTCGAGGCCTATGGGGCGAGCCACATCCTCCAGGAGATTCTGACGATCAAGTCCGATGACATCGTGGGCCGGGTAAAGGCCTACGAGGCCATCGTCAAAGGCGACAACACTCTCGACGCCGGGATCCCGGAATCGTTCCGCGTCCTGGTCAAGGAGTTGGAGGGCCTCGGCCTCGGGGTGGAGATCATGTCCGAGAACGAGGAGCAGATCGTGTTCACGGAGGATGACATGCCCGACATGCCACTGGGCCTGGGAATCAATCTGGAACGCGACGAGCGCGACGACGCCGAGGACATCAGTAGGTAGGCGTGACCCCCAACTCGACCTTCCCAATGGGGCCCGGCGCGGCCCTCCGACCGACCCCCACCCACCCCTTCGCCAGGAGGCGGACAAGCATTGCTCAAGCTTGAGAACTTCGATGCCCTGAAGCTTTCACTCGCCAGCCCGGAGATGATCCTCTCCTGGTCGCACGGCGAGGTGACCAAGCCCGAGACCATCAACTACCGGACGCTCCGCCCGGAGCGGGACGGGCTCTTCTGCGAGAAGATTTTCGGTCCCACCAAGGACTGGGAGTGCCACTGCGGCAAGTACAAGCGGTACCGCTACAAGGGCATCATCTGCGACAAGTGCGGGGTCGAGGTCACCCGCAGCAAGGTTCGTCGCGAGCGGATGGGACACATCCGTCTGGCCAGCCCGGTCTCCCACGTCTGGTACTTCAAGGGGATTCCGAGTCGCCTGGGCCTTTTGCTGGACATGTCGCCGCGCAACCTGGAGAAGATTCTCTACTTCGCCAACTACATCGTCACCCGGATCGACGAGGACGGCCGCACCAAGGAGCTGGAGGCGCTCGACCCTGAGCGGAGTGACCGCATCAAGGAGCTGCGCCAGGCTGCCGGCGAACAGTTGGAGGAGTTGGTTCGGAGCAGCGAGCAGCGGATTGAGGAGCTGGGGAGTTCCAGCGCTGCCGAACTGGCCGGTCTCCAGGCAGTGGCCGACACCCGGCGCCAGGAGTTGGAGACCGCCGCCGAGCAGCTCTCGGAGCGGATCGAGGCGGCCGTGGGGCACAAGGCCCCGACCGACTTCGTGGTCAAGGACGGCAGCGAGAAGCTGCTCGTCGCCAAGAAGGGGACCCCGCTCACTGAGGAGCACCAAGAGCAGCTCAAAGAGCTGGTGGGATCACGGCTGACCGAGATCTCAGCGGAGTCCGATGCCGCGCTCAACGCCGCCCGGGAAAGGTCGGGGTCCGAGATCGCCGCCGCGAGGGCCGAACTGGCCGAGCGCCAGCAGGGCGGCGGATCCGCCGGCGAGGCGGAGCTAGGCGCGTTGCGCGCGGAGCTGGAGGACACTCGCACCAAGCTGGAGGCGCTGACGGTCCGTCAGCTGCTCAGCGACAGCGAATACCGCGAGTACATCGAGAAGTTCCCGAAGGTCTTCCATGCCGCCATGGGCGCAGCGGCGGTCAAGGAGATGCTCGACGCACTCGACCTGACCGCGGAGGCCACCCATCTCAGGGAAGAGCTTCTCTCCACCAGCGGCCAGCGCAAGCAGAAGGCCATCAAGCGACTCCGGGTGGTGGAGGCTTTCCGCTCCAGCCAGACGGCCCCCACCTGGATGATCCTGGAGGTGCTGCCGGTGATCCCACCCGAGCTGCGCCCGATGGTGCAGCTGGATGGCGGTCGCTTCGCCACCTCCGACCTCAACGACCTCTACCGAAGGGTGATCAACCGCAACAACCGCCTGAAGAGGCTGCTGGAGCTGGGCGCTCCGGAGATCATCGTCAGAAACGAGAAGCGGATGCTTCAGGAGGCAGTCGATGCGCTCATCGACAACGGCCGTCGGGGTCGGGCCATAACCGGCACCGGCAACCGCAAGCTGAAGTCGTTGAGCGACATGCTGAAGGGCAAGCAGGGGAGGTTCCGCCAGAACCTCCTCGGCAAGCGGGTCGACTACAGCGGCCGGTCGGTGATCGTGGTCGGCCCGGAGCTCAAGCTCAACCAGTGCGGCCTACCAAAGCGGATGGCGCTGGAGCTGTTCAAGCCGTTCGTGATGCGGGAGCTGGTGGAGAAGGGCTTCACCCAGAACATCAAGAGCGCCAAGCGCATGGTCGAACGTGCCCGCCCCGAGGTCTGGGACGTTCTGGACGAGGTAATTCAGGACCACCCGGTGCTCCTCAACCGCGCGCCGACCCTGCATCGACTGGGCATCCAGGCCTTCATGCCGGTGCTGGTGGAGGGGTCGGCTATCCAGATCCATCCATTGGTCTGCACCGCCTTCAATGCCGACTTCGATGGGGACCAGATGGCGGTCCACGTACCGCTCTTCAGCGGGGCCATCGCCGAGGCCAAGAACCTCATGATGTCCTCCAACAACATCCTCTCGGCGAGCGACGGCAACCCGGTGGTGGCCCCGACCCAGGACATGGTCCTCGGCTCCTACTGGCTGACGATGTTGCGCAAGCCGCTGGAGGTGGAAGACCCCCACACGCTGCACCGGTACAGCTCCCCCGAGGAGGTGTTGCTGGCCTACAACACCGGCGTCCTGGAGGCTCACGAGCCGATCCAGGTGCGAGTTCCCCGCCGGGTGGTGGAGAGCGTTCCCGCCTCGGAGGACGCCGAGGCCCCCACATCACTGGTTACGACGCCGGGGCGCGTCATCTTCAACGAGGTGCTGCCGCTGGGCCGGGAGGTCCGCGAGGGCGCTGAGGGCCAGGCGATGGTCTTCCAGAATCAGGTCTTCGACCGCAAGGAGCTGAGGGCGCTGGTGGCGGACTGCTTCCGTCTCTACGGCAACCAGGTCACCGCTGAGATGGTCAACGACATCAAGCGGCTCGGCTTCGACTTCGCCACCAAGTCGGGCGTGACCCTCTCGGCCATGGATATCAAGACTCCCCCGGAGAAGGCGGCAATCATTGCCGCGGCTGACAAGGCGGTCGACGAGGTGGCCCTGCAACACCGCCGCGGCCTGATCACCGAGGACGAGCGCTACGCGAAGACGGTGGAGCTCTGGACCCAGGCGACCGAGTCGGTCACCAAGGCCACGATGGCCCACTTCGATCCTTTGAGCTCGGTGCTGATGATGTCCCAGTCGGGAGCCCGAGGCACCTACCAGCAGATCCGGCAGCTGGCCGGGATGCGAGGCCTGATGGCCGACCCCACCGGGCGAATCATCGACATGCCCATCAAGGCCAACTTCTCGGAGGGCCTTGAGGTGCTGGAGTACTTCATCTCCACCCACGGAGCTCGCAAGGGCCTGGCCGACACCGCGCTCCGGACCGCCGACTCGGGTTATCTCACCCGCCGGTTGGTGGACGTGGCCCAGGACGTGATCGTTCGCGAGGAGGATTGCGGCACCACCGGCGGGATCTGGCTCTCCGACCTCAGCGCGGAGGGACAGCCTTTCATGGAGCGGCTGGCGGGGCGGATCACGGCGGCGGATGTCGTCGGCCCCGACGGCAAGACGGTGCTTGGGAGCGGTGAGGAGATCACCGACTCGCTGGCCCGACAGATAGCGGAGCTCGCGGTGCCGCGGGTCAGGGTGCGCAGTGTGCTCACCTGCAGCGCCAAGAGTGGCGTGTGCCGCTACTGCTACGGCCGCAATCTGGCGACCGGCAGGCTGGTCGAGATCGGGGAGGCGGTCGGCGTGATCGCCGCCCAGTCGATTGGCGAGCCCGGGACCCAGCTCACCATGCGAACCTTCCACACCGGTGGGGTCGCCGGTCTCGACATCACCCAGGGCCTGCCCCGGGTCGAGGAGTTGTTCGAGGCCCGGATCCCCAAGGGCAAGGCCATCTTGGCCGAGTCCGCCGGGCGAGTCGAGGTCATCCGGGGCGACGCTGGCCGCAAGGTGCGGGTCGTCAGCCACGAGGAGTTCGACGTCACCCATCCCATCGAGAAGGGAATGGAGCTGGATTCGGCAGTCGCCGACGGAGCCGTGGTGAGCGAGGGCCAGCTCTTGGCCCGCGGGACCAAGGAAGGTCAGCTGAACGTCGTCAACGCTCGCATTGGCGGGCGGGTGACCCACGCCAAGGTCGGCCGGTCGGGCGGCGAGGTTCGGGTGCGGGCCCTCGACGAAGAGGTCAAGGAGTATCCGATCCCCCATGGCGCGCAGATGCGGGTCGGCGACGATGACGAGGTGCGCGCTGGTGACGCCCTGACGATGGGCTCTATCAGTCCTCAGGAGCTGCTCTACATCTCCGGCCGGGAGGCCGTCCAGGACTACCTGGTCCGCGAGGTCCAGCGGGTCTACCGCTCCCAGGGTGTGGACATCAACGACAAGCACATTGAAGTGATCGTCCGCCAGATGATGCGCAAGGTGCGGGTCGAGTCTGGGGGCGACACCGAGCTGCTTCCGGGCGAGATCATCTCGCAGTGGGAGTACGACGACGCCAACGCCCAGGTCCTGGCGGAGGGTGGCGAGCCGGCGATCGCCGCCACCGTGCTGCTGGGCCTGATCAAGGCGGCCCTCAACACCGCCAGCTGGCTCTCGGCCGCCTCCTTCCAGGAGACGACCAGGGTGCTCACCGAAGCGGCCATCTCCGGCAAGGTGGACCGCCTGCGTGGCCTCAAGGAAAACGTGATCATCGGCAAGCTGATCCCGGCCGGGACCGGGCTCGATTACTACCGCAAGCTTCGCGAGGAGGCGGTGCGTTACCTGGAGGAGGGGAAGGCGCTGCCTGAGTCCACCGTCCCAGAGGGTGGCGAAGTCTCCGACGAATTCGAGGACGCCGAGGTGCTGCTACCGACCCTGGACCAAGTCATCGACTGAGCGCGGGCCCGAGAGGGCCTGCGCCTCAGGCGCGGTGGGGCCGGCCCATCAGTCCCGCAGTTCTTTGGCCAGGGCCCCGAAGTTGTCCACAAAACGCTGGACATCGCCCTCGGAGTGCTGGACCGATACGGTCCAGTTCTCCTCGGCCCCGGGGGCCATGAGCACCCCGCGGTTGGATTGGAAGAGCCAGGACAAGTACGCCATGGACTTGTCGGTTTCCAGGTAGTCCCGGTAGTTGCGCACCCGCTCGGCCCGGTAGGTCAGACCGCCCCGGGCCCCCATGGTGATGGCGTGAAAGGGGAGTTCGTGGTCCGCTATCATCCGGTCCAGCCCACCCTGCAGGATCTCACCGAGGGCGTCAAAGTGCGCATAGGCCAACGGGGTCAGGATCTCGGTAAGGGTGACCCGGGAGGCGGCCATGGTCAGCGCATTGCCGTTGAACGTACCCATCTGGCTGACCCTCCCCTCGGAGATCAGGGCCATGATGTCCTCGCGGCCACCGACGGCCCCGCAGGGCAGTCCCCCGCCAATCGCCTTAGCTAGGCAGACGATGTCGGGGGTCACCCCGAAGCGGTCGGTCGCCCCTCCCGGGGCAATGGTCACTCCGGTCTTGACCTCGTCGAAGACCAGCAGGGCCCCGTGGCGGTGGGCCAGCTCCCGCAGCCCTTCCAGATAGCCCGATTCCGGCATCACGATCCCGACGTTCATCATCGCCGGCTCAACGATGATGCAGGCGATCTGGCCGGGCCGGCGCTGGAATCCGGCCTCGGCGGCCGCCAGGTCGTTGAAGGGAACCACCGTGACCAGCTCCACCACCGCGTGAGGAATCCCCTCGCTCTGAGGCACCGCGTTGGGCGCCTCCGGCGGCCCCATCTTCTCGGGACTCGGCTCCACCGAGACCATCAACGAGTCGTGGTGGCCGTGGTAGGTCGCCTCAATCTTCATGATGCCTTCGCGACCGGTGAACCCGCGCGCCAGCCGGACCGCGTCGAGAGTGCTCTCAGTGCCACTGTTGGTGAAGCGCCACTGGGGGAGCCCGAAGCGGCTCGCGAGCTCCTCCGCGACCGCCACGAAATCCTCCCCCGGCTGGGCGAAATGGGAACCATGAGCGATCCTCTGGCTGACCGCTTCGACGATCCTCGGGTGGGCATGGCCGACCACGTTGACGCCGAACCCGTTGTGGAAGTCGACGTACTCGTTGCCGTCGGCGTCCCAGACCAGGCTGCCTTTGCCCCGGTCGATGAAAATCGGGAAGGGAGGGCTGTCCTGGAAGGACGACGGGACCCCGCCGGGGCTATACCGCCGTGCGCGCTCGACCAGCTCCAGGGACTTGCGGCGAGCCGCCTTGAAGGAGTTCTCCTCACGCTCGGTGAGCTCGGCGATCCGACTCGGGTTCACTGCTTTCGGGCTAGAGGAAGGGGTCATGGATCTCTCCGCTGGGCTTCTGGGAGCGCCGGCTTGAATCGGGCGTGTGCCCAACCGAATGGCGCCGTCAGGTTACTCTGGCTGGTAGCTGACGGTCGGCTTGTGGAAGAAGTCTGACTTCGAAAACAGCCGAGCCATGATCACCAGCGGGACTCCCAGCACGAAGGTGACGATGATCGGCATCGAGGGGCCGACACCGGCCTGGACGATCACCTGGTATGCGACCCAGAACAGGAAGATCCCTCCCAGCAGGGGCAGGACCCCGGCCAGGATGAGGTTGGTCGCGGACCTAAACAGGATGTGGCGGTACGCCCAGGCGCAGGCCAACCCGGTGATGCCGTAGTAGAACGCGACCAGGACGCCGATGTTGCTGATCAGGTCGCCGAAGGTCTTGCTGACCGTCGGGGAGAGGGTGGTGATCAAGAGCCCCACGCCGGCGATCACAGCCAGCACAAGAGTTCCCTGCGCGGGGGTGTGGAACCGCGGACTGATCTTTCCGAACAGCTTGGGGAATACCCCATCTCTCGCCATGGAGTAGGTCACTCGCGAGGCCGGCAGCAAGGTGGTCTGGGTGGTGGCCACCGTGGAACTCAGGATCGCCACCAGCATCAGGTAGTTGAAAGGAGCCGGGGCCAGTCGCTGGGCGAAGTAGAAAAGGAGGTTGCCGCCTTGGCCAACGATGGTGTGGACCGGCAAGAGCGACTGGACCGAGGCGGCATTGATCAGAAAGATCACCAGCAGGATGAACATGCTGAGGATCCCGGCGATCCCGGGGCTCGTGTCGGCGTCCTCGGTCTCCTCGTTGAGGTTGGCAGCCGTGTCCCAACCCCAGAAGAAGAAGACTCCCAGCGCCACCCCGCTCGCGAGACCGGTGAAGCCGCCCACCGAGCTGGGGCTGAACCACGCCAGCGAGAACGCCCGCGAGCCCGCCGGGTGGAAGGCCAGCGCCCGCACCAGGCCGGTGATGGAGAAGGCGAGGACCACCAGGTACTCCACGAGCACCATCACCCACTGGAAGTTGGCCGTGAGGCGGATCCCGTAAATCACCATGGCGCTGACCAAGACCAGCCAGGCCAGGCCGACCAGGGCGGTCAGAACCGTGCTCCCAGCGGTTTTGCCATTGATCCAGCCGAATGACTCCAGCAGGGCCAGGGTGTTGGCGCCAGCGAGTGCCGGCGCCGCCACGCAAAAAAGGATGCTGGCCGCTGTCTGCACCCAACCGTTGAACCACCCGATGTAGGGATTCAGGGTTCTGGCCAGCCAGGCGTACGACGCCCCACAGTCGGGGTCCCGCCGGTTCATGAAGTAGTAGGCAAAGGCGATGCAGAGCACCGGGAGGAAGCTGATGAGGATGATCGCCGGGGACCCGAGTCCCACCGTGGCCACCAGCAGGAAGATGGTGGCGGCGATGGTGTAGGCGGGGGCGACGCTGGCGACCGCGATCGCGGTCGTGTCGAAGAGGCTGAGGGTGTCGCCGCGGAGTCTTGGCTCCTCGGTGCTGGCCCCGTGCTCAGACCCGCCGGACGCTGCGCTGGTCACGTCCACTGCGGCCACACTCTAGTTGTCTCCGTTGGGACCCGTCTATGTTGGCGACAGCCACAGTTCCCCGGTATTTCCTGTTCGTTGGGCACAAGCCGCTCGCGACGGGTCGGGAGTGCTTAGCATGACCGACGGATGAGGTGTCGCCAGCGCACTCCGAGACGGACGCGGCGGGGGCGGGATTGCGGGCTGTGGTGGTAGCGACCCCACCCCGGGCACAGGACCTCGGCTCGGTCAGCTACTGGTTGGAGTCGCTGGGGCCGATCCAGCCCCGCCCTTCGCTCCAGGGCGACCTGGAGGTCGACGTTGCTGTGGTGGGCGCCGGGTTCACCGGCCTTTGGACCGCCTACGAACTCCAGCGCCGGGATCCCACCCTGCGGGTCGTTCTCTTGGAGAGTGAGGCGGCCGGGTTCGGGGCCTCCGGCAGGAACGGGAGCTGGTGCGTCCCTGAACTGAACGCGGGGCTCGACCTGCTCAGCTCGCGCTTCGGCAGGGACCGGGCGGTCGCCCTGCACCGGGCGCTTAGCGCCACCGTGGAGGAGGTGGGCCGCTCCCTGGCGACCGAGGGGATCGACGCCGCGTTCGACCGCTCCGGGGTCCTGCTCCTAGCCCGCGGCCCGTATCAGCTCCCACTGCTGGAGGAGCACCTTCGTTCGTATCAGAACGCAGGGATCTCCGGCGAGTACTCCTGGCTCGACCGCTCGGCGGCGCAAGCGCGGCTTGACGTCGCGGGCGTCGAGGCGGCCCTCTACACCCCCAACGGGGCGACCCTGCACCCGGGCAGGGCGGTGCGGGGTCTGGCGGCGGCGGTCGAGCGGAGAGGGGCGACGATCTACGAGGGCACCCGAGTCCTGAGGGTGAAGGAGGGCAGCCCGGCGCTCATCGAGACCGACCACGGCCGGGTCCGGGCCGAGGTCGTGGTGCTGGCGCTCGAGGCCTACCTCTCCCAGTTGGCCAGCTACCGCCGCCGGGTGCTTCCGGTCTACTCCCTCATCACCCTCACCGAACCGCTCAGCGAGCGGCAGTTAGCCAGCGTCAACTGGTCGGAGCGAATGTGCGTCGCCTCGATGCGCCTCACCGTCGACTATCTCGCGCGAACTGAGGATGGCCGGATCCTGGTTGGAGGCCGGGGTGCGCCCTACAACTACGGCTCGCGGATCACCAGCTCCAGTGAGCATCACCCCGCCACCCACGCCAACTTGCAGAGGACGTTCGAGGAGTGGTTCCCCGCGCTTCGTGGCGTCCGCTTCACCCATTCCTGGGGCGGGGTCCTCGGCATGCCCCGGGACTGGATCCCCCAAATCGGCTTCGACCGAGAGAAGGGGGTGGCTTTCGCCTATGGCTACACCGGACACGGGGTGGCCACCACCAACTTGGTCGGGCGCACCCTGGCGGACCTGATCACCGGGAGGGACACGGAGTTGACCGCACTCCCGCTGGTCGGCCACCGCTCCCCCAACTGGGAGCCGGAGCCATTTCGCTGGCTGGGAGTTCGATATGTACAGCGAGCCCTGGCGAGGCTCGATGCCCGGGGAGTCCGCACCGGGCGGCCGCTACGGGGAGGGGCTTTGGCGCGGCGGCTGGCGGCCCATTGAAGTTGAGTCGAATTCGGCTGGTCGACGCCTACAATTGATCTCGGGCAGTGGATTTGGGGGGGTGGCGGGTTGAGGCTCAGCCAGGCGCTTGCTCTGCCAGCGCTGGGAGAGGCGGAGGTGGTGGCCGGTCTGGGGGGGGTAGAGCGGGAGGTCCGCTGGGCCCATGTCGTGGACATCCCTGATCCTCTGCCCTGGGTCAGTGCGGGCCAGCTGCTGCTCACGACGGGGTTCGCCTGGCCGACGGCCGCCGAGGAGCAACGCCGGCTGGTCCGCGACCTGGGGGGGAGAGGGCTAGCCGGGGTGGCCCTGGCGGTTCCCAAGTACCTTGCGCACTTCCCCGATGCCGCGAAGGAAGAGGCGGATTCGGCGAAGCTGCCGCTGCTGGAGCTGCCCTGGGAGGTCACTTTCTCGACCGTGACCCAGGCGGTGAACCGCACCATCCTGGCCGAGCAGTACCAGGTCATCGAGCAGTCCATCCGCATCCACCGGGAACTGACCCAGGCGGCGGTCACCGCGGGCAGTCTTCAAGACCTGCTCGACACCCTGGGGCGGCTGATCAACCGGGAAGTCGTGTTGGAAGACGCTGAGGGGAGGGTGTTGGCCTTCTGGCCGGGCGGCCAGGCCTCAGACCCGGTCCGCCGCGCCACCTTAGAGCAGGGGCGGTCGCCCGCCGAGGTGATGGCGCAGCTGGACCGGCTCGGCCACCTGGCCCGAATCAGGACGAGCGCCATCCCCGTGCGCATTCCGGCCGACCCTGAGATCCAGCTCCTGGGTCGAGTGGTCTGTCCGATCTGGCTGCGGGACGAGCTGGTGGGCACGGTCTGGATCGTGGAGGGCGACCAGGAGCTCAGCGATCTCCATCTCCGGGCGGCGGAGCACGCGGCGGTGGTGGCGGCTCTCCACATTGCCAACCAGCGCCAGCTGGCCTCCCTAGAGGTTCGGCTGGGGAGCACCTTCTTGGACGCACTCCTGGAGGGGAGGTTCGACGCCACTGCCCACAACCTGGAGCGAGCCCGGCTGGTCGGGTTCCTGCCGGAGGCTGCGTATCGGGTGGGGATCCTGGTGTTCCAGTCAGAGTTACCGCTCACCCGTGACGGAGTACTCCGCCGCGATCGGGCAGCGGAGCACCTCCGCCACCGCCTGAGTCGGATCTCCGGGATACCCATCACCTCCGCCCGGCTGAACCAGGTGGCCTTCCTTCTGGGAGAGAAGGCAGCTCCCGAGTCAGTGTGGGCGCCGGGAGCCGGGGACCCCGCGGCCGCCCTGCTCCTGGGCCGGCCCCAACCGGGTGCCGACGGGGTTCGGCGCAGCTATCTGGAGGCGCTTTCGATCGTCAGTCATGCGGCGCCTGGGGAGATCCGTCGCTACGAGGAGATGTTGGTGTTGAGGGTGCTCAACGGGGACGAGACGGCGCGGGAGGCATTCCTCGACCAGCTCCTCGGGGCGGCGCAGCGGGCCAAGGGCGGAGCCACCCTAGTCACCAGCTTGCTGACCCTTGCCGAGTTCGGATTTCACCGGCGCCGAGCGGCGGCGGCGCTCCACGTGCATCCCAACACCCTGCGCTATCGGTTGGAGCGCGCCGGCGACCTGCTCCACCTCGATCTAGCCGATCCGAAGGTCCGGTTCCAGCTCCAACTGGCGATGAATTTGATGTCTCTTCCGCACAACCGCCCGGCCTGATTTCTGAGTCAGGGGCACCTAGTCGGCGTTCGGTCGCGCCCCTAAGGTCGTTCCATGGCTGAGTCACCGGCCCCCGGGACGTCCGAAGAGTTGTTGGCGATCCGGCACCGCTCGTTGCCCCGGGGGCTGAAGCCCGCCCTGGACTTCGTCGTCGCCCGGGCCGCCGGCTCCCAGGTCTGGAGCGTGGACGGCGAGGGCTACATCGACTTCATAGGTGGGATCGGCGTGCTCAACGTCGGGCATGGCCACGAAAAGGTCTTGGCCGCCGCCCACCGCCAGATCGACCAGCTGATCCACACGTCGGCCCAGGTGGCCGTCTACGAGCCCTACCTGAGGTTGGCCGATCAGCTCTGCCGCTTGGCTCCTGGAGAGTTTCCGAAGAAGGCGATCTTGTTCAGTACCGGGGCTGAGGCGGTCGAGAACACCGTCAAGATCGCCCGCTCCTTCACCGGACGACCTGGGATCGTGGCCTTCAGCCAGGCGTTCCACGGACGAACCTTGATGGGGATGAGCCTGACTGACACCGTGCAGCCCTACAAAGAGGGATTCGGTCCCTTCGCGCCCGAGATCTACCGATCCCCCTTTCCCTATGAGTACTGGGGCTGGAACTCGGAGCGTGCCCTAAAGGGGCTGGAGGAGTCCCTTCGCACCAGCTGGCCCCAGGACCGGCTGGCGGCACTCCTGATCGAGCCGGTGCTGGGCGAGGGTGGCTTCGTCCCCGTGCCCTTCGAGTTCCTGCAGGGGCTCCGCCGGCTGGCCGACGCGCGCGGCTTGTTACTGATCGCCGACGAGGTCCAGAGCGGGATCGGTCGCACCGGCCGGCTTTTCGCGATCGAGCACAGCGGAGTCGCACCCGACCTGATGGCGGTCGCCAAGAGCCTGGGAGGAGGTTTCCCGCTGTCCGCGGTTGTCGGCCGGGCCGAGGTCATGGACGCACCCGGCCCGGGCCAGCTGGGGAGCACCTATGGGGGCAACCCGGTGGCGTGTGCGGCAGCGCTGGCGGTCCTCGAAGTGGTCGAGAGCGAGGGGCTGCTGGCTCGGGCCGAGGTTCTGGGGTCGATCCTGGAGGAGCGCATGGAGGAGTGGCGCCGCCGCTATCCCTTGGTCGGGGACGTGCGGGTGCTCGGCGCCATGGCCGGTTTGGAACTGGTGTCCGACAGGAACACGAAGGAGCCTGCCGCCCTGGCGACCCAACAGATCATCGAGGGATGTCGCGACCACGGGCTGCTGGTCCTCCGCGCCGGACCGCACCACAACGTCATTCGCACCCTGATGCCGCTGAACGTCCCCGAGGAACTCCTTCACCAGGGTCTGGACACGCTGGAGCGCGAGCTGGCGCGGGCGAGCGACGTCAGGGATTAGAGTCAGGCGGTGGCTGGCCGGGTGGCCGCCCCCCAAAGGAGGGAGCTAAAGATGGCGGCAGCGCTGGACCGCAGCAAGATCTTCATTGGCGGTGAATGGGTGGAGAGCGCCGGGGACGGGGTGCAAGAGGTGTACAACCCAGCCACCGGCGAGGTCATCGCCCACGCTCCCAAGGGTGCCCAGGAGGATGTCGACCGGGCGGTGGCGGCGGCCCGCAGCGCCTACGATTCGGGCTGGGGCGAGGCCACGCCCCGCGAGCGGAGCGAGGTCCTCTTGAAGCTGGCGGACCGAGTCGAGGAGCACGGAGCGGAGATCGCCCAGCTGGAGTCTGACAACGTGGGCAAGCCGCTCTCCCTGGTGGTCTCCGAAGAGGTGCCGCCGATGGTCGACGCCTTGCGCTTCTTCGCCGGGGCGGCCCGCTGCCTGGAGGGGAAGGCTGCCGGCGAGTACGCCAGCGGCTTCACCAGCATGATTCGCCGGGAGCCGATCGGGGTGGTGGGCTCGATCGCGCCGTGGAACTACCCCCTCATGATGGCCATCTGGAAAATCGGCCCCGCTTTGGCCGCCGGCAACACCGTGGTCCTGAAACCGTCGGAGTGGACCCCCTTGTCAGCGCTCCGCCTGGCGGAGTTGGCCGCCGACGTCCTGCCACCGGGCGTGCTCAACGTGATCACCGGCGACGGTGAGCCGGTTGGGGCTGGGATCGTCCGCCATCCCGGCGTCGGGATGGTCTCCCTGACCGGGGATGTGGCCACCGGCAAGGAGGTGGCCCGAGCGGCTGCCCAGACCCTCAAAAAGGTTCACCTGGAGTTGGGCGGCAAGGCCCCGGTGGTCGTCTTCGATGACGCGGACATCGGGGCCGTGGTCGAGGGCATCAAGGTGGGCGGCTACTTCAACTCGGGCCAGGACTGCACGGCGGCGGCCCGGGTTCTGGTGTCGGCCCGGCTGCACGACCAGCTGCTCTCGGAACTGGTTCCGGCGGTGGAGTCACTCAAACTCGGCAACCCCCAGGATGATTCCACTGAGATGGGTCCGGTAGTCTCATCCGAGCAACTGGAGCGCGTTTCCGGCTTCGTGGAGCGGGCCCGGGAGGCGGGAGCCAGCATTGTCACCGGTGGCTCGAGGCTCGACCAGCCGGGGTTTTGGTACCGCCCGACGCTGGTGCTTCCCACCGGTCAGGACGCCGAGATCATCCAGCGGGAAGTTTTCGGCCCGGTGGTCACCGTCCAGCCTTTCTCGGACGAGGAGGAGGCGGTGGCTTGGGCCAATGATGTCGACTACGGCTTGGCGGCCTCGATCTGGACCAGAGACGTGGGGAGAGCGCTGCGTGTTTCCCGCCGGCTCCACTTCGGGACAGTTTGGGTCAACACCCACATCCTCTTGATCAATGAGATGCCCCACGGGGGCTTCAAACAGAGCGGATACGGCAAGGACCTGTCCATGTACTCGATCGAGGAGTACACCCAGATCAAGCATGTGATGTTCTCCCTCGACTAGCTTCCGATCCGGGGTGAGCCCGCCCGCACGCGTTGCGGCGGCGCGGGCTGTCGCCAAGGGAGGGACGGTTTCCCGACGATTGACAAGCTCTCAGGGCCGCGCTTACCATCCAGCGACTGAGCAGACTTTCGGCAGGGGGGGGCGTCTGTGACCGTTATCTCGTCGGAGCTCGGAGCCGCTAGCCCGGGCCTGAGGCGTGGTGCCATCGGCCTGCGCGAGGTTCTCTTCCAAAGCATTACTGACATGGCGCCCGCGGCTGCGATCGCCGCTTCCATCCCGGCCGGCGTGGCCTTCGCCGGCGGGGCCTTGCCGCTGTCCGTGCTGATCGCTCTGGTGGCTTGCCTGCTGTGCGCGTCTTGCGTCGGCGAGCTGGCCCGGGAACTGCCCTCGGCGGGGTCAATGGGCACCTACACTGCTCGTGGGCTCCACCCCTCGATCGGATTCCTGGTCAACTGGGCCTACGTTGCCGTGGCCGGTCTGATCCCCCCCTTGGTGCTGCTCCAGTTGGGCTACACGGTGGCCACAACCATCAACGGGTACGACCCTGGTTTCTCGGCGAACCTCTGGTGGATGTTCACAATCGCCGGGGCCGTGATCGTCTTGGCGGCCGGCTACTTCGGGATCCGGACCTCGGCTCGGATGGGGACCATCCTGGGTACGTTCGAAATCGTGGTCTTCGTGGTGCTGGCCGTGCTCTTGGTCATCAAGGCGGGCAACGCCAACACTGCGGCGGTGTTCACCACCAAGTTCACACCCGCCCATTTCCGGGGTATCAGCGGGATCATCGCCGGCTCCGTGTTCACGATCCTCGCTTTCGGTGGGTTCGAGGGCGCGGCCCCGCTGGCGGAGGAGGCCAAGGACCCCCGCAAGACCATCCGCCGAGCGGTGCTCGGAGCGACCCTCGGGGTAGGGCTGATCTACGTCTTCACCACGTACGCCGCCGACGTGGTGTTCGGTCCGGGTCACTTCGCTTCCTTCAGCAGCGCCGGGCCAGGGTCATGGGAGGGAATCGCCAGGGCCTCATACGGGATTTTCTGGCTCTTCGTCTTCCTGGCCATCGTCAACTCCACCATCGCCAACTCCAATGCCGGAGTCACCGTCTCCACCCGCACCGCCTATGCCATGGGACGAATTCGTGCCTTCCCGGCCTTCTTCGCCAGCGTCCATCCGCGCCACCGGACTCCTCAATACGGGATCCTGACCGCCTTCCTGGTCAGCATCGGGGTGTCGGTAGGGCTCGGCCTCCACTTCAATCCCTTCGTGGCCTTCGCCATGGTGGGCACCGGGATCGTCATCCTTCTGGTAGCCATCTATCTGCTGGTGAATGCCGCCTGCATCGGATATTTCCTCAGGACCCGCGGGATCCACCTCAACTGGTTCCTGCATATCGTGGTCCCGGTGCTCGGAATCTTGGCCTTCCTGCCCGCCTGGTTCAGTGGGGCGGGGATTCCCATCTTCTCCTTCATCTCGCCGCTACCCGCCCCCTATTCCTACATGGGCCCGGCGATGGGAGTCTGGATGCTGCTGGGAGTCAGCTACATGGCCTACCTCTATCGGAAGGATCCGAAGCGAGTCACCGAGGTGGGTACGGTTCATCTGGACCTTGAACCGGACCTGAGGGCCGAGTTGGAGCCAGCCTCCGCAGGAGCGTAATACCTCGGACAATCGCGGTGGTGTTCCGTCATCTACGTGGAGGTGGTCGTGTGAGTGGACTGGAGGTGCTCTCGTTCGTCCCAACACCGGAGCAGTACGCCTGGACCTGCGGTGGGGCCGCGCCCGTGGCGAGGATTCAGCCCGGCACTGTGGTGCGCCTATTCACTGAGGACTGCTTGGTGGGCCGGGTGCGAAGCGAGCGTGACCTGAGGTCTGCGAATTCCCGTATCTGAATCCACCGACGGGTCCCTTTTACATTGAGGGTGCCGAGGTGGGAGACACCCTGGCCGTGCCCTTCATCGAGATCACCCGGGCCCGCGACTGGGCGGCGTCCACCACCGGGCCGCTGTTCGGCGCGCTGACGGCTACCCACCGCACTGCCTTGCTGAACCAGCCTTTGCCCGAGATCGTCTGGATCTGGGAATTAGATCGCGTCGACGGGACGTGTCTCTTCCGGGCCAGGTCCGGCGGGTTCACCGGGGAGCTGCCCTGGACCCGATGCACGGGATGGTCGGGGTAGCACCCGCCAACCAGGAAGTGCGCTCGGCCTTGGTCCTGGACGCCTTCGGAGGCAACATGGACACCCAGGAGATGAGGGCCGGCGTGACCTGCTAGCTCGGCGTCAATGTTGCAGGAGCCCTGCTCTCGCGGGGAGGCGGCCACGCCTGCCAGAGTGAGGGCGAGACCTGCGGAGCAGCGGCGGAGGCTGCCATGAACACCGTGATTGCAGTCGATCTGATCAAGGGTCGGCCCGGCCCCTGGCCACGGATTGAGTCAGAGACCCACATCGTCTCCACCGGCTCAGTCGGGCCCCTGGAAGACGCCGTCAGGACTGCTCAGTCTGATCTGGTGCACTGGTTGACCGAGGATTTCGGGCTGGAGCTGATGGACGCATATCAACTGGTCACTCCAGCTGTCCTCGCCCCGCTGGCCCACGTGTGTGACACCAACTACACCTCGGTGGCCAACTTCCCCAAACGCTGCCCCCCCCGGGCAGGCCATGGGAGGCACCGATGCCCACCTGCGCAGTTTGGCGGCGGAGTACCGGAGGACGCATTCCTAAGGCTAGGGCCCGG
>OCZT010001436.1_pt1 | contig 24650 bp, 34 predicted proteins | sample 1539031 | NCBI WGS metagenome assembly OCZT01 (sample SAMEA3539308, study PRJEB22396) | soil metagenome | biome: tundra; feature: field; material: soil | place: USA | collected 2010-05 | depth 0.15 m | reverse complement strand
ACACAAATAGTTTCTTCTGGAAACATTAATAAATCAATCATTGTGATTGCATATAATGCTTGTGATACTTGATGGGAGAATTCTGGAGCACCATCTTTCCTAACCCCAGTGTGAAGGTTTTCAGCAAAATCCATTGCACGTAAAGCTTTGTAATATTTTCTACCTTGCAAGAATGCACGTAGAGCAATTTTCATTTTTTCGTAATTCTGTTCCATATCGCAAAGGTACAAAAAAGTTTTTAAAATTCCAAATTTATTTCATTGGTTCTAGACCCTTAGCATGTTCATCACATAACGTTAGTATCCAACCACCTTTACGCAACACACCTTCTTTACCACATTTCTCACAAGTCTTGTATGATAAATCTTCGTATTTACGAATAACATCAATACCACCTTCTGGGTATGTTTCAATATAGAATCTAAGACCACCAAATTTTTCTTTGACTTGATTAATGCGTTTATCCCATCCTAATGCTAATAATTCATCAATAAGGTTCTTGGTCATTTCATACCAACCATCACTATAAGCAAAAAAATCAGCTGTTACTATTGGCCCTTTATCTTCACGGTAGGTTCTAACAAGACCACCAATGCTTACCAAATACTTTTCAAATTCTTCTTTATTCATTGATTGGACATGCTTGAGTTGTATTCCATACCGCTTTGGTTATGAGTTCGGTTCCATCTTTATCTTCATCTTCGAATCGACAATCTAGTTCCTTAAGAACATATATTATTTCACCTAAATCTTCAGCTACTGTTTTTAACGCAAGCGCATCTTTAGTTAAATCCAAATCACCATGCCATACTTTACCACCTCTTACAGTTACGACATTAGCGTTGAAATAACAAACACTTCTTGGATTTGCACTTCTATACTCACTTTTAGAGTATGATAACATTCTACCGATTGGTAGATTGAGTTCTTTTAGTTTTTTATACACCATTTTGTTTTTGTTCTTTTTTTATACCCCAGTATGTTCCTAAACTACCACCTAACAAATACATTACGATGGGTTGCCACTGGCCATTAATCATTGAGTTCATTCCAATTGTCATTGACATAAGCCACATAACAGCATTAGCATTACTAGACCATATCGCTCCAAACATGTTGATCTTGGTCGTGTAAAAAATATTGATGGTGCGAAAATACAGCATCAGTATCTGTGTGAAGAATACCAATATTGCGGCATACCATGGGTTAGTTAAAAGTTCTTGAAATAATTTAAACATTACCAGCTAATTGTGTAATAACCTTGTTCACGTTGATCTTTTGGGTCACCATTAGTATATTTAACATTAAAACCACGATTTACTAATTCTTTTCTATTAATGTCTTCTAAAGAACAGATACTAATATTGAATGCGTTTTTACTTGCTTCTAGCTTAATTTTAGCTAAAATTTCTTTTAACTGTTTTTGAGCTATTTCACCCAATTGGGTTGTAGCTACTTTATTTGCCCAAGCAGCATTTATATCTCTGAAATCTTCCATACTATTTTTTTCCTTTTAACACAAAATAATCTTGGCCATATCTATCTTGTGAATCAGCAAATTCTTCAGTACATTCCCAACCAGCTTTCCCATAACGGCTTTTTAATTCATCATACATAAGTCTTCGTCTAGCATCTGGCCAACTCACACTACCTTGGTCACTTATTGTTCGTTTAAATTGAACTTGATATAAATTGAAACGCAATTCATCACCTTTGAATCGGTCAGTAATTTCCGAATCAATCCATTTCTCAACAGCTGCCACTGCTACAAGTTCTTTATCTGATAACGGAGATAGTTCTAATCTATCGTTAAGTTCTTTAAAATTAATTGCCATATGCAAATGTACTAATAATTAATTAAATATGCAATAAAAACCCTTAAGTATTTCTACTTAAAGGATTTTATATAGTTGTTTATCATCGTAATTAAACATGTAATCTTCCACTGATTTAACCTTACCATCAGCAAGACCAAAGTATAACCCAGTAAAGTTTTTAAGGTTGTGTTTTCCACATACTTCAAATACCGCTTGAGCAAACTTCTTCTTTTCTTCTGGTATGATGTTCTTTGGTTTTATTGTACCTAATTCAACCCACACAGAGTTTAAAGTAACTATCAACTTATCGTAGTTTTCCTTAAGCTTGTACAATTCTTCTTTACGTTCTGGGAACGTAGCTCCAAATTCTTCAATCTCATTGGATTTAACGATAGTTAATATGTTGTGTTCAGCTGACTTACCCTTAAGGTGGTGTACTGCGACATAACTTGGGTTTTTAACTTTAACCCTATTAAATTTACTATCACAAATTACATATCCCTCAAATGACCATGATAATCCTTCAAGAGAACGCAACAATGCTCCAACGTCTTTAGCATTCAAGTCATATGACTTAACAACTGGTACACCAAGTGTTGCACCTATTTGCACCAATTCTTCACGAGACACTTCTTCAAGTGTATCCAAGTTTCTAGCAGTCAATAATGATGTAGATGATTCACCATGTGGTTTTACAACTATGTTATATGGAGTCGTTAACTCAAATACAAAACAATATCTTTTAGACATTTGGTCAGTATTTAAATTGTACTTTTCCTTAACAGTATTCCAAAATAAGTCGTTAAATGTAGTACCCAACTTGTTGTTTACTTCACCCTCACCCTCACCTGTACCAGTAGTACCAGCAAACCAAGTATTCTTATAATGGTCCCAATATACTTGCATACAAGAGCCATCTAATTTCTCAAGCACATGTGCAGTGTTCCAGTCAATCTTATGAGCATTTCCTTCTTCAGAGTTGAAGAACTTTCTAAATGCCAATGACATAACCTTAAAATCTTTTCTATCAAGGATTATCCCACGACAATCTTGCATCTCTGGCAAAGCCATAAGAGTTGGAGAGACCAATTGGTCATATTTGAGCAAAATCTTATCAGAATATACTCTTGTTTTCAATTTAAAATCCAGTATTGTTTTCTCAATACCATGTTGTTTTATATACTTTACAACGGCTAATTCCATTTTGTTATTATTTATTTTTGTTTAACTTACGACCTTTTCTCATCTCACTTTGCCTTTCTTTAAAAGCTTTTGCAGCTTCTACACCCATAATCTCTTCATATGTTTTACCCTTATTAGGGTTCTTAAAACCTTCCTTAGCTTTTTTTAATGCTTGTTTATGTTCTTCAGTAAAAACTTTCTTTTTACCTTTGTTACCTTTTCCAATTTTTAATTTGTGTTCATCACTTAAATGAGTATTTTTTAACTTAGATTCAACACCTATATTCGCCTGTGACATTTTCTTAGCTGTTTCAGCAGCCCAAGGTTTCTCCATCCCTTCATGAGCGATTCGAATCTTATCTTTATGGTTTTCACTTAATACTTTATCTTTATGGAACTTAGATACGTTTTCTCTTAATATTTCTTTATTTGGATTATTGGTGAATGTATCGCCACCAGTACCACCTTTAGCTACGTTATATCCACCAATGTTTTCTTGTATGAGTTTAATTTCAAGTTTATTTAATGTATCAATATCGATACATTCAGCTAATACTTCCCATTTGAAGTTATCGAAACCATATTTATTAATCGCACTATAGAATACCCATTTTTTCTTATTAGATGCTGATTTATGGGCTCTTATTCGTTTTTCTAGTGTTGTGGTTGTTTTACCAATGTAATACTTACCATTTATTGTATTTGTTGCTTTATAGATAATCATATCTTATATTTTAAACTAATGTTATTTATATATAAATATACTTAAATAACACTTTGTTCACATAAAATTAAATTATTATTTTCTTTTTGCTTTTTCTTGTCTAATTTTTTTAGATTCTTTCTTATTAGGGATATGTTCTCTAGTTGATAAAACTGATTTTAATATCTTTTTATAATTATTTAATAATACCCAATCATTATTATCAATTGGTATTGCATCAATAAAAGTGAATTCCATTGCACCCATGTAAGCTCTAACACAATTTAATTCTGATAGTAATTGTCTAGTATGAAAATTATTACAAATTTCAATGGTGTTTTGTTTTGCTGATGATATTATATTTTCTTTATAACGCATAATGTTTTTATTAATGATTACAAATATAAGAGTCATACTTCAAAAGGATTTTATTCTCATAGACTCTAGTTTTTAACTTAAAATCATTGATGGCCTTTTCAATTCAGTGTTTAAGGATGTATTCTTGTATCGCTAACATAGTTATTTAATTAATACACAAAGGTAATAAATAAATTTCAATTAACCAAATTTAATTTATTTTTTTAAAATAAATATCCCATATAACGTGAATTATATGGGATATTTTATAGATTTGTTTCACTGTGTAAAGACAAACGAGTGTTCTTATATCACCACTGTACACATCACACAAATCGGTATTAACTATTATCTTTTCTGTTGTTGGGTCTTGTTTGTTTACCCCCGTTGGTTATAAATTTATAACCAACTTGTAGTCCCATTTGGATTCGAACCAAAGACCCCATTCTTAGAAGGAATGTGCTCTATCCATCTGAGCTATGGAACCATTTCCAAGCATATCGCTCTTGGGTGATTAGACTCGGACTATAGAACCTATCTAACATCGGATAAGGTTTAATTTGAAGCTTCACCAAGCAACCCTATCAGAAACATGGTACGTCTTTTATTCAATTGAAGAATGACCGTTGTCTTCTCTCATTTTATTTATTCGTTTGATGAAATCTTCATAAGATTCTTTATCACTTTTTTGTCGCAAATACACCATGTATTCATGATTATTTTTTTCCATATTATCTAATATAATCTTAGAAGCAAATAAACCACACATTTGTCCGAACAATAATAAATTAGGTTCATCTAATAACAAACTACCAACTGTAATTAAATTGGTTCCGCTTTGAGCAATGGCAAAATCATGATTTTCTCGACCCTCTTTCATAAGAGCTCTTCCCATCTCCATCAGCTTTGAGCTTAATTCCAAGTGTCTATCGTTCATATTGCAATTCGTTATTATACTGATTCTAATATTTTTTTATCTTTCAACGATAATGACTCAATACCATTTTCATTTATTTTATCCAACACAACATCCAGTGTTAAATTATCATTGACAAAATGTGATATAAATTTTCTTAGATCATCATGCTTGTTAATATCTGATATTCTAGGAGTAGTACCAAATAAAACAGACTTGGTTATATCATCAATTATAAAATTAACACCTATCTTGGTATATTCAGTTTTTAATATTTCAAGAGTCTTTTCATCAACACTAGCAAACATTCCGACATAATCATTTTCCAACAAATATTCCAAATGCTCAAAACTGCGATAAAGACTCTTAAGCCTTTCAATACGAGCATCATCCAATACCTTAATCATGGCTTCTAAAGCCTTTGAGGTATGTTGAGTTTTAATGTTAATTAATATCATACGCTAATCACCCTTATGAACTACAAAGGTACGCATATTATTTGAATCTACCAAATTTATTCTTCAGTTGTTGGAGTTTGGCCCATTCCTGTAGATGGAATGTAGTTACCCAATTCATATTGAACAACAACCTGTGGGGGCGTTACCTTGGTATTGGTAATAAACTTGAATTTACCATTACCCTTAGAACCCATCTCTTTATCACGACTAATAGCATTTTGAATAGCTGATTGTTTGTTCTTTTCTATTTGTTGTTTAGCGATTTCTACGAATTTAGGGCTAGATTGTATAGATTGAAGGTAAGCTTGAGCAGATTGGTCAAATTGTTGAGCTTTTTCAGTTGATTTACCTTGTTTTTCTTTATCAGACCAACCAAAAATTTCAGAAATTTCTTCAGTTTCGTCAAGTCTTTTAATCTTGTTATAAGTAGAAGCAAAGCTTTCCATGATAGCTTTTTCTTTTTGAGATATGATGTTTTGTCTATCTTTTTCGGTAATTATCACTTTTTTCATAATTTAAGGTTTATTATAAATATCCCTATTTTATGAAAAATCTTAAAGAGCTTTCACCCTTTAAGATTTAACTTCGGTTGCTTCTTCTTTCTTTTTGTAACGGCTTACTTCAGTTACAATACCCTTAACAACAAAGCGTTTAAGGTCTTGCCATTTGGTGATATCGTTGCTCATCTTTGGCATTCCACCTTCTGGGTTAATAGCAAGTGTAATATGTGGGATAAGATTCTTTGTTGGGTAGCCTTCAACCTTAAACGCTATAGCCATATCAGATACACCAGCATGGGTAACTGTGATGGTCACTTCTTTACCCAAATCAGACTTGTCTTTAAGTGGGCCAAGACAAATAGTCATATGGTCACAAAAATACTTTCCATCTTTACCCATAATCCATCCGTCTGGTACATCTGCTGGGTATGAGCCAGCAACTTGCAACAGCTTTGTGATGGATGCTCTATCCAAAACAACAGCAGAGTATAGTATAGGTGAGATTTTAAACATATCCTTGGCTTCAAGTATTTTTTTAAGTGTTAATTCACCAACTGACTTATGAGATTGTATCATCGCTTCAATCTTTTCCAATGGTACACCGTGAGTGTTTCTAGCAGACAATGCTTCCGCATCCAACCCACCATCACCAATATCAACTATTTGGATGTTAATATCATCATATCCCATAGTCAAAGCTTCAACAACAAACTTTTTTGGTTCGTTGGCCTTGATATTTGTATTGTCAATAATGATTGGTGAGATACCAGACTTCATTGACTTCTTTGCGTTCTTAAAGTTTGTATCGTGAGCTTTGTGCAATGCAGAGTAATCTTTAGATTCAATCATTGCAGTAAAAAATGCTCGGTAGTCACCCATAGATTCAATAACAGCATCAGTTGAGTGGATAATACCGTCACCAACAAGAGACTTGGCTTTTGTACTTTTGCCAGCACTTGGGATTCCACGCATGATGATAATCACTTGTGATGGTTTTGTAACCGCTTTACCTAATGAGTTCAATTTAACATTTTCATTCATAGAACAAAGGTACGAAATTAAAATGAAATATCCAAATAATTATTTATAATATGAATCATAAACAGCATTGGTCAATCCAAAATCAATTAACACTATTGTTTCAACACCATTTCTACTAACAATACCATAACTATTTAGTCTCATTAAATCACCGACTGGAACACTATAATTACCAATGTAATTAAATATACCATAAACAAATTCATTCTCCCACATAGATGCTAGAACCGCTTTATCTATAGGCATTGTATGGTGATATTTCCTATGATTTACATCGTTGTCATAATTATTAATTGCAGCACAATAGTTTTCAAATGAATAACCTGTAATTCTTTTAAAATCAGCTTTACGAACAGGTTTAGCTAATTCCATTTCTACCCATAAATTATCTTGATTATAATCAAATGTTTGAGCAACAACATCACTTAAATCTGAATATTTTGAATACCCAGCTTCTATTTCATTTTGAGCTAATCCTTTTTTATTCTTAGCTAATTTTAAAACCTTGGTATCATCAATAATATAAACAACTCTAGCTGAACCAGAAGATATTTTTTTTAAGATTTTGGTCACAATACCTTACTCTTTCAGCAAATTTATTAAGCAGTTTGAATTTATCCATATCAAATGATAATGGATAATCTTCATCCATCATAATATTTTCAATTACGATAAAATTAATTGTTTCATTAAGTCTCTGTTTTATAAAGTGTTTCATAGTTATAAATATCCAGATTTATCGCTAAATGACTTATTGATTACCAATTTTGCGGAGAGCAGTGGTCCCGATCCACAGACGGTTCATCACCGTCCAAAAAGTTTAGCAAACTTTTCCCATACCCCGATGAGTTTACTCTCCATTATTGTAGTCTCAGTAGGACTCGAACCTACATTCTAGCTTTAGAAGAGCCATGTCCTTCCTTTGAACGATGTGACTATTTAGAACGAGTAGAGGGATTCGAACCCACATTTGATATAATCGCAACTCCAATTACGGTTAGCAGTTTAGAAAACAGCCTCGGTTATACTCGCATTTATATTGAGGTGAAGAAGGGATTCGAACCCATATTTGCAGCTCCTATTACGATTAATTGTTTAGGAAACAACTTCGACTACATCACCATATTTATCTTAGTAGTCCCCAAGAGATTCGAACTCTTACTCAAACATTCGTAGTGTTTAGTGTTTTATCCGTTAAACTATAAGTCCAGTTAAGCTATAAGTGCATTTATTACACAAAAATTATTTTACTAGTAGTTTTTAAACATGGTATCATAGCCATTTTAAGTTCACTAATTTCCCATTTATCTTTTAGTTTATTTGGGATTATTATTAAATCAATCGCAGTTCCTTTTATTAAAAAACTTTTTGGATTGAAATCTTTTTCTTCTATTGTTACAATAACACAATCTTGTTTTATTTTCATAATAATTACTTTAGTACCTCTAATAGGATTCGAACCTACATTTTCATTCCGTTATACGTCTCTCGTTTCGAAGACGAGGCTAATACAGAGGCGTGTCCCGACAGACAGAATCGAACTGACATGTGACCAATTACCCTTTCTACGCCTTATGAGAGCGAGGGGATATGTCGGGATATTTTATAGCGTACCCAGTTGGACTCGAACCAACATCTCGCAACTTAACAGGTTGCCGTTTTACCATTAATACTACAGGTACATATTAATATTTTGCGGATTCACTCAGATTCGAACTGAGAATAACTGATTAACAGTCAGACGTGATACCATTTCACTATGAATCCATTTTGTTGGGATGGTGGGACTTGAACCCACATTTGATATTATCTCAATGACCATTACGTGTATACTGTGTATAAGACAGCATCGATACATCCCAGTTTTCACTCTCAAAAAAGTGTTGTGGGCCCTGTTGGACTCGAACCCCCGTGTAACCATCTACGCTTTCTACGCATTATGAGTGCGAGGCGATATAGGCCCAATTATTTAATCCATTTTCTTATTGTGTTATCACTAACACCATACTTTCTACCAGTTGCTGAATAACCTAATTTTTCAATCTCTTCTTCCAATATTTTTTTATCTGGTCGTTTAACTTTTCTTTTTAATATTGATGAACAACTTTTACATCTTTCAACGCCATAATCAACTTCTTTATCACAATCAATACACTTAGGTTTATTTATTGTTCTAATTTTTAATATATGTTCATTATTTTCACTTAATATTCTAACTTTTTCAATAACTAAATCTGGTGAGTGTACTTCTCTATGACAATTAGCACACAGGACAAGACATTTATCAAATTCTTTCTTTATCCAATCCATATTAGAGTTAGATAATTTTCTAGTATCTAATTGATTCTCTTTTTCATTTGGATTTATATGATGAAAATCCAATGCTGCTAAATTTTCACAGTAACCACATTTTTCACAACACCCACCTCTTAAATCTATTAGGTGTAATTTTCTTGTTAACCCTCTTAACTTTTGATATTCATATGTATTTCTTTGTTCTTTCATATTAATAAATATCATGCGTTATGAAGAAAGACATAACAATTGTATTTATTATTCGAATATTTTTACTCGCTCTAACCAATTGAGCTAAGGGTCAATTTCAATTTGGCTATAACTAGGTATTTTATACCACTTATGGCCAAAATGATTTTGTCATCACACACGGATTCGAACCGCAATACTACCCCTGTATAACTGGGCTGCTCTCCCATTGAGCTATGTGACTATGATCTTGCGATCAGTGTTATTTTCTTCCTTTAATCCATCCTTCAATTATAAATGAATTAAGTTCTTCTTTCTTAATCTTCTTATTCTCATCGTTCTTAGTAATCCAACAGGTACCATATTGTGAATTTTTATTACCATCATGTTTACCTTTATGTGATTCACACATTAGATTAATTGTTTCATCTGAATGTCTCTTATCTGTCCAACTTTTATTACCTTTAGAGTTACTACTCATTTTCTTACTATATTCAGTTGACCAGTTATCGTCATTATTAAATAACCATTTTTTTCTGTTTTTAATTTTCACCTTATTTTCAACAGACATAGTAACTGCTTTTTCCAAAAATTTTCTACGATGTTCTTCCCCACTAAACCCTCCTTCCCCTCCAAGTTGTAAATTCATACATAAATCTTCACAAATCAAATCTTTAGTAACTAATTCTTTCTCTCGTTTCTTTAAGTCACTTCGTGTTAAAAAATATTCAAGTATCTCTTTAACATGATTCTTTTTACCATGATAATTGATACTAAACCAAAGTCTCTTTCCACTTCCAAAATAACCGTCATTCAAATTGTCGGTTGAATGCATTCCGATGTAGTATCTATTAGTCACACTGCATGTGATTTTATAGATATAATTAAATTTCTTTTCTTGTCTTGCCATATACTATAAATATATGGCAAAGTACAGAAAGTTCAAGGTTGTGACGGTGGGAATCGAACCCACTTTGCACTTTCGTACCCACCTTATCAGGGTGGTGCCTAAACCATCCAACCCCGTCACAGAGTTTTTTTAAGTTGGGATTGACGGACTCGAACCATCAACCGCTACAGTATCAGTGTAGTGCTCTACCATTGAGCTAAATCCCAATCTTTAAAGTGGAAGCCGTATTACTTCCACTGTGTACTACGATTATGTTTCCAAGTGCGATATGACCTCCACTTATAATTAGGAAATCTAAATCCAGCTCTTGACCAACTAGCATCGTCATCCCAATAAGGTGGATACAAATGTTTAATCCAATACTTATGATACGTGTAACCATCTTCTACCTTTTTTAGATAGGCTCTGTTTCTGTTGATACTCATTTTCTTTGAGTCTATTGTTTAGTAGACCTCAAAGCATGTCAAATTGTTTTTTCATATTGTTTGTTTTAAAGGGTGTTTAATGGGATTCGAACCCACGCTATCAGAACCACAATCTGATGTGCTAACCGCTAACACTATAAACACCATATTTTGGGTGAATGAGGAGTTTCGAAATCCCGACCCTTGGTTCCACAAACCAATGCTCTGCCTCTGAGCTACATTCACCATATTATTCTCCGCAAATTTGTGGAGAATGTTTTGTTTATCACCGCATGTTTTGCGGTAATTAAGAGGAAGCAGTGGGATTCGAACCCACGGACCTGTTACGGCCTCCAGTTTTCAAGACTGGTGCAATAGACCACTCTACCACCCTTCCAATTGGGGTACGTAACGTGTACCAATCGATCAATGCGGAGAGAGAGGGATTCGAACCCACACACCCTATTGCTAGGAGTCCTCTGTTTTCAAGACAGCTGCCGCTACCCAGATTCTTTCGGCTTATCTCTCCAATGATTGCTGTACAGGGTTCGAACCTGTGGTTCCCGTCTTAGTGGAACATTCGCTTTCACAGCGAATTGCTTTAAGCCTCTCAGCCAACAGCTTCTGCACAGAAGGTTGCAATCGAAGCAACTCGTGAAGCTTTTGGAGAGCCCACCGACACCAAGCCTGTCTTCTGTATGATAATCAATATGTCAAAGTACTACTAGACGTTTTTATAAGTTGTCTCTCTTAATATCTCTATTTAGATAACTACAAAGTGGTTGAAGATTTGTATGATTACTTAACCTAGTTAATTCTTCTTCAGTCACTGCTGTTTTTAATGGTATTTTATGGTCAATATCCCAACCATGATTTAGTTCACCATTATATTTACCGTAATTATCCCAATTCATCCATATTTCAAAATTACTTTCTAAGTATTCTTTAAATTCTTGTATTGAACAACCTAGTATTAAAGCTGTTTTTGAATTCTTTCTAACACCTTTATTTCTGAAAGAATTACCTATTAATGTTCTAATATTAATCGATAACTTAAATAATGGGTCTTCTTTTTTTCTTTTTCTAAAATACCCATTAATCTTTATTCTATTAATCTTTCGATATTCTTTTTCATATATTTTACGTTTATTTTTAGTATCATCAGATTTATTATTCCTATACACTTTTTCTTGTTTATTTAATTCAATTTTGTTTTTCTGTCTATAGTCTTTTTTCCTATTACTTTCACAAATCTTACAAATACTAGTATACTCTTCAGTAATCTTAGATACTTTAACCATTTCTTCCAATGGTTTTTCAATATTACATTTATTACATTTCTTAGTCTTCATATTTTATTACAACATATATTGTTACTCTACCATGTTCTCGGATGAATTTTATTTCACCTTCACAGCCAGCTTCTAGAGCTCATTTCTTGTATTTTTCATACAATTCATCGAAGTTTGCATTTAAAACCTTGGTTTTTTCAATCCCTAGTTTTCTTAATCTTTCTTCTGGCATAATCAATAAATAAAAAACCCCGATTAAGTTTCCTTAGTCGGGGTCTGAATGTTATTTGTTATTATGATTATAAATCATCGTAAAAATTAACAGCCATAGCCGACTCAAACTGGTGACTATTACGTCTCCAATTGCTAATCGATATTATATGCATGTTAATTGTTCTCATTTCTAATAAATATACTGTTATTGTTAAAAGTTATACAAAGGTACTAACTATTTTTGTAAAAAGCAAGTAAATTTGTGATTATTTTCAAATTATTTTATTTCTTAAGTACAAAGGTAGTAATAATTCTTGAATTTACCAAATTTATTTTTTAAATTCTTCTACTGTTATATAAACGCCATCAGTTTCTGTCAGCAAATATCTTCTTTTACACCAATCTTGTAAGTTATTCAATAATTTCAATTGTTGTCCCCATATATAATCAAAACCTAAGGTTCTAGTATAATCTTTTAATTTGTTACCCCATCCTTGTCCTTGAATCTCTTTATCTACTGCTAACAAAACTCCTTCAATACCTTTTTTATCCTTGAACTTATCTGTTTCTATGATTGAATCCACTTGTTGATTTCCGAATAGATAAACACCTTTTAAATTATCATTTTCATCAACAAGCATCACAGATAAATCCCAATTGGTTTCTTGTGTTATCAAAGAAAAAAAATATTTTTTATTTGTTACATGTTTGAAATATTCAAATGACCACGTAATTATATCAAGCCTTCTATTTTCTGGTATACTTTGTTTAATCTTCATTTATTCTGGTGGTTAAATAATTTCCAGTAACATTTTGTTTACCATACTTTGATAGAGTTGGTTTTAATATTTCAAAAAATTGATACTGTCTAACTTTCCATATTTCATCCAATTCTGCTTGATAATACTGAACTTTACCTAGCCATGGGTCTAAAACATTATATAACATTGGCGAACAACTATCAATTACTATCCAATGCGGAACACCTTTTGTTATTGTTCTAAGTATTGGTATATTTCCATCAGCAATAACTTGTCTAAGCAATTCATAAGGTCTTGGACTACACATATATTCAACATAATTTAGATTCAAGGCTTTCATACCTTTAACCATTTTTTCTGGTGGTGTACCAACTTCCCAATCGGTTCCACACATTTCAGATATGTCTTTTATTGTATGTTTAACAGGAACGATGAATGGTAAATCATTTGGCCAATTTACAACAGCTTCAAATGCCATATATAAACATGTTGGGCCGCAACTATTTCCTGTTGGTTGATGGTGTAGATTAACTCTCATTGTTAATCATCAAATTCATCATCGTATTTATGACCTTTCCTTCTATCATTGAAATCTCTATCTTCGTAGTCTTCTTCATTGTCTAATTCACCATCGATATCGTCTTCATCAAGTATTGAATCTAGATATTCTTCAGTTACAAATGTTCCAAATTCATTTTCAAAAACTTTCTTTAAACATTTGTATTCTTCATTTGAAATCTCTTTGAAATCTACTCTGGTTAAAAGGTCTTCACCACTTTCGAACTGAATTTTTTCTTCACCTACGTGATAACTAAAATCCCAATTGATACTAGCTGCTAACTCTTCGTATCGTTCCATTTCTTTGTCGGTCATGATAACGAACCCCTTTATTTCAATGTCGTTTAAGATATCACTAAACGTTGCTAAATATTTTGCCATATAAAATTAATATATGATAAATATAACTAACTAATAAAAGAAATCAAGTATTAACCTAATAGTTTCTTGAAGTGGTCTGTTTCCATCTTTTGAATAGCTTTACCCAATTCTGGACCAGGTTTCAAATTAAACTTTTCCATTGCCTCTGGCCCACTAACACTAAGTCTGAACTTGATGAATGCATCTAATAACTTACTATCAATACCTTCAATCTTACCGAATTTTTTAATCTGTTCAGTACTAACACCAGCATGTTCTTGTGCTCGTTTAAGCGCAATAGCAGTATCAACTGATAGTTTCAATAATCCAACCAAAAACTTGATCGATTTGATTTCTTCATCAGTGTATTTAAGTGAATTAAGTTTTTTACCAATAACGTCTAAATGATTTCCTTCAAGCATTGCTGCAATTACAATAATAGGGTCTTCATCATTGATAAAATGTTTGTCTACTGATAAACCAGCAAATATAAAATTAAATAAATTGTATTTGTCAATCATCTGTAAAAACTTTTTTACAGACTTGGCTGATTTAATACCCTTCATGAATTCATCACGAATACGTTCACCAGAAATTCCTTCAAGACTTGCATCTTTTTGTAATGCAGCATCAGTAGATGGGTCTAAATCACTTCCAAATCTTCCAGCAAAACGAATTGCTCTAAGAATACGCAAACGGTCTTCACCAAATCTATCTTCTGGTACACCAACTGTTCTTACGACACCATTCTTAAGGTCTTGTACACCACCAACAAGATCAACAATTTCAAATGTATCAATATCATAGAATAACGCATTGATAGTTAGGTCACGTCTTTTAACATCACCCTCTATATTGGTAAATTCAACAGCATCTGGTCTACGACCAGCACCCTTTAATGTATTTTTAAAATTAACGAATTCATTTGAAAATGAATCATTTGCTATTTGTTCCCAATTTCCCATATTACTTATTTAAAGTTAATAATACTATTTCTACATTTCTCAGCTTTTATATAATCCTCAGCAATTATCGCAAAACCTAATGACTGATATAAATTTCTCAATTTCCTATTAGGTTCTATTAGATTTAATTCATCTAAAAGTTCTGTTAATCTTTTAAATGACTTGAAAGCTACTTCAACTTTTATTTGACCATTTATTGAATCACCATTTTCTTGTACAAACGCAAGAACATTTTCACTATGAGCCTTGACATTACCATAACATCTAAGGTTAATCCAATGTATCGTTTTATCTAAATATTCTTGATTAATTTCCATTTTTATTTACTTTAATTTCCATTTATAACCGCCACACTTATTTCTATTCCCATTTATTACTGACCAAATATTACCTTGGCTAAGTTTTAGTTCTTTACTCGCAGCCGTAGCACTAACCCATTCTCTAATTATTTCATCATCTTTTGTTAATTGTAATACTGGTGTCGCATTCCATGATAATATTCCTTGTTTCGTTTCAGATATTTGTTTTTTCGTTTCTTCTGAATGACTATTACCAGTATTTCTACCAACTTTACCAATTAATGATTTACTAATTTTATCCTTAGTTTCATTGGTTCTCTTTTTACCTTTTTGTCTTTTACCAGCTTCTGATATTTTTTTCTTTGCTTCATCAGAATGCTTATGTCCTAATGACCCACAATCACCACCTTCTGTTGTATTTGTTAATGAGTAACCTATTGTTCTATATTCTTTAATCCAAAAAATTTCTCTTTCACTTAATTGATTGACATCGCACTCTTCAATAATAAAAATTTCAATGTCAATCAATAAATCTAATCTTCTTAACTTCTTTAACCAAGCATTCTTATAACTATTATATTTATCTATTTCGTATAAATGTTTGTATAATCGTTTGGATAGTGATTGGACTGTTTGACCGACATATCTACATTTATTTTCAATTGGACATTTTAAACCATATACGTAACCTTTTTCCATGATATTCTTTTAATATAAATATCATTGAAAATTCTAAAAGTCGCTATTTCGGTAATTTATTTAAAAACTCTTCATATCTACCATTATTTAGTGATTTTAAGTAGTTTTTGAACCCTTCTAAATCAGCTTCACCGTCAGTATATTTATCTTCTCTAAATGTTGCGATTTCATATTCACCTTCACTGGTAAACACATTAATAACACCAAATGCTTTTCCAGTCGGTAGTGTTTTTAATCCAGCAGCCTTCATCATTTTTTCAACTTCATCTGGCACTGCATCAGTGGCCAAATCAAAATCTTTTGGTGTTTTACCCAATATAGCATCACGCACAGCACCACCAACAACATAAAGCTTATATCTGTTCTTTTTAAAAACGTCTTTTATTTTTAGTATATCTTCTGGGATGTTCATGTTGAACTTGATTCGTTCTTCCACGATAAGCCCTTCTCGTAGTATTTGTTTAATATTTTCTTTCATATTGCAAAGGTAGTTATTTTATATTAAATATCCTAACTTTTCTATTTCTTTCTTTGCAGAAATGAGTCGCTCATCATAGTTTCCTTTGATTATAACGTACTTTCTTCCAAGACGGTCCAACTCGGCCTTAATCATATCAAAGTGTCTCTGACGGTCATTAGGGAAGTCTCTGGTACCATCATCAACCCATGGCACATAAATATCCATAAGTAGATATAAATCGAACCATTGAAACTCTATTATATCATCAATCCTAGTATCCTCATAGTCTTTTATATATAACTGACCGAATAATTTGGTTGTAATCGCTTCAGTATCAACAACTAACCATGGCCTACCTACTACTAGGTGTTTTTCTAGTAGTCGATCATTATGTGTTTCTGCTATATGAAAAAAGTCATCTACTTGTAAATCAATACTTTGCTTAACCTTTTCTACATATTCCCTACCATATTCTGGTATATAGGAAGTACCCATATCATGTGCTAATTGCATTACTAATGTAGTTTTACCTGTAGATTCGGGTCCTACTACTGCAATACGTTTGGTATAGTATGGTTTTACATCATCTGGTATGAAATTCCAGTACAAATCGGGGTTGTTTCTTATATTGGTACCAGATACTTGATATGTATCTCTGTTAATATCTACCAATACATGTTGTACACATAGATATTTGGCAAATTCATCACCATATTCTTCAGAAGTGAAGATAGCATCTACTCTAGTTACTCTATTAAAGACTGTTGGTACCCAAAAATCATTATAAAATGTGTCAAGTGAATCACATTCCTCTGGTTTTTGAGGGTTTTCATCAGTAACATGAATGATTTCTACATTTTTTTGGTCATGATAAATCATTTTTAACCAATTGTATCTTAATAAACCATTGATTGGTTCATTTTTAAGCGAACAAATCATAACAAATACCTTTTCACACTGTTCAACAGCTGTGTTTATCAAAAATAAGTGTCCATTATGTGGTGGCATGAACTTTCCGAGTACTAAACCACGTCCAAATTTCTTTTCCATGTGCGAAAACCGTTAAGTGATATGAAGAATAAACAAATATTTAACCCAGCAATGATATAAATTCCTTGTGATGCTAGTAAAAAAGCTATTATTACATTGTAAATCATGAAAAAGGGCCATGCTTGTATGATTTTCTTGGTTAGGTACCAGTTACCTAGTAATGCTATAAAGGTAGTAATACCATCTAAATACGCATTAAACCACGTTATTTGAGGATTTACTAAGGTATTAACCTTAGCATATACTACCCCTAACACCAAACACCCGATAAACTGTAAAAAAGCCTTATTAAAGGGCAATTTAGATACTGATAACCCCTCTTTTTCCCCCCAATTATACCATCCTATAGAACACTGTACTATAAACACGGTTTGTAACCCTATATTAGCATACATATTATTAGGTACATATATGATTATTAAAACAATAGCACTTATTATACCTATAGGCCATGCTAGTATATGTTCCCTAGCAGATAGTACCACACATAATATAGTACTTATTAATGCTAATATTTCTACGTAACTCATTAGAATACAGCCTTTAAAGTAATATAACAACTATATGGAGCGTTAGCATATACATACCTAGTAGTATTCATCATATACCCACTAGTGTAATACCTTGTATTAGTGAGGTTTATCCCCTGTATAGAGAAACTATAGTGCTTATATGTATATCCTATAGTAGCATTTAATGTAGTAAAAGCTGGTATATTGGCCGTATTATCAGAATTAATGAATGATGCTGACTGATATCTACCCATTAAACCAATATTAAACCTTTTTGTTGTATATTCAACGCCTTGATTGATTATAATATTAGGTGTATAGAGAGGGGTGTACTCTTTTCCATCTCCTTGAATACGACAATAAGCATAATTTGATGAATTTGTCACATCAAAATGATTTGTAATCTTATATTTCAAGTCTAATTCAATTCCAGAACGAAAACTTTTACTTACATTGGTCATTAATGGTAATCCATTTGAACCTAAAGCACCTAAAAGTGTTATTTCATTTTTAAAATCCATGTAATAGGCATTGTATTGGACTCTAAATTTCGAAAATTTCAAATTTGAACCTAATTCATAGTCAATAACTTGTTCTGGAGTAATAATATTTAGTGTTGTTAGGTTATCATTACCACCAAACATATCATTTCTAGTTGGTTCACGATGATTTTGACCTACTGATGCGTAATAATTTACATTATTAGAGTAATTATATGTGATTCCACCTTTAGGGTTAACAAAAAACCAATTTAAAGGAGCAATAGTAGCAGCCCCTACATAGGTAAACCCTACTTTACGGGCTTGTATATCTCCAAATAAGGTAAATTTACCTATATTATACCCTATTTTGGTATAGGCAGAGTAATCTGTCTTATAACCAGTGTTTTTATATAGAAAAAGACTGTCTGTACTACCTATGTGTGTCCTATTATAGCTATTAGCATGTATACCTATGTTGATATTAAGCTTCTTATAGTCTATATGGTAATTACTCATAACCCCACAGAAGTTAGATGCTATCTTAAACGTCATTAAATCTGTAGGTGCAATAAACATACCCCATTTACCATCCAATCGGTTATAATATGCTGTAGTGGTAATTGTAGAGTATCTGTTGATACCACGGACATATTGCAGTTGTCCAAAACTTTGTGTAAAATTATCATTTTCTCCTTTTGGATTATAATTGGTTCTTGGGTCACCTTTTATTGAACTATCAGATACAGCTAGCCAAGCCATTTGGTTTAAAGACTTACCAGTAAAACCAGTAAACTTAATAACATTTTTATCACCGTAATATCCACCACTAACAAACGCTGAATAACCACTACCACCAGAGTGATATTTGTAACCATCGCTTTGATACGCTGATAATCCTGTATATAACGCAAAACCTTTTTTATTTATTCCACTACCATATCCTAAATTAACACGTTGTGTGTTAAATGAGCCATAACCTATTTGTGCTGACGTTTCTTTATCAACACCTGTCTTTCCCTCAAAGTTTATACTACCACCGTAAGATGCAGTCCCATTAGCTGAGGTACCAACACCACGTTGTATTTGTAATGACTTTATATTGGTTGCAAAATTTGGGTAGTTGCTAAAATAAACACCTTGATCTTCTGGTTCGTTCAATGGTACACCATTAAGTGTCATATTAATTCGAGTCTGGTCAATACCACGCATTCTAAATGTTGTATATCCATTGGGTTGACCACCATCTGATTGAGATGTTATTGATGGAGTTTTATCAAGTATATAAGATATTTCTTGGCCTTGATAAATTTTTGCAATATCTTCCTTGGTGAGTGTTTTTTGAGATATTGGTGTTTTACTATCTGTTCTAACACCAGTTACTTCAATATCTGTTAGATTAATTGTTTTTGTTGTGTCTTGTGCTGATAAACTGTTTGTTATCAAACATAACAATAAAAACATTACTTTTTTCATATTTACATATTTTATTTAGATTACAAAGGTAATAATAATATTCGATACTACCAAATAAAATATTTTTTTAATCGCAATTATAATAATCTGGTGTTGGGAAAAAGAATTTTCTATTACTGCTATTTCTACTTTCCATTCTTCTAGTATATTTGTCGATACTATGTTTTATACCGTTGGCAGTTAAACCATATTTTGCTGACATTTCTTTCAATGTCATTTGTTTAACCCCAATACCATAATATTCACACAGATACATTTGAGTACGTTGTGGTAATTTTCTAATCATCCCCATAAGTAATTCTTTACGTTGCTTTTCGATCAACGCATCTACTGGGTTTAAATCTTCTGAAATAACCAAATCACCTAACTCAACTGTACTATCATAACCAACAAGGTTTGATAGACTTGTTTCATAACAACCTATTTTAAATAATTCATCGATAGTGATTTTTTTAACATATGTATTCATTTCACCATCTCTAACCATTGAATCGAATAATTCAACTGTTGTTGGTGTTCGACCAAGTTCTTGGGCTAGCCTTTCTTCCTTACGATTTAGTTTAGTAATTTCACTTTTAACACTATTTGGAAGACGAATGGTTTTTACATTATCTTGTATTGATGCTAAAATCCCTTGTTTAATCCACCACACGCAATATGTTATAAATTTATTTTTGGTTCGGTAATCAAACCTTTTTATTGCTTTTAATAATCCAAGATTGCCTTCAGATATTAAATCTTCCAGTGTTAGGAATGACGTACCAATCGCTGCCGAATATTTTTTTGCTATCGTAACTACAAATAATAAATTATGCCGAGAAATCTTATCAATGGCTTTTTGGTCTCCAATTTCTACACGTTTGAATGTTTCAACTTCTTCTTCTCTTGAAAGTGGTCTAAATTTTGATATTTCATTCATGTGAATGAAATATATTTTTTTGTTATTGGGATTAGCAATAACTTGACCTTGTAATTTTAAATCGTTAAGATTCATGTATTCAGTTTATAATACAAAGGTAGGTAATATAATCCAACTTTCCAAATTTAATTTAATAAAAAAGGGGCCGAAGCCCCTTTAATGTTATTTGTAAAAATCTCCTTTTACTGTTTTGTAAGTAATTCTAGCTGCTTCAGCTTCAGTACGTAATTTAACGTAAAGCTTACGGGCTGCTTGTATTTCGCCTTCTTTATTGCTTACACTTACGCTTACCTTATCTTGTATTACACTCATCTTATTCAACACATGGAATAAAAAGTTGATGGTTTTTAAACTACCTTTCTTTTCGTAGTTGTAAAGACGTTTTCCAACTTTCTTCCTACCACTCATAGTTAACTTAGATAAATCTAATTGTACATTGTGTATTTCACTACTAGCTACTTCTTTACCGTTTATTTTCAAAACGTAGTTGTTAGTGTTTATTTTATTTTCGATACTAATTAAAGCATTTAAGTAATTCGCTGTTATCCCTGTAACAGTTGAATTTATCATTTTTGTATTTGTTGTCATTTTGTTTTTGTTTAAGGTTTATTTTATATTTTGTTGAACATAGACAACTTGTCTATGTTAATGTCTATGTTAATAAACTTTAAGTTGGGCCTCTGATAATCTATTTCATGATTTCTATTTTTAATTGTTTGTTATAAATACGACTTTCGCATTTTGAGGGTAGGGAGGAATCGAACCTCCGACCTTCATCGCCTTGCGTTAACTTGCAAGACATCAGTCATCCCTCATCTTCCATTACCCTCTCGCCTTTATTTGCAAATTATTATACGATACTCTCATTTCAGATGTGATACTCACCCGTTTGCCATCTATATAGGGGCCGAATCTACAACCTAGTATTTTAGAGACACTTGCTCTGCCAGTTGAGCTAATAGACAAGTAATATTAAACTGTATTAATAACCTCCTTTCCAAGTAATGGACATGAGCTAGTTAGCTTACGTGAAGCTTCACTTGGTTCAAATGCTACGGCTGTAATTTGATTATTGATATCTGGCTCACGGAATACGGTATGTTTGATACCTGTTAAAATAGCCTTGGTTATGAGCTTGATTAATTCAGCTTCATCGGCAACCGTTAAAAATGCTAGATAATTTGATTTTGTTTGCCATTCCTTTGCTTCAGCTGGATGCTGATGTTGAAAATCTATTGCGGAATGAGCAGCTTGTACTGATTGTACTGGTAATGGTAAGTCACGTCTTGTGACAACTCTTAATTTTTCTGTTGAACTAATCTACTTCATTTTGTTTGTTTTTATATTAATAAATATCTTATCTGAGTGCAAAGGTACGAACTTTTTTTGAAAGTACCAAATTTATTTTCACTTTTTTGAGCCGATGATGGGGTTCGAATCCACATTTACCTTATAAGGGCCTACAGTTTTAGAGACCGTTGCTCTAACCATTTGAGCTACAACGACAATACAAAGGTACGACATATTTTCTGAAAAAGCAAGTTTTTTATAAAAAAATCCCCAGCTACTTGCTAGGGATTTAAAATATATTATTTAAAATCTGTTATTTCTTCTCAATACTCATTTGTTGAAGTAAATTAGCACCAAGTATTGACTCAAGCATACTATTTCCATTTCCATTAGCACCACCACTCATATAAGTTGCTGGTAGTGTAATCTTTGAGAATGCTTCAGCTACACCAATTTTGGTTTTCATTTCATATTCAGCTTTATCAACAGCACTTAAACCAGCAGCAGATAAACGTGCATTGGCATATGCAGCTGCATCAGCATCAGTACGTGTTTTTTGTGCTTGTAGTATTGCAGCTTGTGCTTCAAGTGCAGCAACTTCTTTTTGTTGTTGTGCTTGTGTTATTAATTTAGCCTTGATAACTTCTTGTTGCCATTTTGCAGCCGCAGCATCAGCTTTACCTTTTTGTTCAGTTGTAATAGCATCTTGTTCTGATTTCTTAGCGTTAGCGATAGATGTTTGAACTTGCATTGTTAATTTTTGTTGTTGTTTTATTTGTTCTTCAACAGATTTATCATAATCAACTCCATTTATGGATAAATTAGATAATATAACACCATATCTTTGTATAGGTGATTTCTCTACTCTACCTAAACCACCTTTTAAGTCTTTTTGTATTTCTACAATAGTAATTACTTTTTCAGCATTGGTTAAAGCATCAACTGATTTTTCATCTTTTTGTATAGTTTTATATACACCATGACTTGCTTGATCTTCAATATAAGTTATAAGATCATTACGTTTCTCAGCATATGATTCTTTAGAAGACATAAGTGGTCCACTCATAAAAACAGCTTTTTGAATTACTGTAGTTACCAAATCATGTTCTATAGCTTCTTGAGAACCAAAAGATGTGTGTAACCCAATAATACTCTTAGCATCCAATGGTAACTCCATAGATACACTACCAGATATATTAGCATGGCCACCATCATTAAAACGAATCTTGATTGATTGGTCAGCAGTATCACCTTGATTAACCATCTTAGAGAACCAAATTTGTGTTCTACGTTTGTAGTGTGTTGCTTTACCTAAATACTGTGAATAAGTTCCAGGTGTTGTGTATACTTCCAACTCACCACTTAATGGATGTTGAATAACACAAATTTCACCAGCTTCTACTTCTTCTAACATTTTACCAGAATAGCTAATTAAAACTATCAAGGCGATTACTGATAACGCTAATATGGTTATCTTCTTAATTGAAAACTCTTTCATTTGTTTTTTTTTTATTTTAGTTTTTCAGCTTCTTTTTTTAAATCTTCAACTGATTTAAGATTTTCTTCAATCTTTTCGATAACAACATCGGCTTTAGCCTTAGCTTCATTGACAACAACCTTGGTTGCTTCAATCTCTTTCAACAGCGTTGATGGTTCTGTTGTTTTACTTTCTTCTTTTCTAGAAGGTTTAAATAACCAAAAAATAGTACCATTAAATAACAACGGTATTACTAATTGACTTAAAAATAATATTATCAGCGCTGCTGGTAATAACTCTTGTACGATTTTCCACATGATATTAGTTTTTGTTTTGCAATATTACGAAGTTATATTGAATGAATCAAGTTTTTAGTTACAATTATTTTTCCAACTCTAGCAACTCTTGTTTTAAATTCATCAAAAGTTCCATTGTTATCAATAATAATATCAGCACATGATTTATCAATATTAAAAGAATCTGGACTCTCTAACGGGAGACGTTCTGAAGCATCAACCCAAATGATAAGGTCAAACAATTCTTGTTTAATACATTCAGTAATTTCTTCTCTATCTCTCATACCCACATAACATTGAGAGTTAGTTAAAATCTGTTTCGCTAATTTAGCTTTATCCTCTTTATTATACCAACAAATCAATTCATACCATTCTGCTCTATGGTTAACTCTATCTTCAAAACACTCTTCTGGGGATTTATAACTATATTTAACTTTTAATTCATTATAAATGAATATATCAGCTGCTGCTTGTGATGATGAAATGTATTTTAATCCAAAATTTTGATTTAAAATTTCAGCCATTGTATCTTTTCCGTGTCTTTTATGACCTAGAAAGAGCAGTTTAGGTGTTTTTTCCATGTTTTATTATTTTTTTTACAATTATACTAATAATATTTTAATTAAACAAATTTATTTTACTTACTATTGACTCTTTTCGAGTATTTCGTATATTTATTGTATATACAAAACAAATTATGAAAAAACAAGAGAAAACACTAATTATGCGTATTGATGATGAGCTTAAAACCAGATTCAATCAAAAAGCTGAA